>Ga0080064_1000272_pt1 | contig 148250 bp, 145 predicted proteins | sample Subgrocontami54m_FD_69260 | JGI IMG/M metagenome (GOLD analysis project Ga0080064, IMG submission 69260) | Subsurface groundwater microbial communities from S. Glens Falls, New York, USA - GMW46 contaminated, 5.4 m (SPADES assembly) (version 2) ...
GGTGCCGCTTGCCGCCTGGATCAACCCGCCCAAAAGGAAGGTGCCCGACTCAGCAAAACCATCAACCGTTACTCACTAAATTCATGCAACCAGGTGTCGCAAACTCATTGACACGCTCCGGGGCCGCAGCGAGCCTCCGAGAAGGCATGGACGAGACGCTCACCTTGATCCGCCTGGGCGTCGAGGACGCTCTCTACAAGACGCTCAGAACCACCAACCCGATCGAGAACCTGAACGGTCGGATCGCCGTGCACACGCGAAACGTGAACCGCTGGCGTGACGGTCAGATGGTGTTGCGCTGGATCGCCGCGTCGCTCAACGAAGCGCGCCGCGGCTTTCGTGCCGTGCGCGGTTATCGCGACATGAATCGACTCGTGGTTGCGCTCGCTACCTTGGCCGCTTCCGCCGACAAACTCGAGGTCGCGTAACATGCCCATCCGGAGCCGTCACTCCCTCACCGTTCAACAGCGATCGGGACATTGCCATAAAAGCCTACTTTCTCGGCAAATCCCTAACCGACCTGTCCGTCTGGCTTTATCATTCTCTAAGCGGAGCACAGACTTCGCCTCAAATGGGGCCATAAGCATGTCGTACGTCAATCCCGACAAGTGGGGACGCTGCACTACCAGCACGGAGTGCACGTTGCATCAGCTGTCCCCGTTTATCGGGAAGCTTCGACCGTCTGTGGCACACGACTTGATTCGTAGCTTCTCGAAGCCGTCAGACCTAGTCATCGACCCCTTCGCCGGTAGCGGGACTGTAGCTTTGGAGGCGGCGACATCTGGACGTAATGTGTTCGCGTCAGACATCAATCCCTACGCTGAGATTCTGTGCCGTGCAAAGCTCGCGCCTCCCGGGGACTGCGTTGATGCGTTAGCCGAGGCTGATACCTTACTCTGCGAATCCCAAGACATGGCTTCACGCCTAGACTTAGCCGATGTGCCGGAATGGGTTAGAAGGTTTTTCCACCCGAAGACTCTTCGCGAAGCAATCGCCTTAGCCGATCTGTGTCTTCAGCGGAAGAAGTATTTCATTTTGGCTTGCCTACTCGGAATTCTGCATCATCAGCGGCCCGGCTTTTTGTCCCATCCAGCAAGCCATTTGGTCCCATATCTAAGGACGAAAAATTTCCCAAGAGCAATGTATCCGCACCTCTATGCTTACAGGCCGGTAAGAGAACGACTACTGGCAAAGATCTTGCGCGCCTTCAGACGCCCACCAACGGCTCTGAATGGCGAACGTCAATTCCGTCGCTCGTCGGTGCAAAACCTCACGGTGCCGCGAAAATTCGACTGCATGATCACGAGCCCGCCGTATATGAACGCGCTCGATTATGGGCGGGACAATCGCCTCAGGCTATGGTTCGTTACACGCTCCGGTCACTCCAATATAGACGCGGCAAACACGCGCGATCGCGCGACGTTTGAGGAGTTGATCGAGGCGACGGCTCAACATATTTCCAGCCATCTCAATGTGGGTGGTCATGCGGTGCTAGTGATCGGCGAACGCACTAACAGAAAATACTACGCTCGTCCATCCGCCGTGGCTTCACAGATTTTGCAGCAACGGTGCCGCACTTTATCGCTCCAGTCAGTACTAACGGACGAAATTCCAGATGTGCGCCGCTCACGTAGGGAGTACCGCGGCGTTCGCACTGAACACGTCTTAGTATTCAAGAAGCAACCTGTCAACGTAGCGCGTAGGTAAGCCATGGCGAAGGATCCCTACATCGGCCTAACTATCGACGACTATACGTTAGAGAAATTTGTCGGATCAGGAAAGATTGGATCCGTCTACCGCGCTGTTCGCACTAACGTGGGCGATACGTGGGCGTGTAAGGTAATTCCAGAAGGACGCCTAAAAAAGGGGTGGGAGCGCGAACTCCAGAAGATCTCACGCTTAAGGAGCATTCCGGAGGTGGTGCAATTTCACTCCTTCGGCGACAGGAAGACTGAGGAGTTCCGCCCGTTTAGCTACGTTATGTTCGACTATATCGATGGACTGAATCTTGAGCAGTTCATTGAGCGGAATAGCCAGTTGCTAAATATGGCATTCATCGAATCGTTAGCAGAAGCGCTTCTGAAGGTCTTGCACGCGTGCGAAGTGGAAAAAATCATCCACGGAGATCTTCACCACGGAAACATCATCATTTCGGAGCCGGATGGACGTATTCCCGGATCACCAAGGCGCGTTTTTGTTACAGACTTCGGTTACGGTGGATCTCACAACGCTCTTGAGCCGAAGGATGATCGGAAACAACTAGCATCGATTGTCCTCTCCCTCCTTGCGAAGCTTGACGAATCAACGCTGGCCGCGCGGGACAAGGTGATGCACCGGAAGTTGACCGACTTCATGCGCAAGGGCGTCCTAGAGCAAGACCAGCGTCAACTCCGATCTGTCGCTGGCGCCAGTTCCTTGTTCGATGCCTTCGGGTCCATGAGACGCCAGTCGGAGAGGGAATCAGCAGCAGCGCAACAGGGCATGGAACTGCAAGGTCCCGACGATTACTTAGTCGCGGAAGCACTTGGCTACCGGGTTGATGAGTGGCAAAACCTATTCGTACCGGAGTTCCTCGGAGCAGCGGACCTTCTTGGAAGGAACATTACAGTTTTAACGGGCGCCCGCGGATGCGGCAAGACAATGGCTTTCCGTCGCCTCACACTTTTCATGGATCAGGTGATCGGCCAAACGTCAGGCGTGCGTGGATCGCGTGACATCGTTGGTTTCTACCTGAATTGCCGCGATCTCGTAGAGGCTTTTCCATGGACGCCGCGTTCGTTAAAGCGCTCTGCCAAAGAGCAAGTTACCCATTATTTCCACTTAGCTTGGTTAACAGAAATTCTCCGCTCCCTGGCGCTTGCGAGAGGGGACTCGTCAGATGGTTATGAATTCCTAAGCGATCTACTGGCTCAGCTCTTCGGTCAAAGGTACGAGCGACCAGCTCTGGCCTCAAACCATTTAAACCATATCCGTGCTTTCATCGAAACGGATAAGGAACGCTGTCGCAAAACGAAGCTGGGATCACTCGGCGGCCTTGAGAACTGGCCTTTGGCCAGGTTAGATTTTCTGGACGACTTGCAGCAAGCGCTCTCTACCAATTTGCCCTGGATCGCTTCGCGGCCGTTCTTTCTGTTTCTGGATGACTATACGATTCCGACTGTCACCAAAGGCGTGCAAACGCTCCTGAATGAAATTGTGTTCAAACGAAGGCCAGAAATATTTTTTAAGATTTCAACCGAATCAGCGAATAGCTTCTCTCGCGTAGGGCCTCAAGGTAAGCCAATGGAGCTTGACCACGACTTTAAGCTTCTCGACTTAGCCAACGAGAGCCTCCACCAACAGCTGGATCGAAAGCGAGAGTTGCTGGATCACATTTTTCGCCGCCGAATCAAGCGACACGAAGGATACCGAGACCTTGACATGGGTCTACGAGACGTACTTGGACCTTCGAAGCTATCGAATAACGAACTAGCCCAGAAACTCCGTGATCTTTCCCAGGGAGGAAAGGAGCGCGTCCAATATGCGGGGATAGATGCATTTGTTGGAATGTGGTCAAGCGATATACGGACAATGATCCAGGTCTTCACCGATGTCTTGCGAGACAATTGGTCGCGGTACAAAGGCAAACAAACGGAAGTCAATGGTGCCATTCAGGACAAGCGCTACAAAGACGCTGGTGGTGAGTTTTTGGCTCTAACAGAGTACCTAAAAAATCCCGTGTATTGGGACAAGGAGGACTTCCCGAGCAAACCGGCGCAGCCGTACGGAGCCCATCTGCGGAATATCGCCCAAGCCTTCATTAATGTAGCTCGCCATGAACTGACACGCGGTGAGTTGGTCTCAAATCAAGGAGCAACTAACCCAAGACAAGCCTTTCGCATCGAAGTGGTAGATCGGCTTCGCTTGCCTGAAGACGTGCTTGACTACTATCAAGGACTAATACGGTGGCATATCTTTTTGCCAGATTGGCGGGGGAAAAGCGTGCGCGGCATGCTTACTCCACGGCTTTTCCTAAATCGCCTGCTAATCCCATTCGCTAGTCTTACGTTTTCGAGTCACGACAATATTTCCCTCAACAATCAAGAGTTCGTCGAGTTGCTTCGGAGCCCCAACGAATTTCTAGACTATTGGAGAACGAAGCGTCGCCCGAAAAAGGCTGAAGCGCCCAAAACCGCACCGTTGCCCTTCGATGCGCCGCCCAAAGGGTCTCAGAAATGAAACTTCCACCGCTAAGCCAAGCCCAGACCCTCGTTCCCGGTCGTCGTCGAATATTTATTGGTTCATACGGATTTGAAGACCGCTCTCTCGGGTGGTTCACACTGCAACCAAAGAACAAACCGGTCCTCAAGCGCGCCTTAATGGTGCGGTATCAGCAGCCGAAAGGTACCAACAGAATCAGCGAGATAAGAGCTGCGCTGGCAAGTTTAGGCGTCAACGCGCCAGTCGATGTCGCCTATGATGTGGAGGCTGGAGAACCGTTCGAATACCTGTTTGATGAAGCGATCTCTCGGTGCGATGTATCGTCATTTGATGAAATTGTGGTTGATGTCTCGTCTATGACAAAGTTCGCGCTTCTTCTGGTTTTGGTGAAGCTTATTCCGATCGCAAAGCTAGTACGCATCGTGTACTCAGAGGCACGCACGTACGCGCCGAGCCGCACTGAATATCAACATTCGAAGGAGCATCAGGAGTTGCTGGCTCGATTTCCCAGCGCTGGAGTCAGGACGATTCTGAGAGCGGTGTCCTTGAGCAGTATTCGAATGCAGGGACAGCCCATCACCCTAGTTGCATTCACATCCTTCAATGAACAACTAGTGAGGCACCTTATCGGGACGCTGAATCCGCACCGACTTATTTTCATAAATGGTAGCCCGCCCCGACGCGAAAATGCGTGGCGTAAGACTGCTACACAAGAGATTCACGCGAAATTGATTGCGGAATACGACCGCGACAATCCGATGGTCGATAGCACTCTAAAGCGCACAATTAGCACACTGTTTTACGAAGAATCTTTTCGTGAACTCACCAACATTCATGAAGAGCATGGACTCTACGAACGAATTATTTGCGCCGCTACCGGAAGTAAGATGCAAACGGTCGGCCTAGCAATGGCAAAACTCGCACATCCAGATATCCATATAGAGTACCCGACACCAGATAGCTACTATGTCGGCGGATTCAGTTCTGGAATTAGAGAAGTACACGAAATCACGATTAGTAATGCTCGCAACTTTGCAAATAGTTTGCACCAAACAGCGGCTATTTTGCCTATGTAGTGATCATCTGAAGACGGCTCGGGTAAGAAACGGTCTCTACTCCCACTCGATCGTCGCCGGCGGTTTCCCAGAGATGTCATAAACCACCCGGTTGATGCCCCTGACTTCATTGATGATGCGGTTCGATACTTTTGCCAGCAATTCATGCGGCAGGTGTGCCCACTGCGCGGTCATGAAGTCGGTGGTCTGGACCGCCCGCAGGGCCACCACATACTCATAGGTACGGCCATCGCCCATGACCCCTACGGATTTCACCGGCAGGAAAACCGCGAACGCCTGAGCGGTTGCGTCGTACCAGGTGGTTACTGCCTCGCCCCCGTCGTCGCTCTCCCGCGGAGAGAGGGGGAAAATGGGCGTGGCACGCAGTTCCTCGATGAAGATGGCGTCCGCACGGCGCAGCAGGTCGGCGTACTCGCGCTTCACCGCGCCCAGGATGCGCACGCCCAAGCCAGGCCCCGGAAAGGGATGGCGGAACACCATGTCGCGCGGCAATCCCAGCGCCAGACCCAGCTCCCTCACCTCGTCCTTGAATAATTCGCGCAGCGGCTCCAGCAGCTTCAGGTGCAGCGTGTCCGGCAGGCCGCCCACGTTGTGGTGTGACTTGATGGTGTGGGCCGTCCTGGTCTTCGCGCCGGCCGATTCGATCACGTCGGGATAAATGGTGCCCTGCGCCAGCCATTTGGCGTTTTTCAGCTTCGCCGATTCAGCCTGAAACACCTCGACGAATTCGCGGCCGATGATCTTGCGCTTTTTTTCCGGATCATCGACCCCGGCAAGCGCATCCATGAAGCGGCTGCTGGCATCGACCATATCGACCTTGACGCCGAGGTTCCGGCCAAAGGTTTCCATCACCTGGACGGCTTCGCCGAGACGCAGCAGCCCGGTATCGACGAACACGCAAGTGAGCTTCGATCCAATCGCCCGGTGTATCAGGGCCGCTGCCACTGACGAATCGACGCCGCCCGACAAGCCGAGCAGGACTTCGTCCTCGCCGACCTGCTCGCGGATTCGCGCGACGGCTTCGCCGACGTAGTCGGGCATGTTCCAGTCCCGGCCGCAGCCGCAGATCTCGTGCACGAAACGCCCGATGATCGCCTTGCCCTGCCGCGTATGGGTGACTTCCGGATGGAATTGCACGCCATAAAAGCCGCGCGATTCGTCCGCCATGCCGGCAATCGGTGTCGAGTCGTTGCTGGCAATCACCTTGAATCCCGGCGGCAGCGCGGTAACGCCGTCGCCATGGCTCATCCAGACATCGAGCAGGCCGTGTTTCTGGTCGTTGACGCGGTCCTGAATATCATTGAATAGCTTCGAATGCCCGCGCGCGCGCACCTCGGCGTAGCCAAACTCGCGCTTGCCGGACGATTCCACCTGCCCGCCGAGCTGCGCGGCCATGGTTTGCATGCCGTAGCAGATGCCCAGCACCGGCACGCCCAGATCGAAAACCACCCGAGGCGCGCGTGGCGTTTCTTGCTCGGTGACCGAAGCCGGGCCGCCGGACAGGATCACGCCGCGCGGTGCGAACTTGCGCACCCAATCGGCATCGGCGTCGAACGGCTGCAGTTCGCAGTAAACACCGGCCTCACGCACCCGCCGCGCGATCAACTGCGAGTACTGGGCGCCAAAGTCGAGAATCAGTATCTTGTCGTGCACCAGCGGCTACTCGACCTGATAGTTGGGTGCTTCCTTGACGATCTGCACGTCGTGAACGTGAGACTCGCGCATCCCTGCCGAGGTGATTTCGACAAACTGGGCGCGCTCGCGAAGCGCTTCCACGGACTCGCACCCGGTGTAGCCCATGCTGGCCCGCAACCCGCCGAGCAACTGGTCGATCACGCGCACTGCCGTGCCCTTGTAAGGCACGCGTCCCTCGACGCCTTCCGGAACCAGTTTGTCGGTGTGGGTGGAGGGATCCTGGAAATAGCGGTCGGCGGCGCCCTGCTGCATGGCGCCCAGTGAGCCCATGCCACGGTAGGACTTGTAGGAGCGTCCTTGATACAGCTCGATTTCGCCGGGCGATTCCTCGGTGCCGGCAAACAGGCTCCCCAGCATTACGGCGTGTGCGCCGGCGGCGATCGCTTTGGCGATGTCTCCGGAGAAGCGCACGCCGCCGTCTGCGATCAAGGGCACCCCGGCGCCCGCCAGCGCGCCGGCGACATTCTGTATGGCGGTGATTTGCGGAATGCCCACGCCGGCTACGATGCGGGTGGTGCAGATCGATCCCGGACCGATGCCCACCTTGACGCCGTCGGCGCCATGATCGACCAGCGCGCGTGCCCCATCCGGGGTTGCAATATTGCCCCCGACCACATCGACGTTCGGATAGGTCCGCTTGACCCAGCGAACCCGATCCAGCACGCCCTGCGCATGACCGTGCGCGGTGTCCACGACGATCAGGTCGACGCCGGCTTCAGCCAGCGCGTTAACGCGCTCCTCAGTGCCCTCGCCCACACCGACTGCGGCGCCGACCCGCAACTTGCCATGCCGGTCCTTGCAGGCGTCGGGATGTTCGCTCGATTTGAGGATGTCCTTGACGGTGATGAGGCCGCGCAGCTCGAATTTGTCATTCACCACCAGCACCCGTTCCAGACGGTGCTTGTGCAGCAGCGCCCTGGCCTCTTCCGGGCTGGCTTTTTCGTCCACGTACACCAGCCTCTCCTTCGGCGTCATGATGGCGCGCACCGGCGAGTCGAGGTTGGTTTCGAAGCGGTAGTCGCGGTTGGTGACCATTCCGACCACCTTTTTTCTGTCCACAACCGGAAAACCGGACACCTTGTGCTGGTGCGTGAGGGCAACCAGTTCCCGGACCGTGATGTCGGGCGACACGGTCATGGGATCGCGCAGCACCCCGGACTCGAATCGCTTCACTTTCAGGACTTCCGCCGCCTGGACTCTGGCCGGGAGGTTCTTGTGTACGATGCCAATGCCGCCTTCCTGGGCGAGGGCGATCGCCAGACGGCACTCGGTGACGGTGTCCATTGCCGCCGAAACAAGCGGAATATTGAGGTGGATGCTGCGCGTCACCTGGGTTCGCAGGCTGACATCGCGGGGGAGTATCGTAGAGTAGGCGGGGACCAGAAGTACGTCGTCGAACGTGAGGGCTTTTTGTATTAACCGCATGGAAGTGCCCAAAAGTCGAATTATACGGCGGTTGACTGAGGCGGTAAATCTGCCGGATCCGGTATGCCGTTTCATTGACTGGTGCGTTGAAAGATACTAAGGTCGATCACCGATTCATTCAGGCAACAAGGCAGGGAGAACACATGATTCGTCAATTGGCGCTGGCTGCCGCGCTCGGATTTTCCGGCCATTCGTTCGCGCAACTGAACAAATGCGTGGATACTGCCGGGAAAACGACGTACACGCAGAGCCCGTGTCCGTCAAACACCAGATCGGCGCCGATTTCCCGGACCGTTCCACCCGCCGCGCCCGCCGCGGCGGCGCCTGCGGGCGATGCGGCAAAGGGCGCAACGGAGGCAAAAAGCGGACCGCGCACGCCGGCCGAAGCCGAGCAGGCGTTCCGCAAACGCCAGCAGGATCAGGCCGACGCCCAGAAAAAGCAGGAAGAAAAGCTGGCCGAGAGCCGTCAGAAAGACGAAAACTGCCAGCAGGCTCGCGCCGGTCTGGCGTCGCTGGAAGCAGGCAGGCAGGTCCGATTCGATGCCAAGGGTGAGCGGACTTTCCTGGACGACAATCAGATCGCACAGGAAAAAGACAAGGCGCGCAAGGCGGTCGAGCAGTTCTGCAAATGATGCCGCGTCAGCGCATTTTTTTTGCCGCCGCGGCACGGCTGCGGCGCGCCTGTTTTGGATCGAGTGGCAGCGGGCGATAAATCTCGACCCTGTCACCGTTTTCGACCAGCGATTCAAGCGTGGTCAGCTTCCCGTATACGCCGACGCGGTTGCGCGTCAGGTCGATCTCGGGAAACTCCTCGAGTATCCCGCTCGCGATGATAGCCGCCCTGACGCTGGCTCCGGGCGCGATCGAAACGGCCCTGACCACCTGACGCTCCGGCAACGCAAAAGCGACGATCGCAAGGACAGGCCCGTTCAAGGGGCGGCGTAGAGCTGGTCGGCGCGCCGGACGAATGCCTCCACGAAAGTGTTGGCGATGTGGTTGAACACCGGGCCGATCACCGCTTCCAGAATCCGGCTCGAAATTTCGTAGCGCATGGTGAACTCGACCTTGGCGGCGTCGGGCGTCAGCGCGGAGAACTGCCACACGCCATCCAGCTGGCGGAACGGTCCGGACAGCAGCCGGATGCTGATTTGGCGCCCCGCTTCGTTCAGATTTTCAGTACTGAACTGCTGGCGCACGCCGTGATAGTTGACATGAATCGTTGCCACGGTACGGCCCGGTTCGCGCAGCGAAACGTCCACGCTGCTGCACCATGGCAGGAACTGGGGATAGGCTTCCACCTGTTCTACGAGCGAATACATTCGCTCCGCGCTATGGCCGACGAGGACCGAGCGTTCAACCACGACCATCTGATCCCCGCGCCCGGCTCGGCGGTTGCTAGAATCGCGCATTCTAACGTTGCCTCCTTCCAATGACCATTGCCGAAAACCGCAAGGCGTTTCACGACTACTTCATCGAAGAGCGGTTCGAGGCCGGCATTGTCCTGGAAGGCTGGGAAGTCAAGTCCATTCGCGCCGGACGAGCCCAGCTCAAAGAAGCCTACGTGGTGGTGAAAGGCGGCGAACTTTACCTTATCGGCGCTCATGTCAGCCCGTTGACATCGGCTTCAACTCACGTACAGCCGGATCCGGTGCGGACCCGCAAGCTGTTATTGCATGGCGAACAGATCGGCAAGCTGATCGGAAAGGTTGAGCGGGCCGGATACACCATCGTCCCGCTGGATCTGCACTTCCTGCGCGGCCGCATCAAACTCGCCATCGGACTGGCCAAAGGGAAAAAGCAGTACGACAAGCGGGAAACTGAGAAAAAAGCGCAATGGCAGCGCGAACAGCAGCGGCTGTTGCGCTCAAAGCGCTGATCAGGGATCAGCCGACGATAAACGCCGAGCGAGAACGCCGAACGAACCAAAGCGGCCCGGACGACAGCATCGTCAGGCGAACCGTCAGACGATCGACGAAGGAATCCTGTTCGGGGATTGCGCCTCGCGCGCCAGCAGCAGCCAGGTATCTGCGACCGTATCCGGGTTCAGGGACAGACTCTCGATTCCCTCCTGCACCAGCCACATGGCGAAGTCCGGATGGTCGGAGGGGCCCTGGCCGCAGATACCGACGTACTTGCCCGCCTTGCGGCAGGCCTGGATCGCCATGCGAAGCATGGCCTGGACGGCCGGATCGCGTTCATCGAATCCTTCCGCTACCAGCCCGGAGTCGCGGTCCAGCCCCAGCGTAAGCTGCGTCAAGTCGTTGGAACCGATCGAGAAGCCATCGAAGTATTCGAGAAATTGATCGGCAAGAACCGCATTGGAGGGCACTTCGCACATCATGATCAGCCGCAGGTCTGACTCGCCGCGCCGCAGTCCGTTGGCTGCCAGCAACTCGATCACCTGGCGGCATTCCTTGAGCGTGCGCACGAACGGCACCATGATCTCCACGTTGGTCAGTCCGAGTTCGTTCCTTACGCGGCGCAGCGCCTGGCATTCCAGTTCAAAACACTCGCGGAACGATTCGGAGACATAGCGCGACGCACCGCGGAGCCCGAGCATCGGATTCTCCTCGTCCGGTTCGTAAGTCGCCCCTCCAATCAGCTTCTTGTACTCATTCGATTTGAAGTCCGACAGGCGCACGATCACCGGCTTGGGCCAGAAAGCGGCGGCAATCGTGGCGATTCCTTCGGCCAGTTTGTCGACGAAGAAATCCCGCGGGCTGGCGTAGCCGCGAGACGCGTGTTCGACCTCGCGTTTCAGCGTGGCCGGCAGTTCCGGATAATCGACGATGGCCTTGGGGTGCACCCGGATCATGTTGTTGATCACAAATTCCAGGCGGGCAAGACCTACGCCATAGTTCGGCAGGCTCTGAAAATCGAATGCCAGTTGCGGATTGCCGATGTTCATTGAGATTTTCACCGGGCACTTGGGCATTTCGCCGAGCGACTGGGACAAGACTTCCACTTCCAGAATGCCGCGATAGATGTTCCCCGTATCGCCTTCGGCACAGGACACGGTGACGCTCTCGTCATCCTTGAGGGTATCGGTTGCATCACCGCAGCCGACGACAGCTGGAATGCCAAGTTCCCGGGCAATGATCGCGGCATGGCAAGTCCGTCCGCCGCGATTGGTGACGATCGCCGCTGCGCGTTTCATGACCGGCTCCCAGTTGGGATCCGTCATGTCGGTCACGAGGACGTCTCCGGGCTTGACCCGCGACATCTCCGACGCGCGTTTGACCACCCGCACGCTTCCGGCCCCGATTTTCTGACCGATTGCGCGGCCGGTGGCCAGGATCTCGGATCTGCCTTTCAGACGGTAGCGTTCCTGGGCCTCGGCGGTTTTCTGCGATTTCACCGTCTCCGGACGCGCCTGAAGGATGTAGAGCTTGCCGTCAACGCCGTCCTTGGCCCATTCGATATCCATGGGCCGTTGATAGTGCTCTTCAATTTTCAGTGCCAGGTGCGCCAGTTCGAGTACATCCGCATCGCTCAGGCAAAACCGATCACTGTCCTTCTGCGGCACATTGACGGTGGCAACCGAGTGTCCCGCGGTGGCACCCGGGGCAAAAATCATCTTTTGCTGCTTGGCGCCCAGACTGCGCCTGATCACGGCCGGCTTGCCGGCTCGGAGCATCGGTTTGTGGACATAAAATTCGTCCGGATTGACTGCCCCCTGAACTACCATCTCGCCCAGGCCCCACGATGCCGTGATGAACACCACGTCCCGAAAACCTGACTCCGTGTCGAGTGTAAACAACACCCCGCTCGCGCCCAGATCGCTGCGCGCCATGCGCTGCACCCCGGCAGACAAGGCCACCGCCGCATGCTCGAATCCCTGGTGTACCCGATAGGAGATGGCGCGATCGTTGTACAACGAGGCGAACACATGTTTCATCGCCGAGAGGATGTTCTCCAAGCCGCGAATGTTGAGAAAAGTTTCCTGCTGGCCCGCAAATGACGCATCCGGAAGGTCTTCCGCAGTGGCGCTCGAGCGAACCGCAACCGGGCAGTCGGCGCCGTCGTCACCTGCGAGGCCGCGATAGGCGGTCGCGATTTCCTGCTCAAGTTGCGGCGGGAAGGGCGTGGCGACGATCCATTTGCGAATTTCCGCTCCACACGCCGCGAGGGCGGTAACGTCGCTGGCGTCCAGCATGAGCAGGCGTGTCTCGATACGCTCCTTGAGTCCACCGTGGGCAAGAAAGGCACGATAGGCATGGGCCGTGGTGGCGAATCCCCCGGGAACGCGTATTCCCGCCCGGGACAGCTGACTGATCATTTCCCCGAGCGAGGCGTTTTTGCCGCCCACCCGGTCGACGTCGCTCATGCGCAAATCGCCCAGATCGATTACGTAGCTTTCAGCCATCGAAGTGCCTTTGAAGTTGATGGAACCGCGGAAAGGCCGTATTTTACAGACACAATATGGATTTTTTCTGCGCCGCACCCCTTCCGAAATGAGTATGCCATGAGCCAGCCGAGCCGCACAATTTTCATTGTTTCAGATGGCACCGGTATTACCGCAGAAATGCTGGGACACAGCCTGTTGACCCAGTTCGAGGGCATCGAATTCACGCAAGTCACGCTGCCTTTCATCGATACCCTGGAAAAGGCCGAGAATTGCGTGGCACGCATCAACGAAGTCGCGCATGGCGGCAACGGGCGCCCGGTGGCGTTCACCACCCTGGTAAATGCAGACTTTCGCGAGGTCATACGGCGCTCCGAGGCACTGGTACTTGATTTCTTCGAGATGTTCCTCGGTCCTCTCGAAGCAGAAATGGGGATCAAGTCGACCCACACCATCGGCCGGTCGCACAGCGCCAATAATAGCAAGGGCTACTCGCATCGAATGGAAGCGGTCAACTTTGCAATGGCTCACGACGACGGCGTGTCATCGCGCGAGATGGACAAGGCCGACGTCATACTGGTGGGCGTGTCGCGTAGCGGCAAGACGCCGACCTGCCTCTACCTGGCTCTTCAGTACGGCATTCGCGCCGCCAACTATCCATTGATTCCAGAGGATTTCGAGCGCAATTGTCTGCCGCAGCCGCTTGAGAACTACCGCGCCAAACTGTTCGGCCTGTCGATCACACCGGAGCGGTTGCGCGAGATTCGTAACGAGCGGCGCCCGGACAGCCGCTATGCCGCTCTGGATAATTGTCGCTACGAAGTTCAGCAGGCCGAGACGATGATGCGGCGGGAGGACATTCGCTGGGTGAATTCGACCACCAAGTCGATTGAGGAAATTGCCACCACCATCCTCCATGATTTTCACCTGGACCGGCGTGTCTACTAGCGAGGGGTTTCTGAAAGAACTGTGGGTATGTCGCGAGGCGGCAAAAAACGAGGACCGATGCAATCGGGAACCCGGCGCTGAATCCTCGCGACGCCGGTCATGGTTTGAGTCAGCCGCGTGAATTCTGTCGCAGCTTTTCGAATAAGCAAACCGCGACGGCGGCAGCAACGTTGAGCGATTCGGAGCCGCCCGGCATTGGAATGCGCATCTTCAAAGCTGAATTCGCCAGTAATTCAGGGCTCAACCCGGCACCTTCGTTGCCGAACGCCCATGCGACGGGCCCATCAAGAGGGAGATCGTAGATCGACGATTCTGCCGCGGGGGCCATCGAAATCACCTTGCCATGAAATCCTGCTGCGTACGCGCCGAGGTCGACATTCTCGAAAATGGACAGTTTGAAATGTGCGCCCATTGCGGCCCGGAGCACTTTCGGCGACCAGGAGAACACCGATGACGGAGAAAGCATGACCCGGCGCACGCCGGCCGCGGCGGCGGTGCGCAATATGGAGCCGAGATTGCCCGGATCCTGAAGATTCTCCAGCAGGACGCAATCCTGGGTATCGTCGGGTAGCGGACCCGCATCGGGCGCCTGGACCACGGCCATCAGGCCGGTTGCGGCCGCGACCTGCGAAATGTCGGCGACCAGCCGATCATCCAGCACCACGCGCGAAGCCGCCGGCGTCCCCAGGAACAGCGCCCGCAGTTCGGATTTGCGCACTGCCGACTCCGACGCGACCAGGGTGCGCGCGACCAGGCCGGCATCACGAACTGCGCTGACCAGATGTTCGCCATCCAGGAGGGCACTGCCGGTTTTGCGCCTTTCGCGCGACGATGATGCGAGCTTGCGCAGCGCCTTTACCAGAGGATTATCCCGGGAGCGAATGATCCGGAATTCATCCATCTGCCTCGCCCTGGTCTGCTTCGCTGGCCAGCTTTCTCACCGGATCAAAGCTGCGCCGGTGTATGGCGCAGATGCCATGGCGTCGCAATGCCGCAAAATGGGCCCGGGTAGCGTAGCCCTTGTGCTGGTCGAGTCCGTACTGAGGATAGATTTCGTGCAGCCGCAGCATCTCGGCGTCGCGCTCGGTTTTGGCGATGATGGATGCTGCTGCAATGGCTTCGATCTTTGCATCGCCACCCACCACGGCGCAGCTCGGGCAGGAAAACCGGGGGCAGTGCAATCCATCCACCAGCACCTGCTCGGGGGAGAGGGACAATCCCGCCACGGCCCGCCGCATTGCCAGCAGGCTCGCCTGCAGAATATTGAGACGATCGATTTCCTCGACCGAGGCGCTTGCCACCTGCCATGCAAGCGCGCGCATCTTGATTCTGGCCGCGAGTTTCAGCCGCACCGCGGGCGCCAGTTTTTTCGAATCGTCGATGCCCGGAATTGAGCGCCGCAGATTCAACACCACAGCGGCGGCGAAAACCGGTCCCGCCAACGGGCCCCGGCCCGCTTCATCCACGCCGCACATGATCACCAGACGCGCCATGGCCGGAGCAAGTGAACTACGCGGCCAGCCACGGCATGAGCGCGTCCGCCGCCCGCATCGCGGTGTTCTGCCGCAACGTCGTATGTATGGAGGCCAGACGTTTTGGCAGGCGGTCCCTCACCGCAGGATCAGTGAGGCTGTTGTACAGCGCCTGAGCCAGATTTTCAGGGGTAGCGTCCCGCTGCAGCAATTCCGGAACAATGAACTCTCCGGCCATGATGTTGGGCAGTCCAACCCAGGGCTGGTAGCGCATCCGTGACATCAACTTCCAGGTCAGTTCGGCCATTTTGTAGGTGATTACCATCGGCTTGCGATACAAGGCCGCCTCCAGCGTGGCGGTGCCGCTCGCCACCAGCACCACATCCGCTGCGGCTATGGCTTCGCGTGCGTGGCCGAATAGTATAGTAACCGGCAGGTCATCACCGCCGTGAGAATGCAGCGCCGCCTCGAAGATCTCGCGCGTCTCGCGGCTCGCCAGCGGCACCAGAAAAGACAAACCGCGGTTGAGCTGGTGCATGAGGCGCGCCGTCTTGACGAACAAATTGGCCATGTAGCGAAGTTCGGATTGACGGCTGCCAGGCAGCAGCGCAACATACCTGCGGCCGCGCGGCAGGCGCAACTGATCGCGAATCAACGGGGTGGTGTCGTGCAGGGGAATTTCGTCGGCCAGCGGATGGCCCACGAATGTCACCGGAATGCCTGCGCGGCGATAGAGAGGTTCCTCAAACGGAAACAACACCAGCATGTGGCTCACCGCTGTGCCAATCTGGCGTATGCGCCCGCCGCGCCATGCCCAGATGGACGGGCTGGCGTAATGGGCCGTGGGAATACCCTGTCGCTTCAGGCGGGCCTCGAGCGGCAGGTTGAAGTCGGGCGCATCGATGCCAATGAACATTCGCGGCTGCAATCTGGCCAGCATTCCCCATAATTTACGCCGAATGCCGACAATCTCCCGATAGTGTCGCAGGACTTCCACGTAGCCCCTGACGGCGAGCTTTTCCATGGGGAACCAGCATTGCATGCCGGCCGATTCCATTTTCGGTCCGCCGATTCCAACGACCTGGATGTGCGGAAAACGCTCCCGCAGTGCGCCGATGAGATGGGCCCCGAGGTAGTCGCCCGAGGCCTCCCCGGCCACCATGCCGACGGCGAATCCGGGATTCACGGTCAGCGAACGATGCTGCGGCGAGACCGCTGGAAAAATTCCACCAGTGGCCGGACTTCGCTTTGCCTCGTTGCCTGTTCGGCGAGCGCCTGCTTCGCCTGCTCCAGGCTCAGCCCGGACTTGTAGACGGTTTTATAGGCCGATTTCAGGTTTGCTATCGCCTCGGCCGAAAACCCGCGCCGCCTGAGTCCTTCCGTATTGAGGCCAAATGGCTGCGCGGTGTTGCCGGCGCCGATCACGTACGGCGGAAGATCCTGCAGCAGGATGGTGCCCATCGCCGTCAGCGCGTGCATGCCGATTGAAACAAATTGATGAACCACGGTGAAACCGCCGAGTACCGCGAAGTCGCCGACATGAACGTGCCCGGCCAGCTGGGCATTGTTTGCGAAGATGGTGTCATTGCCCACCTGGCAATCATGCGCGACATGAACGTAGGCCATGATCCAGTTGTCGTTGCCGACCCGCGTGACACCCGCATCCTGCGCCGTTCCGGTGTGAATGGTGCAGAACTCGCGGATGGTGTTGCGATGGCCGATTTCCAGAGTCGTGGGTTCGCCTGCGTATTTCTTGTCCTGCGGCATGGCGCCAAGCGAACAAAACTGGAATATCCGGTTATCGGCGCCGATGCAGGTGCGGCCTTCAATCACTACATGGGGCCCTATTTGCGTGCCCTCGCCCACCTCGACGTGCTCGCCTATGATCGAGTACGGCCCGACCGTGACCGATTTGCCGAGGCGGGCTGCAGGATGGACGATAGCCGTCGCGTGTATCATACGGGCCGCACGGTACACATCAGGTTCGCCTCCGCGACCAGCGCATCGCCGACCCGGGCATACGCGGCGAATTTCAGGATGCCCCGCATGCTGCGTTCCAGCGTGACATCGAGCATCAACTGATCTCCGGGTCCCACAGGCTTTTTGAAGCGCGCGCGGTCGATGCCGACGAAATAATAAACCGACTTGTCGTCGGGCCTGGTCCCCAGCGTGCGAAACGACAGTATCGCTGCCGCCTGTGCCAGGGATTCGATGATCAGCACGCCGGGCATCACCGGATGATGAGGGAAATGACCGCCGAAAAACGGCTCATTGATGGTGACGTTCTTCAACGCGAGGATACGCTTGCCCGGCTCGCATTCGAGGACGCGGTCAACGAGAAGAATCGGATAGCGGTGCGGCAGATAATCCAGGACCTCGCGTATGTCCATGAGCTATTTTTTCCTCTCCAGAGCAGCGAGCTTCTTCTCAAGACTGCGGATGCGCTCGACCAGCGAATCCAGATGCCGCAGGTGCGCCGCATTGCGCGCCCAGTCGCTCTTCGAATCGAACGGGTATATGCCTGCGTAGCTGCCCGCTTCCTGGATCGATCTAGTGATCAGGGTGCCGGCGGAGATGTGCACGTCATCGGCAATCTCCAGGTGCCCTAGGATGATCGCCGCGCCACCGATGGTGCAGCGCCTGCCGATGCGAGTGCTGCCAGCGATACCCACGCACCCGGCGAGCGCACTGTGCGCGCCAATCACGACGTTGTGCCCGATCTGGATCTGGTTGTCGAGTTTCACGCCGTCCTCCAGCACCGTGTCATCAAGTGCACCGCGGTCCACCGTGGTGTTGGCGCCAATTTCCACGTCATCCCTGATCACTACGGAGCCCACTTGGGGAATTTTCGTCCATCTTTCCTTCTCGCGAGCCAGTCCGAACCCGTCGCTGCCGATCACTGCCCCGGAGTGGATGATGCAGCGCCGGCCTATCGTGCAGCCTGCATAGATCGTGACGGACGCGAACAACTGGGTCAGGTCACCGATGCGGGTATTGTCGCCCAGGACGCAATGGGGTCCGAGGACCGCCCCCTCTCCGATTCGTACGCCGCTTCCCACGTAACAGCCTGGCCCGATGCTTGCCGAGGCCGGAATTTCGGAGTCCGGGCCGACCACCGCGCCGGGGTGGATTCCCGGATTGGCCCTGGCGCTCGGATTCAGCAACTGTGACACCTTGGCAAAGTACAGATAGGGATCGTCGCTGACGATCCGCGGCAGTTCGGTTTCCAGCGCTCCTTCGGCGTCAACGAGCACTGCCGAAGCGGCGGTGGCGCGCAGTTGCGAACGGTATTTGCGATGGGACAGAAAGCTGATGTCGCCGGCCGACGCCGTTGCAAGCGAAGCAACGCGGCTGACCACCACTTCTGGATTGCCAATCAGGGTGCCGCCGAAACGGTCAATCAGTTCTCGGAGCCGGAAACCGCTGCCGGGAGTCATCCCCGTGCTCCTCCCGGCTACTTGGACGGCCGGCTGTCGTCCAAGGCCTTGATGACCTTATCGGTGATATCGATGCGGGGATTTGCCCACACCGCTTCCTGGAGAACGATGTCGTATTTCTCGGCTTCCGCGATCTGGCGCACGGCGCGATTGGCGCGCTCCAGCACGCTGGCCAGTTCTTCGTTGCGGCGCTGATTCAAATCTTCCCGAAACTCGCGCTGCTTTCGCTGGAATTCACGGTTGGTGTCGTTCACTTCGCGCTCGCGGCGCTGGCGCTCGGTCTCTGCCATCGTCACCGCATTCTTGTCGAGGGTCTCCTGCAGCTTTTTCAACTGCTCCGCCATTTTTGCGAGTTCCTGATCCCGCTTGGAGAACTCCATCTCGATTTTTTTCTGTGCGCGTTGCGCAGGGGCCGCATCGCGCAGAATGCGTTCAAGATTGACGAATCCGATGCGGGTCAATTCCTGCGCCCCGGCGCCGTTGCAAATCAGCATTGCCAGCACCACGCCGAGCAGGCGGGCCGGCTTCAGGATCCGGGCTCGATCGGTGCACAACTTTGGCGTCTCCATCCGGCAAAGATTCAAAGTATATCCGGGAATCAGAATACCTGGCCGAAAAGGAACTGGAACTTCTGCAGCCGGTCACCGGGCTTGTCATTCAGCGGATAGGCAAAATTGATCTTGATGGGACCGAGCGGCGAGCTCCAGGCGACGGCCAAGCCTGTGGAATAGCGCAGGCCGTCACCCGAGATTTTTTCTCCGGCGCCAAAAACCGTGCCGCCGTCCAGGAACGCGCTGAGTCTGACCGAACGGTCCAGTCCCGCTCCGGGAAGGGGAAACAGCAATTCGGAGTTGAACTGTATTTTGCGCGTGCCGCCCAAAGAGGTGTCGTCCACGTCGCGTGGTCCCAGGGAGGCGGTGCTATAGCCGCGCACCGACGAGACACCGCCGACGTAGTAATTCTTGAAGAAAGGAAACTCCTTGCCGCCATAGGCGCCGGCAATGCCGATCTCGCCATTCAGCATCACCGTGAGGTCCCGATTCACCGGGTAGAACCACTGATGCTGGTAGCCCGTCTTGTAGTACTTCAGGTTACCGAGCGAGGTCTCGGCGGAAGCCCGCTGCACCCTGCCCTGCGTGGTCCACAGGGCGCTGTCACGCGAATCGCGCGCCCAGCCGGCGGAGCCGATCAAGGCGCTGTACTGGCCGCCGAACTGGCTCTGGAACGTCCGGTAACGCGCCGGAGAATCGGGGAACGTGTCGAGCTTGGTGTTTTCTCCTGAAAGTCCGAACGATACGGCATCAATTTCGGTAAACGGAATACCGAAGCGCACGCCGCCGCCCACGGTTGCCGTCTTGTAGTTACCCAGATTGAGCGTGCTGGCATCGGTGCGGCGATTGTAGACGTCGAATCCCCGGCTTACGCCGTCCACCGTATAGTAGGGGTCGGTGTAGGAAAAGGAATAGGTGCGGTTGATCTTGCCCGACTGGACTTGTGCGCCGATGGTTTTGCCGCTTCCGGCAAAATTCGTTTGTTGCACTCCGCCCTGCACCACTATTCGTTCAGAACTGGAAAATCCGAGTCCGAGAAGCAGGGCGCCGGTGGGCTTTTCCTTGAGCCTGATGTTCACGTCGACCTGGTCGGTTGATCCGGGAACCGGCGGCGTGTCGATTTCCACTTCGGAAAAATACTGGGTCTTGTCGATTCGCTGTTTCGACAATTGCAGTTTCTCCGCGTCGTAGAACGCGCCTTCAAGCTGGCGTATTTCGCGCCGTGCCACTTCGTCGCGCGTCCGGGTGTTGCCGACGATGTTGATACGCCGGACATAGACCCGGCGGCCCGGGTCAACGAGGATGGTGAAGCTCACTGTGTGCTTGTCCTTGTCCAGATCCGGGACCGCGTTGGCGTTGGCAAACGCGTAGCCGTCATTGCCAAGGCGGTCGGTAATTTTCTTGGTCGACTCGGCAAGTTTTTCCCTCGAGAAGACCTCGCCCGGCTTGAGGGTAACGAGTTTGCGCAATTCCTCTTCCGGCACGATCAACTCGCCGTCCAGCTTGACGTTCGTAACAGTGTATTTTTCGCCTTCGGAAATATTGATGGTGATGTATATGTCCTGGCGATCCGGCGTGATCGAAACCTGCGTCGATTCGATGCTGAAGTCCAGGTAGCCGCGGTTCTGGTAGTACGAGCGCAGGGACTCGATATCGCCCTGCAGCTTCTGCCGGGAATACTGGTCGTTTTTGGTGTACCAGGTCAGCCACCCGGGGGAGCGCAGAACGAACAGGTCGAGAAGGTCCTTTTCGCGGAATGCCTGGTTGCCGACGATATTGATGGCCCTGATGCGCGCCACCTCGCCTTCGTCGATATTGAAGTTGATCGCCACGCGGTTGCGTTCAAGCGGGGTGACGGTGGTGGTGATCTGTACGCCGTACTTTCCCTTGCTAAGGTACTGGCGCTTTATTTCCTGCTCGCCCCTGTCGAGGATGGCACGATCGAAGATCCGCCCCTCCTGGAGGCCGGCGTCGCGCAAGGCTTTCTTGACCGGATCCTTCTCGAATTCCTTCATCCCGACGAAATCGATCGATGCGACCGCGGGCCGTTCTTCGACGACGACGACCAGGACGTCGCGTTCCACTTCGATGCGAACATCGCGAAAGAAACCGGTGCCAAAAAGGGCGCGAATCGCTGCCGAAGCCTTCTCGTCGGTCATCGTTTCGCCCACCTTGACCGGCAGGTAACTGAACACCGTGCCCGCTTCAATGCGCTGTATGCCCTCGACCCGGATGTCGCTGACGACGAATGGATCGAACGCTGCGGCCGGCCGGGCGAGCAGCATGAAGACCAGCGCCGCCAGCAGGGCGCGAAGAAGAGAGGAGATTTGCATCAGCCGGAGAGCAGGCGGTTTATATCATTATAGAAAGCGAACACCATGAGCAAGAGCAACAGCGTCAAACCGAGGCGCTGGCCCAACTCCATCACGCGTTCCGAGACCGGGCTGCCTTTGACAATTTCGACCACATAATACATCAAGTGCCCTCCGTCCAATAACGGCACCGGAAGCAGATTGAGTACGCCAAGACTGATGCTGATGAGCGCGAGAAATGCCAAGTATGGCCCCAGCCCGAGTTGCGCGGATTGTCCCGCGTAGTCCGCGATGGTCACCGGCCCGCTTAGATTTTTCCAGGAAACTTCGCCGACGGCCATCTTGCCCAGCATCCTCAGACTGAACACCGATGTCTCCCAGGTGCGCTTGCAGGCCATTTCGAGCGCCTGAAGCGGACCGTAGCGCACCACAGTGACCAGGTCCCGCATGGCAGTCGGGTCCACTTGCGGCGCGGCGCCAATCCTGCCGATGCGCTTGCCGTTCTGCTCGAATGATTCCGGACGCAGGGTCAGCGAGAGTTCCGTCCCGTCGCGCATGAGAACAAGTCGCAGGCGCTCATCCGGTCGCGCCCGGACGGCCGCAACCAGATCATCCCAGGTGCGCAGGTCCTCCTCCTGGGCGGCGATAATTTTATCTGCCACGCGCAACCCCGATTTCTCGGCCACGCCGCCGGGTACAAGTTTTCCGATTACAGGCGGAACATCAGGCCGGAACAAGCGCAGTCCCAGCTTCACCAGCGGATCACCCTCCATGCTGGCGCTGTCGAATTGCCTGAAATCCAGCGTGCGAAACGTCAATTCCTGCTTGGAATTGACGACTTCGATGCTGACCTGTTCGCGCTCAACGGCCAACTGAAGCAGCCTCCAGCGCACTTCCTGCCAGCTGGCGACAGGCTGGCCCGCGATTCGGAGTATGGTTTCCCCGCGCTGCAAGCCAGCCGCGGCCGCAATGGAATCCGGTTCGGGGTCGGCAACCATGGGTTTGGCCTCCTGAATGCCGCCCATGAACAGCACCCAGTACAAAGCGATTGCCAGTATAAAGTTAGCAAGCGGGCCCGCCGCCACGATTGCGAAACGGCGCCAAACGCTTTGCCGGTTGAAGGCCCGATGAGACTCCCATGGTTCCACCGGACCCTCCCGCTCGTCGAGCATTTTTACGTATCCGCCAAGCGGCAAGGCGGCGACAACCCACTCGGTGCCATCCGCTCCGGCGCGCTGCTTCCATAATGGTTTGCCGAAACCCAGGGAAAATCGCAGCACCTTGACGCCGCACATCCGGGCGATCAGGTAATGACCGAATTCGTGAATGACAATCAGGACGCCAAGGGCGACAAGGAACGCAAGAATGGTAACAATGAGGTTCATGCGGCGCTGGTGCGCAGACCGATGACGATGCGTTGTGCATGCCGGCGGGCGCGAAGATCCGCCTCCAGAACATCGCCAAGAGAATGCATCGGCCCGGAAGACACCGATTGTAATGTTTCTTCAATGACGGCTGTAAGTGAGAGAAACGGCAGTTTTCCCTCGAGAAAGGCGCCGACGGCCACTTCGTTCGCCGCGTTGAGAATGGCGGGCGCCGTGCCGCCCTCCTCCAACGCATCATAGGACAGCCGCAATGCGGGAAAGCGCTCCGGATCAGGCTCCTCGAAGTTGAGAGTGCCGATTTTCATGAGATCCAGCGATAAAACACCCGCTTCGATTCGATCAGGAAAAGCGAGCGCCTGCGCAATGGGGGTGCGCATGTCCGGATTGCCCAACTGGGCAATGACGGACCCGTCGGCATACTCAACCATTGAATGGATTACGCTCTGCGGATGTATCACCACCTTGATCTGATCCGGACGCGCGCCGAACAACCAGTGCGCCTCAATGATTTCGAGACCCTTGTTCATCATCGTCGCGGAATCCACCGATATTTTCGGTCCCATGGCCCAGTTCGGATGGGCAATGGCTTCCGCAGGTGTGACCCGATGCAACTCCGACCGGAGTCGGGTACGAAACGGGCCGCCCGAACCGGTAAGCAAAATGCGGCGGATTCCCCTGGCATCGAATTCGCCCATGGTGAAAGGAGGAAGGCATTGAAAAATAGCATTGTGCTCGCTGTCAATCGGCAGCAAAGTGGCGCCGCGCCGCTCGACGGTTTCCATGAAAACCGATCCGGCCATCACCAGAGCTTCCTTGTTTGCAAGCAGCAGCTTTTTACCCGCGTTCGCAGCTGCCAGGGTGGCGCGAAGCCCGGCAGCTCCGACGATCGCCGCCATGACCACGTCGATATCTGCCGAGGCCGCCGCCTCTACCAATCCATCCTCTCCCTCAAGGACGATGGTTCGCAGTCCGGCACGACGCACTTTGTCCCGCAGTTGCCGGGCGCTGCCCGGGTTTGCCATGCAGGCGATGGCCGGCCGGTGCACCTGGCAAAGATCGAATAATTCGTTGACCTGCCGATGCGCGGTGAGTGCCGCCACGCAAAAGCGGTCCGGATGCCGGGCGATCACGTCGAGCGTGCTGCGACCGATGGAGCCAGTGGCCCCGAGAATGGCGATCCGTTGAACCGGTTTCATCCGAGAAATGCTAGAGCAGCAATCGGAAGAACCGGCAGCAGCGCGTCAATCCGGTCGAGCACGCCCCCGTGGCCCGGCAGGATGCTGCCGCTATCCTTGAGGTCAGCCTGACGTTTCATTTGCGACTCGAACAAGTCCCCGATCACTCCGGCAACGGCCAGCAAGACAATGAAAAGAACCATGACAAAGGAAGCAACTGGCGCGGTCACACCCGGTACGCTCAGCTTGACGCTGCCGGGCCAAAGGCTCCACGCGGCCCCATACAATGCTACCGCAATGAGGGCACCCCACACACCTTCCCAGGTCTTTCCGGGGCTGATCGCGGGCGCCAACTTGCGGCGCCCGAACCGCCTTCCGGTGAAGTAGGCGACGGAGTCCGAAAGCCACACGATGGCCATTGTCGCCAGCAACAGCGCCGGACTTGAAGCTCGCAACTCCAGCACCGCGACAAACATCGGGAAAAGCGCCGCAACGCCTGCGACCAGCAAGATTGCCGCGCCAGGTGCCTTGGGACGTCGTGACAGCCATGCAGGGACAATGAGGGCCCAGAAAACGATGGCCAGCGCGTAAAAAACGGGGGATATGCGCGGCGATTCGACCCTCCACGCGAACCAGAGCGCCAAACCCGCGATCAACAGCACATATGCAGATCGACCCAAGCCATGCAGCCGGGAAAATCCGGACCACTCCCATGCGCCGATAGCCAGCGCCGCTGCAACGCACAGTATCCACGCGTCATGGGGCAGGAAAAAAAGAGCAGCGAGAAATCCGGTGAGCAGTGCGGCAGCCGTCAGGACGCGGGATTTCAGCACGCCAGTCCTGAGTTCAAGCGCGGTGACGCCTTGCCTCTTCGGGGGTAATCGTTTCCACCTGGCGATCGGCAAGCTGTTCGCTGGTTCGACCGAAGCGGCGTTCCCGTTGCTGATACCACTCGATGGCCTTCGCCAGGGCTTCGGCATCAAAGTCAGGCCAGAGGCTGCCGGTGAAGTACAGCTCCGTATACGCAAGGTGCCACAGGAGAAAATTGCTGATCCGCTGCTCCCCCCCGGTCCGGATGAACAGGTCGGGCTCTGGCGCAAAGCTCAGCGCCAGATGCGGCGCCAATTGTTCTTCGGTAAATCCGGCTCTTCGGTCTGGATGCGCCTGCAGCATTTTTTCGACCGCCTGAAGCAGATCCCAGCGACCGCCGTAATTGGCCGCAACCGTCAGGGTGAGCCGCCTGTGGGCACCGGTCAATTCTTCAGCGCGCCGGACCTGCTCCTGTATCTGCTCTCCGAAGGGTGCAATCTCGCCGATGACTTTCAGACGGATGCTGCTTCGATTGAGCTTGTGCACTTCCTGTTGCAGTGCCAGTGCAAACAACTGCCGCAGCATCAAGACCTCTTCATCCGGCCGGCGCCAGTTCTCCGAACTGAATGCAAACAAGGTCAGGTACTCCACGCCGGTATCTACACAGGCCTTGGTGATTTCGCGGACAGTTTCCACCCCGCGCTTGTGGCCGGCGACGCGGGGAAGGTAGCGCTGCTTGGCCCAGCGGCCGTTGCCGTCCATGATTATGGCGATATGCCGCGGAATCGAGCCCGAGGACGGAATTTCACGGGTGGAACTGGAGAATTTACCCATGAACCGCGGGACCCCAGGCTGAGTCTGTGGCATAGGCAAGTCGTTGGGTTATCACAGCGCGAGCAAATCCGTCTCTTTGGCGGCCAATGCCTTGTCGATCTCGGCGATGTAGCGATCGGTAAGCTTCTGCACCTCCTCCTGCGCCCGGCGTTCCAGGTCTTCGGAGAGTGTTTTGTCCTTGACCAGTTCTTTTAGCGCATTGTTTGCATCTCGCCGCAGATTCCGTACTGCGACCCTGGCATCCTCGCCTGCGGATTTCACCACCTTTATCAGATCGCGGCGGCGCTCTTCGGTCAGAGAAGGCATGGGTACACGGATCGTCTCGCCCTGGGTGGCCGGATTCAGTCCCAGCTCCGAATCCCTGATTGCCTTCTCGATCGCCCCCACCATTTTCTTTTCCCAGGGCGTGACGCCAATCGTGCGTGAGTCGATCAAGGTGACGTTGGCCATTTGGGGAACCGGAGTGGGATTGCCGTAATAATCGGCCATGACGTGGTCGAGGATGCCCGTGTGTGCGCGCCCAGTTCGGATTTTGCTCAGATCCGTCTTGAGGGATTCCAGGGATTTCTGCATCTTCTGTTCAGCGGTTTTCTTGATGTCTGCAACGCTCATATAGCCTCCACGGTCCTGTTGTCCTCAATAGTAGACCAGGGTTCCTTCGTCCTCACCCAACGCAATGCGCTTCATGGCGCCCGGCTCAAAGATGCTGAAAACGGTTATCGGCAGTTTCTGGTCGCGGCAGAGGGCGAATGCAGTTGCATCCATCACCTTCAAGTTCTTGATGATGGCCTCGTCAAAGGACACCTTTTTGTAGCGCGTCGCTTCAGGATGAAACTTCGGATCAGCCGTGTAAACCCCGTCCACCTTGGTAGCCTTGAGCACCATCTCCGCGCCGATTTCCGTCCCACGCAGCGCCGCCGCCGTGTCGGTGGTGAAGAACGGGTTGCCCGTGCCGGCCGCGAAAATCACGATCTTACCTTCCTCCAGATAGCGAATCGCCTTATTCCGGATATACGGTTCGCAGATCTGCTCGAGCGTGAGCGCCGATTGCACCCGGGCGTTCAGTCCTGCATGCCGCATTGCGTCCTGCAGCGCCAACGCGTTCATGATCGTGGCAAGCATTCCCATGTAATCGGCAGTCGCCCGGTCCATTCCCGCGGCGCCCGGCGCGACTCCCCGAAAAATGTTGCCGCCGCCGACTACGATGCCGATTTCAACGCCAAGATCGGCAACCTGTTTGACCTCTCCAACGATGCGCTCGATGGTTGCGCGATTGATGCCGAAATGATCCTCGCCCATCAACGCTTCGCCTGAAAGCTTCAGCAAAATCCGCTTGAACCTCAGCGCTTGTGCCATATCAGTTCGTCTTCTCCGCTTCCTTCTTTGCCAAGCCTGCCTGTGCCATCACTTCGGCGGCGAAGTCGGTGGATTTCTTTTCGATGCCTTCGCCTACCACGTAGAGGGTGAAACGAGTTACGGACGCATCTTTCGATTTGAGCAGTGCCTCGACGGTCTGCTTGTCGTCCTTGACGAAAGGTTGCCCCAGCAATGTCACTTCCTTGAGGAATTTCTGTACGCTGCCTTCGATCATCTTGTCGGCGATGGCAGCCGGTTTGCCTGATTCCGCAGCTTTTTCCGCAGCGATGTCGCGCTCTTTTTTCAGCAAATCGGCCGGCACCTGCTCCTTCGACAGAGCGACGGGCTTGGCAGCTGCAATATGCATTGCCAGATCCTTTGCCAGCGTTTCGTCGCTGCCGACGAAGTCGACGAGGACTCCGATCCTGGAACCGCCGTGGACGTAGCGCGCAATCTTACCTGTGGCAGCAATACGCGAGAACCGGCGGATAGACATGTTTTCGCCGATACGACCGACGAGCGCGCGGCGCACCTCTTCAACCGTGGAGCCGTCAAGAGGCAAAGCAGCCATCGCCTCCACGTCAGCGGGATCTTTGCTGACGATCAGCTCGGCGAGTTTGCCGGCGAAGGCGAGGAAATCCTCATTTTTTGCAACGAAGTCAGTCTCGCAATTTACCTCCACGATGGCTCCGAGTCTGCCGTCGGCGGTTATATGCGTGCCGACCACGCCTTCGGAGGCCACTCGGGCAGATGCCTTGCTCGCCTTGTTGCCGAGCCGGATACGCAACAATTCCTCGGCCCGGCCCAGATCTCCGCTTGCCTCGGTGAGCGCTTTCTTGCATTCCATCATCGGAGCGTCGGTCTTATCCCGAAGCTCGCGCACCATTGCAGCGGTAATGTCCGCCATTGATCACCCCAATATTTCTGACTGCAAGTTCAAAAAAAGGGGCTGGCGCCCCTTTTTGCCTGTGCGCTTATCGTCTCAATGAGACGGACTCTCGGTCGCGTCCACTTCGACGAACTCGTCGGACGCGCCGCCGGTGATGATCTCCTGTACCGACTGATTGCGACCCTCCAGAACCGCGTCGGCCACGCCCCGTGCATACAGGCGGATCGCACGACTGGAGTCATCATTGCCCGGAATGACGTAGGCGATGCCATCCGGCGAATGGTTCGTGTCGACAACGCCCAGAACTGGCACGCCCAGCTTTCTGGCTTCCGCCACAGCGCCCTTCTGGTAACCAACGTCAATGATGAAGAGGGCGCTGGGCAGCCCGTCGAGATTCTTGATACCGCCGAGGCTGCGCTGCAGTTTGGCCAGTTCGCGCTGATAACCCAGCGCTTCCTTCTTCGCCAGCTTCTCCAGCGACCCATCCAGGGTCATGGCTTCCATATCCTTGAGGCGCTTGATCGACTGGCGCACCGTCTTGAAATTGGTGAGCATGCCGCCGAGCCAACGGTGGTCGACGTAAGGCGAGCTGCAGCGCTCGGCTTCTTCACGAACGATTTCGCGCGCCTGCCGCTTGGTTCCGACGAACAGAATGGATCCCTTGTTCGAAGAAAGTTGGCGAACGAACTTCATCGCCTCCTGGTACATCACCATCGTCTTTTCTAGGTTGATGATGTGAATCTTGTTGCGATGGCCGAAAATAAAAGGAGCCATCTTGGGATTCCAGAAACGGGTCTGATGGCCAAAATGCACCCCCGCCTCGAGCATTTCACGCATGGTTGTTGACATCGGCAAGACTCCAGTCAGGGTTGGTCAAGCCGGCCTCACCCTGACCCTTCCTGGCGGAAGGGCACCCTGACAGGGGACCGGCAGAAATTTAGCTTCGGACCCGAAATACCCAGATCCAAGCACACTTGAATGATAGCATAGTTACCTGCCGATACTTGATTTTTCCTGTTCAAACAGCGAATTACCGAGCCAACTGGGTACTTTTACGCTGGTAATGGAGATTTGCTTGGCGCAAGGCTGTGACATATCCTTCAGCCTTTTTCCACCCATGGCGACCCAAATCAAAACCGCTGAAGAAATTGCCGCCATGCGACTAGCTGGCAGGCTGGCCGCGGAGGTGCTCGACTTCGTCGCCCCGTACGTAAAACCCGGGGTATCGACCGGGGAACTGGACAGGCTGTGTCATGAGTATATGGTCGATGTTCAGAAAACCATCCCGGCGCCGTTCAACTATGCGCCGCCGGGGTACAAACCTTTTCCCAAGTCCATCTGCACGTCGGTTAACCACCAGGTGTGTCACGGCATTCCCGGCGAGCGCATCTTGCGTAACGGCGATATCGTCAACATTGATATTACCGTCATAAAGCACGGATTTCACGGCGATACCAGCCGGATGTTTTACGCCGGCGAGCCAAGCATTCAGGCAAAACGGCTTTGCGACATAACGTTCGAATGCATGTGGTTCGGGATCCGGCAGGTAAAATCCGGCGCAACGCTCGGCGACATCGGTGCGGCAATTCAGCAGCACGCTGAACGGCATGGTTATAGCGTGGTGCGCGAATTTTGCGGGCATGGGATCGGCCGCAAATTCCATGAGGAACCGCAGATACTGCACTACGGCAGGGCGGGTACGGGACTGCGCCTTCAGCCTGGAATGACATTCACGGTCGAGCCGATGATAAACGCCGGGAGGGCCGCGATCCGGGAACTGGCTGATGGCTGGACAATCGTTACCAAGGACCACAGCCTTTCCGCCCAGTGGGAACATACGGTGCTGGTTACCGATGAAGGATTTGAAGTCCTTACCGATTCAGCGGGATCCCGGCCCGCCCCCTCCTCCTGAAATGTCCGAGCGATGCTGACGCGAACGGCGACAGTAGCGCCATCGGTTTCTCCGCAGCAGGCTCGCCTCGCGCTACGGAACGAACGGGCGCAATTGCGGGAGGACTTCGGCAAAAATGGCGCACCCTGGCCCATGCTGCGCCGGCATTGTAAGATCGTTGACCGGTTTCTCAAGGCCGCATGGCGTGAACTCCCCGTGCCGGCCGAGGCTTCCTTGCTGGCCGTGGGAGGCTATGGGCGCGGGGAGTTGTTTCCCCATTCGGATGTCGATGTCCTCATTCTATTGCCCGAAAATGTCAGCGCCGAACTCTCGCAAAAACTCGAGGAGTTGATTGGACGGCTGTGGGACATCGGTCTCGAAGTCAGCCAGGCCGTGCGAAGTGTCGCGCAGTGCGTGGAGGAAGCCGCGAAAGATATCACCGTGCGCACCAGCCTCCTGGAAGCGCGCTTGCTGGCGGGGAACAGAAAACTCTATGCAGACTTTCAGCATCGAACCCGCGCCGCGTTCGACCCAAGCAGTTTTTTCACGGCAAAACTGTGGGAGCAGGAGCAGCGGCACGGCAAATTTCAGGACAGCCCATACAGTCTGGAGCCGAATATCAAGGAGGCTCCCGGTGGATTGCGCGACTTGCAGATGCTCCTGTGGATTACTCGCGCGGCCGGTCTCGCGTCGAGCTGGAAGGAGATGGCATCCCGCGGCTTCATTACGCGGGCCGAAGCCGATGAATTGAGGCGCCTGGAACGCTTTCTCCAGGATCTCCGGGCGCGGCTGCACTACGCGGCAAGCCGGCGCGAGGACCGCCTCCTGTTCGATTATCAGGACCGGCTGGCCCGTGAACTGGGGTTTCTGCCCATTTCGAACAAGCGGGCGAACAAGCGGGCAAGCGAGCAGCTCATGCAGCGTTACTACCGGGCAGCGAAGTCCATCACCCAGCTCAATACGATTCTCTTGCAGAATCTCGGCTCGGCGCTGTTCGAGGAGCAGCCCGGTGAGCGGGAAATCATCAACCCCAGGTTCACCCGGGTAAGAGATCTGCTGGAAGCGGCTTCTGACGATTTGTTCGAAACCGAACCGGCTGCAATCTTCGAAAGCTTCCTGATCTTGCAGCGGCGAACAGATCTCAAAGGGATGACCGCGACAACGCTGCGTTCGCTATGGCGAGCGCGCGGTCGGATCGGTGCCGCCTTTCGCCGCGACCAGGCGCGTCGCGCGCAGTTCCTGGAAATACTTCAGCAACCTCGGGGCATCGTGCATGAACTGCGGCGGATGAACCAATACGACATTCTCGGACGCTATCTGCCCGCGTTCAGGCGAATCGTCGGACAGATGCAGCACGATTTGTTCCACGTCTATACGGTCGATCAGCACATTCTTACCGTAGTGCGCAATCTGAGGCGGTTCACGATGCTCGAGTTTGCGCACGAGCATCCGCTGTGCAGCCGCCTGATAGCCGGTTTCGAGCGCCCTTGGCTGCTCTATATTGCGGCATTGTTTCACGACATCGCCAAGGGTCGAGGCGGTGATCATTCCGAACTCGGTAAGATAGAAGCCAGGCGTTTTTGCCGCGATCACGATCTGTCACAGAAGGATTCCTCGCTGGTCGAGTTTTTGGTTGAAAACCATCTCACCATGTCGGCCGTCGCCCAGAAGCAGGATTTGTCAGACCCGGACGTAGTGCAGCGATTCGCTGCCAAAGTCTTGGAAGAACGACGCTTGATTGCACTCTATCTTCTCACGATAGCGGACATCCGCGGTACCAGCCCAAAAGTCTGGAACGCCTGGAAAGGCAAGTTGCTCGAAGACCTGTTCCGGGCAACCCGGCAGCTGTTGCGGGGCGGACGAATCGAGCCGGAAGCCTATTTGCAGGAGAAACAGGAAGAAGCGCGCCGCCTGTTGCGCCTCTATGCGTTGTCAGACAGCGCGCCGGAGCATTTGTGGGGCCAGCTGGACGTTACCTATTTCCTCCGCCATGACGCGAACGAAATCGCCTGGCAGGCGAGATTGCTCCATGCGCGGACCAGCGAGAGGGGACCGTTCGTCAAAGCGCGGTTGTCGCCGGTTGGAGAGGGATTGCAGGTGATGATCTATATCCCGGACCAGCGGGACCTGTTTGCGCGAATCTGCGGGTACTTCGGCGCCATCGGATACAACATTGTTGATGCCAAGGTGCATACGACCCGACAGGGATACGCCCTGGATACGTTTCAGGTCATGGGTCCCGGACACGAACCGCATTACCGGGAGATGATTTCCCTGATCGAGCATGATCTGGCGGAGCGGTTGCGGAACCGCGTTCCTCTCGGCCCACCGGTCCAAGGCCGGATGTCCCGTCAACTCCGGCACTTCCCGATCGCACCCGAGGTACACATGCGATCTGATGAAAAGGGCCAGTATCAGCTGCTTTCGATTACTGCAGGCGACCGGCCGGGGCTTCTCTACAGCGTTGCCCGCATCCTCGGCCAATACAACATCGAGATTCATACAGCGAAAATCGTCACACTGGGAGAACGTGCCGAAGACGTGTTTGTAGTCAGCGGCGCGGCGCTGAGCAATGGCAGGACGATTCTCATGCTGGAACAGGAACTGCTGGAGGCGCTGCGGTCCTGAGAACCGCTTCAGTCGTCCCGCGCGTCCTCGCCGGGGAAGATGACTTCGGTGAACCCGAACTTCGACATATCGGGCATCCTCATCGGATACAGAATGCCATCCAAGTGGTCGCACTCATGCTGCACCACGCGCGCGTGGAAACCACTCACGGTACGATTGATGTGCCCGCCGTTCTGGTCGAAACCACTATAGCGCAACGTCACAAAGCGCGGCACCAGGCCCCGCATGCCGGGTACAGAAAGGCAGCCCTCCCAGCCGTCCGCCATTTCCTCGCCAACCGGCGTGATCACCGGATTAATCAGCACTGTCTCGGGAACCTCTTCGGCATCCGGATAGCGCGGATTGTTCCGCACTCCAAAAATGACGACTCTCAGCGGCACCCCGATCTGGGGGGCCGCGAGTCCTGCACCACTCAAATGCGCCATAGTGGCGTGCATGTCGTCGATCAGTTCCGCAAGAGCCGGCGTGCCGAATGCATCCACCGGCCGCGACGTCTGGAGCAGCCGCGCATCTCCCATTTTAAGTACATGACGAATCATGTCGTCACCAGCGTTTCGATGATGCGGCGTACCCGTATCATGGCCTCCCGCAACGCGCCTTCAATGGCGCCGAAGTGGATGGCGTGGCGACTGTCGCCGCGTCCGGCGGCGTGATTTACGACGACCGCGATTGCGGCATAGTCCATTTCGATTTCCCGGGCCAGCGCGGTCTCCGGCATACCCGTCATGCCGACAACATCGGCACCATCGCGCTCAAGGCGGTCGATCTCCGCCGCGGTCTCCAAGCGCGGACCTTGCGTCGCGGCGTACACCGCCGCTTTACCGGCCGTTTCCCCGCACGCGGCCGCTGCGGTGAGTATTTTCTGTCTCAGCGGCTCGCTGTACGGCGCGGTGAAGTCAATATGCGTTACCGAAGATCCCGTTTCAAAGAAAGTATGCTTTCTTCCCCATGTGTAGTCGATGACCTGGTGCGGTATCACAATCGCGCCCGGGCCGAGGTCAGCCCGGATCCCCCCCACCGATGCTATTGACACCACCGCCTCGACACCCTGATCTTTTAAGGCCCACAAGTTAGCCCGGTAGTTCACCAGATGAGGCGGGATCGTATGACCGTTCCCGTGGCGCGCCATGAACACGATTTCTTTGCCAGCGATCCGGCCAAATGTCAGGGACTCTGAGGGTTCTCCGTAAGGGGTTCTTACCGCTTGCCGGCGCGTTATATCGAGATTCGCAAATGTGGACAATCCGGTGCCGCCGATTATTCCAAACACCATTACGGGCACTTCACGGCATATATGGCCGGCAAATTGCGCCAAGCGCCAGCCACGTCCATGCCGCAACCGAAAACGTAGCGGTTGGGCAGTTTTAAACCCATGTAGTCGGGGAGGATCGGTTTTTTACGTCCCGTATGCTTGTCCGTCAAGACGGCACATTGAAAGGAAGCTGCGCCACGCTCGAGAATCCTTTCCCGAATTGCCGCCAGCGTGTCGCCACCATCCAGAATATCGTCGACGACCAGAACGTTTCTGTCTGCGACGTTCTCCTGTGGTTCTACTTTCCACACGACCTCGCCACCGTTCGTATCAACCCCATAGCGGGTAGCGTGAATGTAGTCGAAGTCCAGTGGAAACCGCAGTTGTGGCAGCAGTTGCCCGGCAAAAAACACCGAACCGCCCATCACGGCGAGCATCAACGGATAACGGTCTTTCAGACTGACAGTTATCTCCCGGGCCATCCTGCGAATGGCCTCGTTTACCGATTCCGCATTGCAGACGAGGTCGGCGTTGTCGAGAATTTCCCAGGCTTTTTCCGTCGGCATCATCAGAATATCCGCTGCTGCATGCCTTCCTTCGAGGAGCGGCGAAGTATATGCGAAAGCTCTTTTCAGCGCGATTTGAGCCAGGCGCTGAAGTCCTCGCCAATCTCCGGATGCTTGCATCCCAGCGCGATGGTCGCCTGCAGATAGCCCAGTTTCGAGCCGCAGTCGTAGCGCGTACCGTTGAACCGGTAGGCCAGAACCGAGTCCTCTTCCAGAAGGGCGGCAATCGCATCGGTAAGCTGTATTTCGCCACCCGCGCCAGGATTGAGTTGAGCGAGATGATGAAAGATGCGCGGGGTGAGTACATAGCGGCCAACCACCGCGAGGGTCGATGGTGCCCGGTCCGGCGCTGGTTTTTCCACAATCTCCACTACCCGGGCATGACCGGATACGTCACCCGATGTCCTGACGATCCCGTATTGACGGGTTTGTTCGCGCGGCACCGACTGCACGCCCAGGAGAGAGCACTGGAGGTTCTCGAAGACGCCCGCCATTTGCCGCATGGTGGGGATTTCTCCGTCGATGAGGTCATCGGCAAGAATCACCGCGAATGGTTCATCCCCCACCACCGGGCGAGCGCACAGGACAGCGTGGCCCAGACCAAGAGGCTCCGCCTGACGGATGTAGATGCAATTTACATGTTTTGGAATCGTTTCCTGGACCAGGCTCAGCAATTCGGTCTTGCCGCGCGCCGCGAGCTCCGACTCGACCTCGTACGCCTTGTCGAAGTGATCTTCAATGGCGCGTTTATGCCGCCCCGTTATGAAAATCATATCGGTAATGCCTGCCGAGACGGCTTCTTCGACAGCATATTGAATCAATGGCTTATCGACGATTGGCATCATCTCTTTAGGACTCGCCTTGGTCGCCGGTAGAAACCGGCTGCCCATGCCGGCTACCGGAAAAACCGCCTTGGTGAGCTTCTTCACTGCCGCTGCTCCTTTCCTGACCGGCTGATCAGACTGCGTAATTGCTCCTCGTTCAGTATTTCAACACCCAATTGCTTTGCTTTGTCTAGTTTGCTGCCGGCTTGCTCGCCCGCCACCAGGAAACTGGTCTTACCGGATACCGACCCGGAAATTCTGCCCCCTAATCGCTCGATCATCGATTTCGCCTCTTCTCTGTTCAGACCGGGAAGCGTGCCGGTCAGCACGAATGTCTTGCCCGTCAGCGGTCCCTCGCGCGACCTCTCCGGCGCATGCTCGCTCCATTTGATCCCGGCGGCCCGTAGTTTCTCAAGGACATCGAGATTGTGGGGTTCCGAGAAGAATTGCCTGATGGACGCGGCAAGAATCGGGCCGATATCGGGGACATCAAGCAATTGTTCCTCCGTGGCGACTGTCAGCGCATCCAGATTGCCGAAATTCGCCGTAAGCTCACGTGCCGTAGCTTCCCCGACCCCGCGAATGCCCAGCGCATAAATCAGCTTCGCCAGGGTTGCGCTACGCGACCTGGCGATGGATGCGACCAGATTCTCAGCCGATTTCTTCGCCATGCGCTCAAGCCCGCAGAGGGTGGTTACGTCCAGGCTGTACAGATCCGCAGGCGTTTTTACGAGTCCCCGATCGACGAGTTGCTCGATAAGTCGCTCGCCCAGGCCGTCGATGTCCATCGCGCGGCGGGAGGCGAAATGCCAGAGCGCCTGCTTGCGCTGGGCGGGGCAATAAAGTCCGCCCGTACAACGGGCGACCGCTTCATCGGGTAGTCGTTCAACCCGGGACCCGCATACCGGACAGGCCGTGGGCATCTGAAATTCGGGCGCATCTTTCGGCCGCAATTCAGGCAGTACGCGCACCAGTTCCGGAATGACGTCACCGGCGCGCCGCACAATAACGCTATCGCCTACATGAACGTCTTTGCGGCGGAGTTCGTTCTCGTTGTGAAGCGTGACATTGGTGAGCGTCGCACCTCCGACAAACACCGGCTTCAATCTTGCCAGCGGGGTAAGGGCGCCGGTACGGCCGACATAAATGCGGATATCCTCGACCACGGTTTGCGCCTCCTCGGCCGGGAATTTGTGCGCGATGGCGAATCGCGGCGCGCGGGAAACGAATCCCAAATCCCGTTGCTGGGCAATGGAGTTCACCTTGTACACCACACCGTCAATGTCAAACGGCAGTGTCTTGCGGCGTGCTCCAAGTGCATGGAAGAAGGCAACCAGTTCTTTCGCCCCACGCGCCAGGCGCCTCTCGCTGCTCACCGGAAGACCCAATTGCTCCAGCCAGTCCAGCGACTCGATGTGCGTTCCCGGAGCGGCTCGGCCTTTGACGGCGCCGACGCCGTGCGCCAAAAATCGCAGCGGCCTGGAAGCGGTGACGCGCGGATCAAGTTGTCGCAGGCTGCCTGCGGCTGCGTTCCGGGGGTTGGCAAACTCTTTGTCGCCCCGTTCCCGTTGCCGGGCGTTCAGGGCGACGAAATCCTGCTTGAACATCAATGCTTCCCCACGCACCTCCAGCGAGACGGGCGGGTTGCCGTCCAGCAATCGAAGCGGCAGATTGCGAATGGTGCGCAGATTCGCGGTTACGTCTTCACCCGTATACCCGTCGCCGCGCGTAGCGCCCTGGACAAACAGTCCATGTTCGTAGCGCAGGCTGATGGCAAGTCCGTCGAACTTGGGCTCAGCCGCATACTCGACTTCGGCGACGTCCAGGGTTTCTCTCACCCGCCGGTCGAATGCCTCTATCTCCTCTTCCAGGAACGCGTTGGCCAGGGAAAGCATCGGCATCGAGTGCGTGACAGGGGAGAATGCATCGAGGGGTTTTGCGCCCACCCGCTGCGTCGGCGAACTGGCCGATTGAAACTCGGGATAGTCGCGCTCCAGCTGTTCCAATTCGCGGAACAGCCGGTCGTATTCGGCATCCGCGACTTCCGGGTCGTCAAGCACGTAATAGCGATAATTGTGGCGTTCCAAGAGGGTGCGGAGCATATCCACGCGCCGCCTCGCATTATCCAGGTCGGCCATGGCCAGGGTCAGCTCAGGCAAATAACCTGAGGGCCGCGGGTCCACCGGCGCGTAATCCGTGGTCTTCCATCACGCCATGTACCGCCGAGAGACGCGTGGCCAGGCTGTCAAATGCGGCTTGCGAAAGCGGTGCGCCGTTATCGTCGGTGACATGGGCATCGAGCGCGGCGGCAAGCTTGAGAGCGCAGTTGCGAAATTTCTCGAATGTGTGCATTCCACCCGGTGCACGCGGCACGTCCAGTTCAAGCGTCAACCCGTTCATCGGGGAGTCGCCGCTCTCAGGAAAAGGTGCCCCACCCCGGACCGATAAAGAAAACAGTTCGTCTCCTCCCTCCCGTTGCCGAAAACGACCGTCCGGATCGTGCTTCAACCCGGCAGCTTCCGCGAGGTTCCTGATCCTGGCTCCGGAAAATTGCGCGCCCGGCTTTGGCACGATGTTCAAAGCAATCTGGATGTCTACTTCGCCGCAGAATCGGTCCAGTTCGAGAGCCCGATTGGCTGCGGCCGCCCGGTTCGAATCCAGGGGGATAGCTCCCAAGGCAAGCGCCACCTGCTGAACGGAGGCTTCAAAAGCGGCCAGGTCTTCTGCAGATGCGGCACCGCTCCGATCGACCAACTGCATCCCTGCCCGTATATCGGCGTACCGGCCATCGGCACGTATAGGCTCCCAGGCTCCCGCCTGCTCGCTGAACCCCTCCCATCGCACCACTTTCGGAGTGTTACCGAGAGCTTGCGTGGCGGCCTGGATGATGTCGAGTGTTTTTATTTCATCGGCGCCTTCGGCCACGACAATGAAGTCAAACGCTTCAGTCAACTGATGTGGCGCCGATCCGCCTTCCATCGTTCGACGCTGGAAGGGTTCGCTCTCCGGACGGAACACCGGTTCAATCCTGACCGGCGGCCGTTCTTCGGACTCCGGCGAAGCAGTCCGGTCGGCGGGCGCGCCGGATACTGTCCGGCTTCCCGCCGCCTTCCCCGGCTGCAACAGCACATCGTCGTGGGACGATCCAAAGTTGCGCTCCGCCTCGCGCCTGTAGCGGATATCCTGCCATTTATTGTAGGCGAGCACACCAATGACCACGACCAAACCTATGCCCAGCAATCCCAGCTGGAGCTCGCTCATAATCAATCCAATGATGTGTTCGCTTGCTTCACGCGGCAAGGTCCTCACTCAGCTTCATGGCTGCGTCGATGTCCACTGCGACGACGCGTGAAACGCCCTGCTCCTGCATCGTAACCCCAATCAGCTGGTTGGCCATTTCCATGGTGATCTTGTTATGGCTGATGAAGAGGAACTGCGTCTGCTGCGACATCTTGCTTACCAGTTTGCAGAAACGCTCCGCATTGGCATCATCCAGCGGCGCATCGACCTCGTCCAGCAGGCAGAATGGAGCCGGATTCAGTTGAAAAAACGAGAATACCAGCGCGATCGCGGTCAGGGCCTTCTCTCCCCCTGAAAGCAGATGGATGGAAGAGTTTTTCTTTCCGGGCGGCCGCGCAATGACTTGAATCCCGCTATCGAGTATGTGTTCGCCCAGCATGAGCAGACGCGCCTCACCGCCCCCAAACAAGGCGGGAAACATACGGCCGAATTGTTCATTGACGCTGGTAAACGTGGTTTGCAGCAGTGCCTGGGTTTCCCGGTCGATTTTACGGATTGCGTTCTCGATAGTGCCGAGCGCTTCGCTCAGATCGGCAGACTGGGCATCCAGAAATTGCTTGCGTTCCTGGCTCGCCACAAGCTCATCGAGTGCCGCCATGTTGATCGCGCCCAGTTCATTGATGGCATTGGTAAGACGTGTAATCTCCGACTGCAGGGAGGAAGCCTTTTGACCCTCCTTCAGCTTGGAAGCGAGCACCGATTCATCCGCCGCGGCTTCAGTCAACTGCAACTGATATTGCTCGAAACTCATTCGAGCAGCCTGTTCCTTGAGCCGTAACTCCGATATCCGGTCGCGCAATGGTTGCAGTCTTTGCTCGCATTCGTTCCGGGCATCTTCGAGCCCTCGGAGCTGCGAGGATATTTCCTCTTGACGGATCCGGGCAGCGGCCAAAGCCTCTTCACGAGCGACTCGCCGCTCCAGTGCCTGCTGCAATAGTTCGCGCGGGCCCTGGTCATGCAATTGCGCGTGCTCGGTGCCGAGTTGGTCGATCTGCAGTGCCCCTGCATGCAGCTGTTCAAGCAAACTCGCCAGCGACCGGGCTATCTCCCCGATCTTGCCTTCACATTCCTGTTCCCGAAAGGTGGCTTGTTGAGCTTCGCGCTCGGCCTGAGCAAGTTCCTGCCTTGCCGAGGCCAACAACTGCTCATTCAACGTCAATTGTTGTTGCGAGCCATCGAGTCGTACGGAAAGTTCCTCAATGCGCGCTCGATGTTCCTTCATATCGGAGGCGCTTTGTTCGCGCGTCATCTGCTCCGCGGACTTCTGTTCCCTGATATCGGACAACTCGCGATTGAGTTGTGCGCATCGTTCCTGGTACCGCTCCCGGCTCTGGTTGAGTTGCATCGCTTCAAGTTGACGCTCATGATGGCGCTGCTTCAGCGCCGCGCCCGCGGCGCGCAGCCTGTCCAGCCCTTCCTCATGCTCGAACCACTGCCGTTCGATGGTGGCGAGGCCATCCCCGGCGCAGTCGACCTCCCCTTGCACGCGCCTTGCCTCGACAATGATTTGCTCGATCTCGCGCTGGCGCGCAAGGATGCCGGCGGCCGCCGAGTCGGGGGCGTGAAAATCGACGCCATAGCGGGTGAACTGATGTCCTTCCCGGTTGACCAGCACGACATTCCGCTGCAAGGAAAGGCGGCTTTCCAGATCGGGAATGCCTTCCATGGCAAAACAACCGCTTAGCCAGGCCTGTAAGAGAGGTTTAACCGCGGGGTCCAGGCCTGTGACTAGGGAACCAAGCGGCAGTAACGAATGCCCCGTAATGACCGCACTCTCACCCGGTTCTTGCTCTTCATATGCTCCGCCCGAAAAGGCGCTCAATTTCGCCGGGGGCGGGTCCTCCAGCAGTTGCTGAACTTTTTCGGGAACATCAACTTCAAACGCATGCAAACGTTCCCGCAGCACCGACTCGATCGCGTTCTCCCATCCAGGCTGTACGCTAACTTTTTGCCACAGCCGCGGCAACGCGGAGAGTTCGTGCCGATCGATCCAGTCCTGAATCTGGCCATTTTCCTCGATCTTGTCCTGGATGCGCTGGAGTGCAAGCGCCCGCCCGTCAAGCAACGATAGCTCGCGCTCCAGGGCTTGTACCCTCTGCACTTCCCGCTCACGGGATGACGCCAGCTGTGCTTCGGCACTTTCAAGCTGCGTGAGCAGAACTTGCTGCCGGTGCAGTTCATTCTGGCTTTCGGCCATTGCCGCCTGAATATCCGCCAGTGCCGAGGGGTCCGGGGCGCTCAGCTGGGCAAGCTCGATGTGCAGCCGTTCTTCGCGCACATTGAGGCTGTCGATTACGCGGCTTGCGTGCGAGAGGTGGGCCTGCGCCAGCTGATACGCCTGCTCGGTCTGTGCCAGCAAACGGCGCAGTTCGAAATGCGCCGTTTGGGCGTCGCGCCATGCCGATTCAGCTTCGGGCAGTTTGCTTGTGGATTCCTCCAGCCTTTTTTGCGAAACTTCAACTCGATCGCGACTCTCCGCGAAACGTTGTTGCCACATCTGCGCCGCATCGCGTAATTCCCCGGCCTGGCGCTCTCCGATGTCGCGCTGAATGTGCAGCTGCGACAATTGATTGTCCAGACGCTGTCGCGTCTCGACAATGTACCGGATCTCGGTTTCAAGCCGGGCGACCTCGGTATTGGCATTGTACAGTTCCCCTTGCGCAACGTTCTGCACATCCCCGGCCGCGTAATGATCGGAGCGGGTCTGCTCGACTTGCTTTTCAATCTCGCGCAACCTCGCGGTTTGCGATTCGAGTTCCGTACCGGTAGCTTCTATTTCACGGCTTTGACGCTCGAAATCGGCTTGCGCATCCAATTTGCGCAAGACCCAAAGAAGGTTCTGTTTGAGTTGGCGGTCTCCGGATAGTTCGTTATAGCGGCGAGCCACCTCGGCCTGAGAGGTCAATTTCTCTATTTGCGTCCCCAATTCGCGGCGGATGTCTTCGACGCGGGTCAAATTTTCTCTGGTGTCGGACAACCTGTTCTCTGTCTCCCGACGGCGCTCCTTGTATTTCGAAACGCCGGCGGCTTCTTCGAGGAACACACGAAGCTCCTCGGGCTTGGCTTCGATGATTCTCGAAATCATACCTTGCTCGATGATGGCGTACGCTCTAGGCCCGAGACCGGTGCCGAGAAAAATGTCATGAACGTCGCGCCGCCGAACGTTGGAGTTGTTGATCAGGTAGGAGGACTCACCTTCGCGCGTCAAAACGCGCTTAACCGAAATCTCCGCGTATTGCGACCACTGACCGGCCGCCTTGCCGAGGCTGTTGTCGAAGACGAGTTCCACGCTGGCACGCGCAACCGGCTTGCGGGTGCTGGACCCGTTGAAGATGACATCCTGCATTGAGTCGCCGCGCAGCGCGGATGCGCGCGATTCCCCCAGAACCCAACGGACTGCGTCGATAATGTTCGACTTGCCGCATCCGTTCGGCCCCACGACGCCCACCAAATGGCCGGGTATGTTCAAGTGGGTTGGATCGACGAAAGACTTGAAACCGGCAAGTTTGATCTGGGTCAGGCGCACGATCGGATCAGTTTTGAAAAAAAGAAAACCGGCCTGGCGCCGGAATTTGAGCTGGTACGCGAGCCCTTATGATACCATTTTCACCTCGCACCAAGATCTGCCGATGCCATCCCGACCCTCCAGGAAGCTCACCACGTTCGTCAATCCGAGTCCGGGGCGCGACTATCTTATCCGCATGCAGATTCCGGAATTCACCTGCCTGTGTCCCCTGACCGGCCAGCCTGATTTTGCGCATCTCGAACTGAATTATATTGCCGACAAGAAATGTCTGGAGTTGAAGGCTCTGAAGCTATATATCTGGTCTTTCCGAAACGAAGGCGCATTCCATGAAGCTGTGACGAATCGCATCCTTGACGATTTTGTGCGCGCCATCGCGCCGCGCTTCATGCGACTCACTGCGCGATTCTTTGTGCGTGGCGGCATTTTTACCACCATCGTGGCCGAACATCGCAAGAAAGGCTGGAAGGGAGCGGCGCCAATCGACCTTCCGCCGGCAGCTTCCGCCGGCAGCATCGGTTAAGCGCCGATTGTTTTGCGGCAGGGATGATTCCGCCAGTATAATTTCGCGCTTCACCGTACCGCTGGCGGCCTGCCGTGCAATGAACCCCGATCTCGCGCGCCTGCAACCCTATCCTTTTGAGAAACTGCGTGCGCTGTTTGCGGGCGTCGAGCCTGATTCACGGTATTTGCCGATCAACCTGCACATCGGTGAACCCAGACACCCGACGCCCGAACTCGTAATGCGGGCGCTGACACAAGCGCTTTCGCGCCTGGCAGTCTATCCGGCCACAGCCGGTACTCCGGAATTGCGCGAAGCCATCGCAGGTTGGTTGTGTCGCCGATACGGCATCGGCTCGATCGACGCCGCAACCCAGGTCTTGCCGGTAAACGGATCACGTGAAGCCCTGTTCGCCGTGGCGCAGGTGCTTATCGATGCGCGGAAACCGGCTCCTCTGGTCGTCTGTCCCAATCCGTTCTACCAGATATACGAAGGAGCAGCCCTGCTGGCCGGCGCTGCGCCTTACTACCTCAACATGCCGGCGTCAAACGGCTTCGTTCCGGAATACGATAGCGTTCCGCGGGACACTTGGCGGCGCACCCAGTTGATTTACACGTGCTCCCCGGGAAATCCGAGCGGCCGTGTGATGACGCAGGACGAGTGGCAAAGGCTGTTTGACCTGTCAGACGAATTCGGCTTTGTCATCGCTTCCGACGAGTGCTATTCGGAACTCTACTTCGACGAGGAGCAGCCCCCGCTCGGTGCATTGCAGGCCGCCGTCGAGCTGGGACGCAAGGATTTTCGAAATCTCATGGTGTTCTCCAGCCTCTCGAAGCGTTCCAATGCGCCGGGATTGCGTTCCGGGTTTGTCGCCGGAGACGCGGCGTTGCTCAAATATTTCCTGCTTTACCGGACGTATCACGGCAGCGCGATGAGCCCTCCCGTACAGGCCGCCAGCGTTGCCGCGTGGAACGACGAAACGCACGTCGTGGAGAACCGCCGTCTGTATGCCGCCAAGTTTGCGGCCGTGCTTGCCTTGATCGAGCCGCCGCTCGAAACGTCGATGCCCGAGGGCGGTTTTTATCTCTGGATGCGTACGCCGGTTGCCGACACCGATTTCGCCCGGGAGTTGCTGCGTGCCTATAATGTATCCGTGTTGCCCGGCAGTTTCCTTGCCCGGTCGGCGCACGGCACCCATCCGGGGGAAGGTTATGTCCGGCTTGCTCTGGTGGCGCCGCTCGCCGAATGCCGCGAGGCAATCGAGCGGATTGCCCGCTTTTCTCGACAACTTTGAAAACTACAATGTCAACTCTGCAAGAAACGATAGATCAGGCATGGGAGGAGCGCGCCAATCTTGGTCCGGGTTCCGCCGGTTCCATTCGCGATGCGGTGGAACACGTTATCGGCGAGCTGGATCAGGGAAGGCTGCGCGTTGCGGAAAAGGCCCCTTCGGGATGGGTTACGCATCAATGGATTAAAAAAGCTGTCCTGCTGTCGTTTCGCCTCAACGACAACACAGTAATGCCGGGAGGGGGGACTCATTACTACGACAAGGTACCCACAAAATTCGGGCGCTATTCCCAAGCCGATTTCGCCGCGGGCGGATATCGCGTGGTGCCGCCTGCGGTCGCACGGCGCGGCGCGTTCATTGCTCGAAACGTGATTCTGATGCCCTCCTACGTCAATATCGGCGCCTACGTCGATGAAGGTACCATGGTGGACACTTGGGCCACGGTAGGCTCGTGCGCCCAGATAGGGAAAAACGTCCATCTTTCGGGCGGCGTAGGCATCGGCGGAGTGCTCGAGCCGCTGCAGGCCAATCCCACCGTCATTGAAGACAATTGTTTTATCGGTGCGCGCTCGGAAGTCGTCGAGGGGGTGGTGGTGGAGGAGAATTCGGTGATCTCGATGGGCGTGTTCCTCGGCCAGAGCACCCGGATTCTCGACCGGGTTTCAGGAAAAATCCTGTACGGCCGCGTGCCCGCCGGATCGGTGGTGGTCTCCGGCAACCTGCCCTCCCCAGACGGAAAATACAGCCTATACTGCGCCGTGATCGTGAAGCAGGTGGACGCCAAGACGCGCGCCAAGACCAGCATTAACGAGCTGTTGCGCGGCGACTAGGCCGCGCAGCCGTAACCGGAGACAAATCATGTCCGCGATGAAACGCCTGTTCCAGCTCATGGCAGATAAAAAGGCATCCGACATATTCATGTCGAGCGGATCGCCGATCAACATCAAACTGAATGGTCTTGCGGTGCCAGTGAACCAGCAGGTCATGGATGGCAATACGATACAGACCCTGTTGTATGAGGTAATCACCGACAAGCAGAAGAAGGAATACGAAGACACCCTGGAGCTGAATACGGCTTTCACCTTGCCGGGAACCGGGAGTTTTCGCATCAGTGCCTTTCGCCAGAAAGGATCCCCGGCTGTGGTTGTGCGCTATATCCCCGGCGACATTCCTGCCTTCGATACGCTCGCTCTGCCCCCTGTCCTCAAAGAAATCATCATGGAGAAACGGGGCCTGATCCTAATGGTCGGTGCCACCGGATCCGGCAAATCAACCTCGCTTGCCGCGATGCTCGACTATCGCAACGAGCAGAAGCCCGGTCATATCCTGACGCTCGAAGATCCGGTCGAGTTCATTTTCCAGAACAAGAAATCGATCGTCAATCAGCGCGAGGTGGGCACGGACACCCTGGACTTCAAGATAGCGCTGAAGAATGCGCTGCGGCAGGCGCCGGACTGCATCCTGATCGGTGAGATCCGGGACAAGGACACCATGGCCGCGGCCATTGCTTATGCGCAATCAGGGCATCTTTGCCTGGCGACGTTGCACGCGAATAACAGCTATCACGCAATGAACCGGATCATCAGTTTCTATCCTCTGGAAAATCGCCCTTCGCTGCTTCAGGATCTGTCGGCCACCCTCAAGTCCGTCATATCGCAGCGCCTGGTTCGCAATATCAAAGGGGGCCGGTCGGCGGCTGTCGAAGTGCTGCTGAACACGCGGCATATAGCTGAATTGATCGAGAAAGGCGAAATCAACGAAATGAAGGATGCAATGGAGAAAAGCCTGTCTCCCGGTTCCCAGACTTTCGAGCAGGCGCTGTTCAGTATGCTGCAGAGAAAACTGATTACTCAGGAAGAGGCGCTTGCCAATTCCGATTCGGCGACCAATCTGCTGTGGCTGATCAATAACACCGAAGCGGGTGGCGCATTGCAGACCGACGGAAGCAAGAAAGAACAGGAACACAAACCGGCCGACCCTGCAGGGGGCGCATCGTTCAGCGACTTCAAGCTGGATACCACCGAGGCTTGATCAGCGGCTGCAGCAACCGGCGTCCGAACTTCACCCCTGGCCACGCCCCATGGCGATAAAGCTGTATGGCATCGCGAACTGCGACAAGGTCCGCGCCGCGCGCAGGTGGTTTTCCAGCCACGCCATCGACGTCGGATTCCACGATTATAAAAAGCACGGAGTGGATGCTTCGGCGCTCAATCGCTGGCTGAAGCAGCATGAGTGGTCCGATCTGATCAATCGCTCCGGGACAACCTGGCAGAGCCTGAGCGACGAGCGCAGGGCCGCGATTACTTCGAAGGCGGAGGCAGTGAAGGCCATGACCGAATTGCCCTCTCTTATCAAACGCCCAGTCATAGAGCATGACGGGAACGTGTCAATAGGGTTCGATCCGCTTCTGTTCCGGGGGTGATGTGGGGGAAGCGCTCGAATTTGCCCGGGAACTGATCGCGCGCCGCTCGGTGACGCCTGAAGACGGAGGTTGCCAGGATTTGATCGCGGCCCGCCTCGGGCGCATCGGATTCCATGCCGAACCAATCGAGTCCGGAGGAGTACGGAATCTCTGGGCGCGCCGCGGCGCCGATCGGCCGGTCGTGTGTTTCGCCGGTCACACGGATGTTGTTCCAACCGGTCCATTGGAAAAGTGGACTTCCGATCCGTTTACCCCGACAGAAGTCGATGGCAAGCTGTTTGGCCGTGGCGCCGCCGACATGAAGACCTCAATCGCGGCGTTCGTGGTTGCAACGGAGCAATTCGTAGAAAAGTATCCGCGGCACGCGGGATCCATCGCCATGCTGATTACGTCCGATGAGGAAGGTGTCGCACTCGAAGGCACGGTACGGGTAGTTGAGCGTTTGCAGGCTCGCGGGGAGCCCCTGGACTTCTGCCTCGTTGGTGAGCCGACAAGCGTTAATTACATCGGTGACATGGTCAAGAATGGACGCCGGGGCTCATTGTCGGCGAGGCTGCATGTGACGGGTATTCAGGGCCATATCGCGTATCCCCACCTGGCGAAGAACCCCATACATATGGCTGTCGCCGCGCTCGCGGAACTGGCCGCCGCGGAATGGGACCACGGCAACGAGTATTTTCCGCCGACGACCTGGCAGATGTCGAACATCCATGGGGGGACAGGGGTGGCCAATGTGATCCCGGGCGATCTGGAGGTGATGTTCAATTTCCGCTTCTCGACTGAAAACACCCCTGAGATGCTTCAGGCCCGGGTCGAAGCAATCCTGAAGAAACATGCTCTGGATTTTCGACTCGAATGGTCCCTCTCCGGCATGCCCTACCTCACTCCGCGGGGCGCGCTGCTGGATGCAGTCAGTGCGGCGATCGAGGACGTCGTCGGCAGACAGCCGGAGGTGTCCACTGCAGGGGGAACGTCCGACGGGCGTTTTATTGCGCGCATCTGCCCTCAGGTCGTGGAATTCGGTCCCGTCAATGCGACCATCCACAAGCTCAATGAGCATATTGAACTATCCGCCATAGAACCCCTTCGGCAGATTTACTTCAAGGTTATCGAGAAACTCCTTTGCCGTTGAAATTGCCGGGCAGGTCGTCGGCCGGCGCATCGGTTCCACCGCAGACGCTTCAGCAGTGGTTGCTGGACACTCAAAAGCGTTTCCGCAGCGCGCGCCTCGCATACGGGCATGGCACTCACAACGCCCTGGATGAAGCGGCATGGCTGCTGCTCCATGTCATGCGGCTGCCGCATGAGGATCTCGAAGCCAGCCTGAACCGGCATCTCACCGACGCAGAAAAGCGCCGCGCACGTATCCTGATAGACAAGAGGATCAATGACCGGCTTCCCCTCGCCTATCTCCTGAAGGAAGCATGGCTGGGAAAGAACCGGTTCTTTGTTGATCGCCGCGTTATCGTGCCTCGTTCCTACCTGGCTGAATCGCTTCATGCCGGAATGCATCCATGGATCACCGACTCCAGTTCGGTCAAACGCGCGCTCGATTTGTGCACCGGATCCGGATGCCTGGCGGTGTTGATGGCCAAGACATTTGCCGGCGCCAGGGTCGACGCCGTTGATCTTTCGGCTGCCGCACTTGCAGTCGCGAAAAGAAACGTCAGTACTTTCCGGTTGTCAGATCGTGTGCGCCTGTTGAAGTCCGACCTGTTTGAAGGGATTGGGCAGGCAAGATATGACCTCATCTTGTCGAATCCACCCTATGTCACATCGCGAGTAATGAGCTCGCTCCCCCCCGAATACCGCGCCGAGCCGGCACTGGCATTGGCAGGCGGCTCCGACGGTCTTGACTTGGTGCGCCGAATACTGCAAAAGGCTCCCGGCCATCTCCTTGCCAGCGGCCTGCTCGCCATGGAAATCGGACACAACCGGAGCGCGCTCGAACGTTCTTTTCCCCACGTGCCCTTCACGTGGGTTGCAACCAGTGGCGGAGAAGACTGCGTTTTCGTCTTGCGCAGGGAAGAGCTGCAATCTCTAGAGAAAGATGGACAGCGATTCCATTCCAAGGATCGTGGTATCTAAGGAAACTCTGATTAACCCAAACCGCGGACAGCATAGCAAAATGCAAGCGCTGCAAGTCCTTGATTGGAATTATCCTCGCCCGTCCTGCTTCGCCGACTCGCGACACAACTCACAGTTCTTCAGAGCTTCTCTAACAACACCAGTCGGCTCCCGAGCGTCCGATCGAGAGACTATCACCGTTGGCGGCTATGACACGCTCGATGGCATCGCGATCCCGCGTTGCGAGCAGCCCCGTTACATTCCCCCTACCTTGCTTTCGAGCGCCAGGCCAAGCGTGAACCGCCGGTCGAAAGATAAGTCGTTCATGTGATCGCCGATAACTATGCTACGGACGAGAACCCGCTGGCCCCGGGTGACATCCTTGCGACAGATGTTCTTGCCAATGGCGACTTAAGTGCCAAAGCACTACACTTAGATGTAGTCGACGGCAAACTTTCACTACCTGGAGAAGATGAAATGCGCAGATTGGTAGCATCCCTGGCGATTCCCATCTTGCTTGCGAGTGCGCAGGCGCTCGGGCAGACGCAAGCCTTCCCGTCCCGCGCCATCCGCATGATCACGACGGTGCCTCCGGGCTCTGCGCCGGACGTGGTGGCACGAACCGTCGCGCAGAAGCTGGCCGTGAACATCGGCGTGCCGGTTACTGTGGACAACCGGACGGGTGCCGGTGGCTTGATTGGCGCCAATGCCACCATCAATGCGGCGCCGGACGGCTATACCGTGCTCATGGCGGATACCGGTGTATTTGCAATTCTCCCCAATCTGAAATCCACGTTCGATCCCCTTAAGTCGCTCACGCCGGTCACTTCAGCCGGAACAACTCCAATCTATCTGGCAGTTGCTGCGGGGCTGAACGTGAATAGCGTCAAAGACCTGGTAGCGCTCGCCAAGAACAAGCCGGGCATGCCCTATGGCTCCGGGGGCACGGGGGGAGCGGCGCATCTTTTCATGGAGCTGATCAAAACACTCGGTGGCGTAGAGATGACCCATATTCCTTACAAGGGAGTCGCGCCGGCGGTCCAGGCGCTGGTGACCGGTGAAGTCGTGGCGGTATTTTCCGGTGTGAACCTGCTGGTTCCGATGGAAAAGGCCGGCAAGCTCAAGATCATCGCGGTTGCTTCCCAGCAGCGCATCGCGCGCATGCCGGACCTGCCTACGGTCGCCGAATCCGGCCTCCCGGGCTTTAACATGAACACTCTCACTCTGGGTTTCTTCGTCCCGACCGGCACGCCACCGGATATCGTCGATAAACTTCGTACGGACCTGAGCGCCGCCCTCAAGGCACCGGAGGTCCGAGAGAGGCTAGCCGGGCTGGCGGTGGACGAACCGACCGACTCATCCGCGGAATCGCTTGCGCAAACCGTCCGAGCCGAGCTCGCACAGTACGCCAAGCTCATCAAAGCGGCAGGGGTCACTGCGCAGCAGTAGGGCGACCGCTGGGAGCGGATGCCTCTTGACGCGGCGGTGAAACACACGTTGAAAATAAAGGAGAAGCGTCGTGATGAAAAAAGGTCTGAAGCTCGCCTCGCTCGGCGGCGCGCAGACGTTCGGTGACCAGGCATCGAGGATGCTGATGGAGCGCTATCCCGAATTCACCGAAATAGTCTATTTCAAGACTGTGGAGGAGATATTTGACGCGGTGGAGGATGGACGCGTTGCGGCCGCTGTCGCGCCCGAGCAAATGACCAACACCGGCTTTCACCCCAGGCAACAGGCTCTGCTCGTCGCGCCCGGCTCCCGGTTGCATGTGGCCGCTGAAACCACGCACGAGTATCATTGTTCCTTGCTGGGCAAGCCCGGCGCGTCGATTTCGCAGATACGGCGCGTCATCGGCCATACGGGCTCGGTAACTCAAAGCAGGCGCTGGCTCGAAAAGCACCTTCCCCGCGCCGAGATCGAGATTGTGCACACCAACTCCCGAGAGGCCGCCAGGACGGTTTTGGAGAGCGATGGAACGATCGCATCTGTGGCCACGTCGGGAATGGCGGATCAGTTCGGTTTGGTCCAGTTAGCCAAGGATATCGACGGTGGCAGCGTCGGCAGCTACTGGGCAATGTCTCGGGAACCGCTGTTCAGTGAGGCGCCGACGCGCCTGGTGGTCACCGGCCGCTTCGGCGACGAAGGCGAAACGCGCGGCCAGCTGAGCGCGCTGGTCTGCAAGCTGGCAAATAAAGGCTATGTCGTCCAGACAATCAGTTCTCAAGGGTCGGGCGAGGCCCTGTATGAATTTGATTACGTTCTGCGCTTCCGCGGTACCGGTACCCTGGAAGAGGTCCGCGCTGCCCTCGCCCCCTTCAGGTCGGCGCGCCTCGCCGGTGCGTTCGAGGCGCGCTGACTGTACGACACTTTATCCGGGCGTTCGAACATGTCCCACGAAGGAAAGCTCATGAACCTTTCAAAGTTGGTCATCGAGGACGCGGTTCGTGGATCGTTCCGCGTACATCGCTCCGCGATGACGTCGCCCGAGATCCATGAACTTGAGCGGGAGCGCATCTTTGATCGTTGCTGGCTGTATGTCGGACACGAATCGGAAATTCCCCATCCCGGAGACTATCGTCGCCGGACGGTTGCAGAACGCCCGCTGTTCCTGATTCGCGGCCGCGACGGTGCGGTCCGGATTTTTTTGAACACCTGCCCTCACCGCGGCGCGATGGTGTGCCGCCAGGATCAGGGCAACGCCGACACCATGTCGTGCTTCTACCATGGATGGACATTCAGCAGCCACGGAGACCTGATTGGTGTGCCGGAGCAGTCTGCCTATCCGGAGCAATTCAGCCGCGCCGACCACGGGCTGCTTCCGCCGCCTCATGTTGACAGTTATCGCGGCATGTACTTCGTGAATTTCGGAGGCGATGTGCCGACCCTGCTTGACTATCTGGGCAAGGCGCGGGAGATCATGGACCTGACGTTCGATTCGGCGGAGGTTCTCGGAGGCTGGGAAGTCATACGCGGGTCGGCCAAGTACGACATTCGCGCCAATTGGAAGCTGATGGCGGAGAACAGCGTCGATGGATATCACTTGCCGACCGTCCACCAGACCTATATTGGCTACATGGCAGAAAGACATAAACTAGCAGGTGCGCCGCGCATCAACAACAACACCATGTACAAGGCCTCCCGCGGCTTTACCCTGAACAATGGCCACGGCGGCATTTTCGTCGGCATCCCCGGACGCCCCATCGCGTCACCCAGTCCGTTCTGGACCGAGGAAGCCGTGGCGGAAGCGGCGCAAATTCGCGAGCGGTTGATTGCCCGCTATGGCTTGGAACGCGGTGGGGAAATGGCGGATAACTCCCGGCTGATGGTCATCTTCCCGAATCTCGCGTTCCAGGACACGCATACGGGCTTTCGCTTCAGGCAATGGTGGCCCAAGGGGCCCGGACTTATGGAGATCAATCAGTGGGAACTCGTTCCCCGCAACGAGAACGAAGAGATACGCGCGTATAGACAGGAGGGTTCGCTCGCCTTCCTGGGGCCGGGAGGCCTTGCCACGCCGGATGATGTCGAGGCACTGGAGTCCTGCCAGACCGGCTTCAATGCCCGCGAGTTCGAATGGTCCGATGTGTCCAGGGGCATGCATCGCGACCCGCCCCGGTCCGACGACGAGATCCAGATGCGCGGGTTCTGGCGGCAATGGCATGCCCTCATGCAGGAACAGTCAGGCGCGAAACGCATCGGCGATCCCGCGCATCCCGATGCGGGCGCCGAGATGGCGGCGCGCAAATGACCGGACCCGGGGCGCTGACCGAAGCCAGCAAAGGTGCGGCAAAGAACGCGCCGGTAAACGGCGTCCCGGCGACGCCCGAGAACCTGATGCTGCGGTTGGCCGTCGAACACTTCCTGTTCGAGGAGGCCGCACTTCTCGATGCATGGCGTCTCGATGAATGGTTGGCGTTGTTTACCGAGGACGGCCTGTATGTGGTGCCGACGACCGACCTTCCCGACGGCGACCCCAAACGTGACCTCGTGTTCATTGATGACAATCTCGTTCGTCTCCGCGGGCGTGTCACGCGTCTGGCCAGCCGCTATGCCCATCGGGAGTATCCGGCCTCGCGGACGCGGCGAATGATCACCAATGTGCGCCTCATCCGGGTGGCGGCGAAGGAAATCGATATCGAAGCGTCCTTCGCGGTCTTTCGCGCCCGATCGCAGGTGATCGCACCTTTTGTCGGGCTTTATCGCTATACCCTGGTCCGCGATGGCAACCAGGGTTTCCGCATCCGCTACCGGCGCGCAGAGCTGGCCAATGAGCGGATGAGCGATCACGGCGCAGTGAGTATCATCCTGTGAGGCCGGGTCACACGCAGGGACCTGAGGAGCTTTCGTACTGAGCTGTCACAAGACTCGCCTGACCACCGGCTATGTGAGCGCGCAGTCCCCGCTGCGCACTTGCCAGTTTGCCGGTTACCCTACGAGGCGCACGGGTGAAAAGAATATCAGGAGGCGTCGAACGGATGACCTCCTAAATGCTTGAATTTGGGGTGGCTGATGGGACTCGAACCCACGACAACTGGAATCACAATCCAGGACTCTACCAACTGAGCTACAGCCACCATTGCTCGAATAACACTGCAAAGTCTGCCTGGCGCGCCCGGCGGGACTCGAACCCACAACCCCCAGCTTAGAAGGCTGGTGCTCTATCCGATTGAGCTACGGGCACAAGACCCGGACTGCGACATCGAAGGTCTCGGATGCTTTGACCTCGCTGCTTTTCCACGTCGTAATCCGGAACGGAAAAGCCCTCTGTTCTGGTCGGGGTGGAGAGATTTGAACTCCCGACATCCTGGTCCCAAACCAGGCGCGCTACCAGGCTACGCTACACCCCGAGGGTCCGTTATTTTACGCGCTGAAGCTGGTTAATTCAACGCATCCTGCATTCGCTGGTCTGGCATCGGACAGGGGGAGCGGATACCTCCGCCCCCTGTCAGGTTCGGCCGATCTCAGGTCGCTGCGGGAACCGGGGCTTGGGCTCCGACTGCTTTCATGCTGAGGCGAATCCGCCCCTTCTCGTCCGCTTCCAGAACCTTCACCTTCACAACCTGACCTTCCTTCAGATAGTCGGAAACGCTGTTGACGCGCTCCTGGCTGATCTGGGAGATGTGCAGGAGACCATCTTTGCCTGGAAGGACGCTTACGATCGCGCCGAAGTCCAGCAGTTTCAGTACGGTACCGTCATACACCCGACCGATTTCGACATCGGCAGTAATGTCCTCAATGCGCTTCTTGGCTGCGGCGCCACCTTCGGAACTGACGCAGGCAATGGATATCGTGCCATCGTCGGCGATTTCAATCGTCGTGCCCGTCTCCTCCTGGATGCCGCGTATGACCACACCGCCTTTTCCGATCACATCGCGGATCTTCTCGGGATTGATCTTGATCTTGAAAATGCGCGGGGCGTGCACGGAAATGTCCGAACGCGAACCTCCAAGAGCCTGCTTCATGTATTCCAGTATATGGAGCCTTCCTTCGCGTGCCTGCGCGAGGGCAACCTGCATGATCTCCTTGGTGATTCCCTCGATCTTGATGTCCATCTGAAGCGCAGTGATGCCACGGTCGGTGCCGGCAACCTTGAAGTCCATATCGCCGAGGTGATCCTCGTCGCCCAGAATATCGGTGAGCACGGCAAACCGATTGCCTTCCTTGATCAGTCCCATGGCGATTCCCGCCACATGCGCTTTCGTCGGCACGCCCGCATCCATCAGCGCCAGGCTGCCTCCGCATACCGAAGCCATTGAAGAGGAACCGTTGGACTCCGTGACTTCGGATACGACACGAATGCTGTAAGCGAACTCTTCGGGGCTGGGCAGTACTGCCAGCAAGGCGCGCTTCGCCAGACGGCCATGGCCTATTTCGCGCCGCTTTGGCGAACCCACGCGGCCGGTTTCTCCAGTCGCGAAGGGCGGCATATTGTAATGAAGCATGAACCGTTCTTTGTACTCGCCCTGAAGGGCGTCGATGATCTGTTCGTCCCTGCCGGTGCCCAGTGTGGCGACAACCAGCGCCTGCGTTTCTCCGCGGGTGAACAGCGCGGAGCCGTGCGTGCGGGGCAGCACCCCGGTTCGCACGCTGATTGGCCGCACAGTACGGGTATCGCGTCCGTCAATGCGCGGTTCACCGTCGAGGATCTGGGTACGCACGATCTTCGACTCGAGGGCAAAACAGATGTCCTTGACGGTGTTGGCGTCCGGGCCGCCTTCGGCCCCCACACCAATCTGCTCGAATACACTCTTCCAAATATCGTCAATGGCTGTGGAACGCGCCTGTTTTTGGCGAAGCGCGAAAGCGGCACGCAAATCAGCCTCGGCAATCGACGTAATGCGCTGGACGAGGTTTTCCTCTTTTGTCTGAGCCTGCCAATTCCACGCCGGCTTTGCCGCCATGTCGGACAGTTCGTGTATCGCATGGATGGCTGCCCGCATCTGTTCATGGCCGAAAACCACGGATCCCAACATCACATCCTCGGCCAATTCCCGTGCTTCGGATTCCACCATCAATACCGCGTGTTCGGTTCCTGCCACCACCAGATTCAGATGACTGGCGGCGAGTTGCGACGCACTGGGATTGAGTACGTATTGGCCGTCGATGTAGCCGACCCGGGCCGCACCGATCGGACCGTTGAAGGGAATTCCGGACAAAGTGAGCGCGGCTGACACGCCGATCAGCGCGGGAATGTCCGGATCTACTTCGGGATTGACGGACATGACCAGCGCCACGACCTGAACTTCGTTGTAGAAGCCGTCGGGAAACAGCGGCCGGATCGGACGGTCAATCAGCCTCGATGTCAGCGTTTCCTTTTCCGAAGGACGACCTTCGCGCTTGAAAAAGCCGCCAGGGATTTTACCTGCGGCATAAGTTTTTTCTACGTAGTCCACCGTCAGCGGGAGAAAATCCTGGCCCGCCTTCGCCGTTTTCTTGCCTACGACCGTGCACAATACAACGGTGTCGTCCATGTTGACCAGGACCGCACCGTGCGCCTGACGCGCAATTTCGCCCGTCTCCAAGGTCACCTGGTTCGCACCGTAGGTGAATGTTTTTGTCATCCGGGAAAGCGACATGAGATTTGATCCTAGTGGGTCGCCGGCGCTGCCGGCATTTTTATCGTGATGGCCGCCGCAGTTGCAGGCGCACGGGACACAGTTGCAAGAGTAGTGCGGTGAAAATCAAAACGCCCACCGGAAGCGATGGGCGCCCTTGGAATCTACTTGCGCAAACCAAGCCGGTCGATCAAGCCGCGGTACTTGTCCGCATCTTTGCGCTTCAGGTAATCCAGCAACTTTCGCCGCTGGCTTACCAGCCTCAGCAAGCCGCGGCGTGAATGATGGTCCTTAACGTTGACTTTGAAATGATCTGTCAACCCGTTGATCCGAGCGGTCAGCAGAGCGATTTGAACTTCCGGCGATCCGGTGTCGCTCGTGCCTCTCTGGTGCTCGGCGATGATCTGCGCTTTCTGCGCTACCGTCGCTGTCATTTGAAGTGACTTTCTGTGGTGCGAAAGGCGGGCATTTTATCTTAAAATCAGACTCTTCCACAAGCGGAAATAGTGCGCATGCGCCGGCTTCAGGCGCTAGCCGGCGCGGCAACTACCCGCTTCGGTTGAACGGTGCCGTCTTGCGCTGTCATGCCGATTCCAAGGAAGCGCTGCGCCGGCCCGTAAACACGGATTCGAAGCCCACCGGGCTGGCCCGTCGCGACAGTCCTTCCCTGCAGAAAGCGCTTTTCGTCGGATTCAATCAGCTCGACCCGCGGCAAGCCCTGCACCAAAGTATCCACTGCCAGCAGTATATCGTCCGGAGACGCCAAGGCCGCGATCTGCTCGGGAGTATGGCCCTGGGCCAGCGCGAATGGGCCAATCGAGGTGCGAACCAACGCACGCAAATGGGCACCCACGCCGAGGCTCGCACCAATGTCTTCGGCCAGAACCCGCACGTACGTTCCTTTGCTGCACACCAACTCCACAATCATGTCGGGAAGCGACAGGTCACGCAATTCCAATTCGAAAATCGACACTTGGCGAGGCGCGCGTTCGACCACCTCCCCGCGTCTTGCATAGCTGTAGAGAGGCTGTCCTTGGTGTTTAAGGGCTGAGTACATCGGCGGTGTCTGAGCGATTTTTCCGCGAAATCCGGCAAGCGCCGCCTCAATCGCATTTTTTTCGCAGAATACGGGTGAAGTCTGAAGGATGTCGCCTTCGGCATCACCGGTTGTCGTGCTTTCACCCAGCCGGATTGTGGCGCGGTAGGACTTGTGTGCATCCAGGAGTTCACCGGCGAATTTGGTTGCTTCGCCAAAACACAACGCAAGCAAACCGCTGGCCAGAGGATCAAGAGTGCCGGTGTGACCCGCCCGTTGCGCCTTGAACAGACGCTTGAGTTGCTGAAGTGCTCCGTTGGAGGTGATGCCGGCAGGCTTGTTCAGGAGCACTACGCCGTCCACCACCCTTCGAACGCCCGAAGCATTGTTCCGGCTGCCTCCGGATCGATCGTTCATTCTTCGGGCGTCTTTTTCCCGGCGACAGCATCGTCAATCAGACGCGACAGTCTCATGCCGCGCTCCACCGACTCGTCGTAGACGAAGTGCAGCTCCGGGGTGTTGTGCACCTTGATCCGCTTTCCAAGCATCGATCGGAGGAATCCCGATGCGCGCGCGAGCCCTTCCATGCTCTGCGCCAATGACTCCGGGTCACCGAGGCTGGTGAAGTAAACCTTCGCATGCGCGAGGTCTGAGGAAACGTCCACGCCGGTCAGAGTAATCATGCCGACACGCGGATCCTTGAGCTCGCCATGCAGGATATCCGACAGTTCTCTTTGTATCTGGTCGGAAATCCGCCTCAGGCGCTGCTGATTGGCCATAAGCCTGCCTGTGAGGGTTGGAGCCGGCGATCCGTCTTTCCGGGCAATTATTGCAGCGTCCGGGCGACTTCCTGAATCTCGTAGACTTCGAGTTGATCTCCGACCTGAAGATCGTTATAGCCTTTGACCGACAGGCCACACTCAAAGGTGCCCTTCACCTCCCGGACATCGTCCTTGAAGCGCTTAAGCGAATCGAGTTCACCGGAATACACGACGACATTGTTTCGAAGCAGCCGCACCAGGGATCCACGACGCACGACACCTTCCAGAACCATGCAACCGGCAACAGTACCCACACGCGAAATTTTGAACACCTGCCGGATCTCCACGAGTCCGAGTATGCTCTCCTTCTTCTCCGGTGCGAGCATGCCGGACAACGCTGCCTTAACTTCATCCACTGCATCGTAAATGATGTTGTAGTAGCGAATGTCGATACCCGATGCCTCCGCGAGCTTTCGGGCAGCGCCATCCGCTCGGGTATTAAAACCGATAATCACCGCCTTCGAGGCCACTGCCAGGTTCACGTCGGATTCCGTGATACCACCCACGGCGCTGTGCACGACATTCACCTTGACCTCGTCGTTCGACAATCTGGAGAGCGCATGCATCAGTGCTTCTTGAGACCCCTGCACGTCCGCCTTGAGCAGGATGGGCAGGACTCTCGCCTCTCCGATTTGCTCGAACATGTTTTCGAGCTTTGCCGCCTGTTTCTTGGCCAGCTTGACATCGCGGAACTTGCCCTGCCGGAAAAGTGCGATTTCCCGGGCCTTGCGTTCATCCCCCAGCACCATCATGTCTTCACCGGCGGCGGGGACATCCGAGAGGCCGTGAATTTCCACCGGAATCGAGGGTCCCGCTTCCTGAATCGGGGCGCCTCTCTCGTCGAGCATTGCGCGGACGCGTCCGAACGAAGAGCCCGCGAGCAGAATGTCGCCCCGCCGCAGGGTTCCCGACTGAACCAGGACTGTGGCGACAGGACCGCGCCCCTTGTCCAGACGCGCCTCTATGACAATACCTTTCGCCGGCGCGTGGACCGGTGCTTTCAATTCGAGTACCTCGGCCTGCAGCAAAACCTGTTCCAGCAGATCGTCCACGCCGGAACCGGTCTTCGCGGAAACTGGCACGAACGGCGAGTCACCGCCGTACTCCTCGGGGATGACACTATGGCCCACAAGTTCCTGCTTTACACGATCGGCATTGGCTTCGGGTTTGTCTATCTTGTTCAATGCCACCACGAGCGGTACGCCCGCGGCTTTCGCGTGCGAAATCGCTTCGACTGTCTGAGGCATCACGCCATCATCGGCGGCGACGACCAGAATGACTATGTCGGTAACCTTCGCGCCGCGGGCGCGCATTGCGGTGAAAGCTTCGTGGCCCGGTGTATCGAGAAATGTGACCATTCCCCGGGGAGTCTGTACATGGTAGGCGCCGATATGCTGCGTGATACCGCCGGCTTCGCCGGATGCAACACGCGTGCGGCGGATGTAATCGAGCAATGAAGTCTTGCCATGATCGACGTGACCCATCACGGTTACGACAGGTGCACGCGGCCGGGATTCCTCGTCATGGTGTTCGGGGGAACCGGCCAGATAGGCCTCCGGATCATCAAGCTTGGCCGCAACCGCCGTATGCCCCATTTCCTCGACGACGACCATTGCTGTTTCACGGTCGAGGACCTGGTTTATCGTAACCATACTGCCCAGCTTCATCAAAACCTTGATGAGTTCGGCCGCTTTGACCGACATCTTGTGGGCAAGCTCGCCAACCGTGATGGTTTCAGGAACATGAATTTCCCGAATTACCGGCTCGGTCGGGGCCGCAAATTGTTGCGAACTATCCTCGCTCGAAACAGCCGTCTTATGGCGGCCCCCCTTGGGGGTATGCCAGCCTGACGCCCCTGCTACGTCGCCTCTGGTTTTGATGGTGCGGCGCTTGACGCTCTCGTCCTTCCAGACTTTGACTTCTTTCGCTTTCTTTGGCTTCTGGCCCTTGTCGGCGCCATCCGCTACCTTGGGCTTGTGCAAGGTCGTGGGCGACGGAGCTGTGGGCGGGATAACGGGCTGCGCCGACTGCTTCTTCAGTTCCGCGTCGCGTTGCTCGGCCAACTTGCGTTCGCGTTCCTGCTTCTCCGCAGCGTCTGCCGCCTGACGTGCGGCAAGTTCCTCCTGCCGTCGACGTTCTTCTTCTCGAACTTCCGCTTCGCGGGCATCCAGCGCCGGCAGGCCGGAAGGACGGGGTTCCGCGACAGGTGCGGGCACGTCGGATGCATCCCGCTTTATGAAGACGCGCTTTTTCTTCACCTCCACCTGGATGGTTCGCGCTTTTCCGCTAGCGTCGGACTTCTTGATGATCTCGGAGGTTTGCTTGCGCATCAGAGTGATCTTGTTCTTCGGCTCAACGGCACCATGAGCCTTGCGCAAGTACTCGAGCAACTTGGTCTTGTCCTGTTCGGACAGCGGGTCATCGGCGACCTGCTTATTGACCCCGGCTGCACGCAGCTGATCAAGCAGAACCGATGGCTGAACTTTCAGCTCACCGGCGAATTGGGCAACACTGGTATTGGCCATAAATTACTGCGTCTCCCCTTCGAACCAGTGGGCACGAGCCTTCATGATCAGGTCCTTTGCGCGCTCCTCGTCTATTCCGGTCAATTCGACGAATTCGTCCACGGCAAGATCCGCAAGTTCGTCCCGCGTTCTGATTTCGGACTGGGCAAGCTTGGCTGCGAGTTCTGCGTCCATACCCTCCAGGTGGATAAGCGAAGGATCCAGGTTCTCCGCTTGCTCTTCGCTCTTGATTGCCTGCACCAGCAGCACGTCGCGCGCGCGACTGCGCAATTCATTTACTGTTGCCTCGTCGAACGCCTCGATTTCCAGCATTTCCGGGAGCGGCACGTAAGCCACTTCCTCGAGCGTGGAAAACCCCTCGTGAATGAGGATATTGGCGACTTCCTCGTCGACATCCAGTTTTTCCATGAAAAGCTGCCTTACGGCGGCCGATTCCTCCTCGTTCTTTTTCTGCGATTCCTCTTCGGTCATCAGATTGATCGTCCAACCCGTCAGCTCGGACGCAAGACGGACATTTTGTCCGCTGCGGCCGATTGCGATAGCCAGATTTTCCTCATCGACGACCACGTCCATCGCGTGCTTTTCCTCGTCTACGACGATACCGCTGACCTCGGCAGGCGCGAGCGCCCCGATAACGAACTGCGCAGGATCTTGATTCCAGAGCACAATATCCACCCTTTCGCCGGCCAGCTCCTGCGTAACCGCTTGCACCCGCGAGCCGCGCATGCCGACACACGTCCCGATGGGATCAATGCGCTGATCTTTCGCCAGCACCGCGATTTTGGCGCGCACGCCGGGATCACGCGCGGCCGACTTGATTTCCAGCAGACCTTCTTCAATCTCCGGTACTTCGAGACGGAATAGTTCTGCTATGAATTCCGGCGCGGTCCGGGATAGCACCAGTTGCGGTCCACGAACGCTGCGGTCAATGCGCATGAGATAGGCCCGGGCACGATCTCCGGCACGCAGATTTTCCTTTGGAATCATTTGGTCGCGGGGCAGAATGGCTTCCACCCGGCCCACCTCGATCACGGCGTTGCCGCGTTCCACCCGCTTGATGGTGCCGGTAACCAATTTCTCATTGCGCGCGAGAAAATCATTCAACAGTTGCTCGCGTTCGGCGTCCCGGATGCGCTGCAGAATGACCTGTTTGGCGGCCTGTGCCCCGATACGGCCGAAGTCTATCGGTTCCAGCGGTTCCTCGATGAAATCCTGGACCTGGATGTCTCCATATTGCTTTTGGGCCTCTGTCACGCCAATCTGCTGTGGCGGCAATTCGACCGCATCATCGGCAACGACCTGCCAGCGGCGGAAGGACTCGAACCCACCGGTGTTGCGGTCCATAGCGACACGCACTTCAACTTCCTCGTTGAAGCGTTTTTTGGTCGCCGATGCGATCGCCAGTTCAAGCGCACCGAACACCACTTCCTTGTGGACGTTCTTTTCACGCGCCAGCGCATCTACCAGTAGCAGCAACTCCCGGCTCACGGTCATTCTCCTAAAGCTTAGGCACCAGGCGAGCCCGGTCCAGATTGGCAAGGTCAAACCAAACCTTGCCGATATCCGCATCCAGTTCGACGCGCTCGCCCTGTACTTCGCACACAATTCCGACAAACCGGCGTCGGCCATTAATCGATTCCCGCAGCCTCACATCGGCTACATGGCCGGTGAAGCGCGTGAAATCCCTTGCCTGCTTCAACTTGCGATCCAGTCCGGGGGACGACACCTCGAGCCGGTCATACTCAATCCCCTCGACTTCGAGTACCCGCTGCAACTGGCGGCTGACCGCCTCGCAATCGGCCACTGTAGTCCCACCATTGGGATCCAGTTCAAAATTCTTCTCAACAAATACGCGTATCTGCTTGCCTCGGTTATTGAACTCGACGTCCGCCAATTCCAGGCCGAGTCCATGGACCGTGCTGCGCACCAGTTCTTCGAGAACTTTCATATGAGGGCCACAAATGAAAAATGGGCTCGACAAGCCCATTCCCAATAATCAAGAGTGTAACAAAAAAGGCGAGCCTAAACAAGGCCAAGCAACACTCAATTATAGGGCATTGGCGCCTTTTCCAATAGTCAGACTGCGAATGAAAGCGGCCGCTTCCGCGGCTGGGACCTCAAGCCAGCGTCCGCGCCAAAGGTCTCTGGGGAGGGAGAATGGCCCAAACCGGACTCGGATCAGACGGCTGACTCCCAACCCCGCGGCTTCGAACATGCGCCGCACCTCCCGGTTCCGCCCTTCCCGGAGCACAACTTGATACCAGCGGTTCGAACCCTTGCCTCCACGCGCATTCAATTGCTCAAAGCGAGCTGGTCCGTCGTCCAGCGAAACACCGCGCATCAGCATGCCTCGCTGCTCGCCTGTCAGTTCACCGAGGACGCGCACCAGGTATTCGCGCTCAATCTGGTTGCGCGGGTGCATGAGCTGATTGGCAAGTTCTCCCGAGTCCGTCAGGACCAACAACCCGCTGGTATTGAAGTCCAGCCGCCCCACGGCGATCCACTGCGGGGTCTTCGGCAGCCGGTCAAATACAACAGGGCGGCTTTTCGGGTCATGCCGCGTGACCAATTCTCCGCTTGGTTTGTGATACAGCAGGATTCGAGGCGCGGCCGTCTCGGACTTGAACCGCAGCGGCCTGCCGTCCACCGTCAGCCGGCTGGTGTCGCCGATACGCTGACCAATCGTAGCCACCCGGCCATCGATACTGACCCGGCCCGCGAGCACCGCATCCTCCATGCGACGACGTGATCCGAGGCCCGCCCGGGCCAGCACTTTTTGGACCCGTTCAGGCCGGGTTGCCGAGCTAGCCGGTTTTGGGTTCGCTGCTTTCTGGGGATTCGTCGGCCGGCGCAGAGGCTGATTGGGCGGACGTGCTTTCTTCTGACGCCGATTTTTCGGTTGTGTGACCGGAGATGCCGGTTTCGTATGTCGCGGAGTCGGGGGCCGACGCGTGGGAGATTTCAAGGGTCCTCGCGATTTCTTCAAGGGGCGGCAATTCCTGCAATGACCGCAGGCCAAGGTCGTCGAGAAATGATCGAGTGGTCGAATACAGTGCCGGCCGGCCCGGAACATCCCGATACCCGACCACGTCAATCCAGCCCCGATCCTCAAGTCGCTTGATGACTTCCGTCGACACCACCACACCTCGTATGTCTTCGATATCGCCGCGTGTTACCGGCTGGCGGTAAGCGATAATAGCCAGTGTTTCGAGCACCGCCCGTGAGTAGCGCGGTGGCTTCTCCGGGTTGATGCGTTCCAGATATTTCTGAAATGCCGGGCGGGTCTGGAACCGCCAGCCGCTGGCGAGACTGACCAGTTCCACCCCTCTATCGTGCCAGGACTCGCGCAATTCCTCCAGCAAGCGGCGCACGGTGTCCGCCCCGATTTCCTCGTCAAACATCTTTCGAAGTTCGGCAACGGGTAGCGGCGACTGACTCGCGAGTAATGCCGCTTCGAGCACTACTTTTGCCTCACTCGGATTCAGCATGGGCAAGCTTGACGTAAATGGCTGCGAACGGCTCGGACTGGGTGACGTGTACCAGGCTTTCACGCACCAGTTCAAGAAGCGCCAGAAAATTCACCACCAGCAGGGTCACGCCTCGGCTTGTGTCGAACAACTCGACAAATTCAATGAACGCACCCGAGGCAAGTTTTCTCAGAATGACGCTCATGTGTTCGCGCACCGACAGTTCGTCACGCGTAATGTGGTGACGCTGGGTTAATCTTGCTCTTGACAATAATGCCCTCCAAGCGGCCTCCAGGTCCGGCATCGCGACCTGCGGGAGACGCTCGGCGAGGGTTTGTTCGATCCACACTTCTACATGGAAATAGTCCCGTCCCAGTTGCGGCATAGCCTCGATCTTCTGCGCGGCCAGCTTCATTTGCTCGTATTCGAGCAATCGACGCACCAATTCGGCGCGCGGGTCTTCTTCGATATCGCTCATCGACGGGGGACGCGGCAACAGCATCCTCGATTTGATTTCCATCAGCATGGCAGCCATCACCAGATACTCGGCGGCAAGTTCCAGATTCTTGTGCCGCATCACTTCCACGTATTCAATGTACTGGGACGTCAGCTGGGCCATTGGAATGTCCAGGATGTCCACATTTGCCCTGCGTATGAGGTAAAGCAACAGGTCGAGCGGCCCCTGGAAAGTATCGAGAAATATCTCGAGTGCATCCGGCGGAATATACAAGTCTTGAGGCATTTGCAGCATGGGCTCGCCACGAATGCGAGCAACCGGCGATGCGAGGGGGGTAGGTATGGCAAGTTGCACGGGCGCGCTCAATTCGGCTTCCGATCATCCATGACTCAGGCCCATCGCCTGGCGGACTTCGCGCATCGTTTCCTGAGCCAGTTTTTGCGCCTTCTCGCAGCCGTCGGCAACAATATTTCTCACCAGTGTTGGATCGTCCAGATAGACCTGAGCTCGTTCCCGCATCGGCGCCTGTTCTGCCAGCACGGCGTCTATCACGGGTTGTTTGCACTCCAGGCACCCGATGCCGGCCGAACGGCAACCCTTCGCCGCCCAGGCGCGGATCGCTTCATCGGAATACACCAGATGCAGCTGCCAGACGGGGCAACGTTCCGGGTCTCCGGGATCACTGCGCTTCACTCTCGCTGGATCCGTTGGCATGGTCCGTATTTTTTTCTTTACCGATTCCGCTTCCTCTCTCAAGCCCACGGTGTTGTCATAAGATTTGGACATCTTTTGACCGTCCAGGCCGGGCAGTTTCGAAGACTCAGTCAGTAGGACATCCGGCTCGACGAGAATCATTCTTCCCCCGCCCTCCAGATAGCCGAAAAGACGCTCCTTGTCGCCAATCGAAAGATTCTGCTGCTCCTCCAGAAGCGCCCGGGCAGCTTCCAGCGCCTCGGCGTCTCCCTGCTCCTGATAACGGGTACGAAGTTGTGCGTACAGTTTGGCCTTGCGGCTGCCCATTTTCCTGGCGGCGTCCAGCGCTTTCTGGACAAAGTCGGTTTCCCGGCCATATACGTGGTTAAAACGGCGAGCCACCTCGCGCATCAATTCGACATGAGGCACCTGGTCTTCCCCAACAGGCACGTACCGGGCGCGATAGATGAGGACGTCCGCACTCTGCAACAGCGGGTAGCCAAGAAATCCGTACGTGGACAGATCGCGGTCGCTTAATTTTTCCTGCTGGTCCTTGTAAGTGGGAACCCTTTCGAGCCACCCCAGCGGGGTAATCATCGACAACAACGTGTGCAGTTCGGCATGCTCGGGGATACGCGACTGAAGAAACAGCGTCGCCTGTGCCGGATCGATGCCGGAGGCCAACCAGTCGATGACCATCTCCCAGGTATTGTTGCCGATCACCTCGGGGGTGTCGTAGTGCGTGGTCAGTGCGTGCCAGTCGGCGACGAAAAACAGGCATGGATATTCACTTTGCAGCTTTACCCAGTTCTTTATGGCGCCATGATAGTGGCCGAGGTGAAGCGCCCCGGTGGGACGCATCCCTGAAACTACGCGTTCTTCATACATTGTGTCAGAGCTGAAAAAGGGTTTCGATGAGTCCGAGCGAAACACGGACCATGGGATTCAGAACAACGGCAAGTACATTCGTGAACAGCAGAACCAGAAGGATCGGAAAGCCCAAGGGCTCAAGTCTCGCGTAATTTAATGCCAGCCGATCCGGCAACAGGGATACGGCAATCCGGCCGCCATCAAGTGGCAAGATAGGGAGCAGATTCAGCACCATCAGAACGACGTTGACCGTGATTCCGGCTTCAGCCATCACGCTCATCGGAACGGCATAGCCGGCAACCGGCAAGCTCACGGCCACTTTGAGCACGACAGCCCAGCCGAACGCCATGACCAGATTCGCTGCCGGGCCTGCAGCTGCGACCCACAACATGTCACGCTTGGGATTGCGCAGCGCGCCGAAATCGACGGGGACAGGTTTGGCCCAGCCGAACAGAATGCCCGCCCCCCCGAAAAGCTTGCTTGTTGCCAGGATGACAAGAGGCACGATGAGGGTGCCTACAAGATCAATGTGGCGAATAGGATTAAGACTGATCCGGCCTAGCCGATCGGCGGTGGCATCACCGAAATAGCGTGCTACATAACCGTGCGCCGCCTCGTGCAGCGTAATCGCGAATATGACCGGCAAGGCGTAGATCGCGATTGTCTGAACGAGGTTGTATTCCATAAGGGCCCGGTGCGCACAAGCCTTGCAGTTTAACAGACTGAACCTATTCGAATCCGGCAGTTGCCAGGTTGCCTTTGCCTTGCCGAGTCACAACCGGCGCAGAGCCGGTCAAATCCACCACAGTCGTCGGCTCGATGCCACACGGTCCCGCGTCGAGGATCAAGTCCAGTTGATGCTCCAGGCGGTCGCGCAATGACTGTCCATCATTGAACGGCTGCTCGTCGCCCGGCAATACCGCGGTCGTCGACAGCAACGGCTCGTTCAATTCTTCAAGAAGCGCATGGATGACGGGATGATCCGGCACCCGAAGCCCAATTGTCTTCCTCCTGGCGTGCAACAGCCGGCGAGGCAGCTCCCGGGTCGCCTCGAGAATGAACGTATAACTGCCAGGCGTCAGATGCTTCAGCAACCGGTATTGGGCGTTGTCCACGCGTGCGTACATGGCAATCTCCGACAGATCCCTGCATACCAGCGTCAGGTGGTGTCGCTCGTCGAAATCGCGAAGCTGCCTCAGCCGGAGCATCGCGCCCTTGTCGCCCGCATGGCAGCCGAAGGCGTAGCAGGAATCGGTCGGATAGGCGATTACACCGCCTTCGCGCACGATGGCCGCAGCGCGGACGATCAGGCGATGCTGGGGATGCGTCGGGTGTATGGAGAAGTACTGAGCCATTTCCGTGCGGGAAACGGCAGGCGGACAAGTCCAGCCGGCCGTGCTGACGATCATGAAGATCGGGGGTGCTACCAGTCGTTCCAGATCGGTGTGAGGTCTTCAGGAAGCCCCGGCAGCAAACCAAGATCAACCCGGCTCTCACCCGGCCCGTGAAAATCAGAACCTCGCGAAGCCTTCAATCCGAAGTCACGGGCCATGTTCGCGTACTCGCCATATTGTTCGGGCGCGTGGCTGCCGGTCACCACCTCAATGCCGGTACCGCCGCAGGCTCGAAATTCGGCGAGCAGTTGATGCATCTGGGAGGTGGTGATCTTGTACCGGCCCGGATGAGCGACCACGGCATCTCCGCCACTCGCCTGTATCCACTGGATCGCGTCGCTCAGAGTCGCCCATTCGTGCGGTACATATCCCGGCTTGCCGGCGACCAGATAACGCTGAAATACCTGGCGCACGTCGCGGGCGCATCCGCGAGCCACCAGAAATCGCGCGAAATGTGTGCGGCTGACAAGATTGGTATTACCGGCATAGCCCAATGCACCTTCATAACTTCCGGGTATTCCCGATTTTTCCAGGGCGCCGGCAATTTTCCGCGCACGGCGCGCCCGGCTTTCGCGCACGTATTCCAGACCTTCGCTCAGCACTGCATTGTGCGGGTCAATACCCAGTCCGACAATATGTATGGAGACGCCGTTCCAGCTGACGGAAATCTCGATCCCGTCGATGAAGTGTATCCCCGCCTCCTCGCTGGCGCGCCTTGCATCCGCCAATCCAGCGACCTCATCGTGGTCGGTCAGGGCCAGAACCTGGACGCCTTGCGCGCGCGCGCGCTCGACGAGCGCGACAGGTGAAAGCAGCCCGTCGGAGGCGGTTGAATGGCAGTGGAGGTCGTAATTCATCTGGTGGGATTTTAGCATGCCGGGATGGTCTCCCAGCTCCCTGCCGGCCGTACTCCGCGTGAAGCGGCAGGCTGAGAACCCGCAAGCCGCGCTTCAACCGGGCGTATCAGCCAGATATCGTTCTATGGTGTCCGCCAGACGCTCCGGCTGATCGTGATGAATCATGTGCCCGGCTCCGCTGATGATGCGCTCGGTGATTTTCGGCATGCATCCCTTGCGTTCCGCCAATGCTTCGGCCGAAAGGCGCAGATGCTTGTGCATATCGCTTTCTTCGCCTTCGATCCACAGCACCGGTGCGGTGATGCTGCGCCAGCACGCCATCGCTTCTTCGGCGCGATACAGTACGGCGTTTACCCTCTTGTGCGCCGGATCGCTGCGCAGTACCACCCGACCCTCCTCCGCCTGCCGGCCCCAATGACCGGCAAGGAATATCGCCCGCTCCCGGGTGAGCCGGGTATTGTTTCTCATCAGCCGATCGGCCAGTGCCTCGAATGACTCGTAATCGCGAAATCCTGACTGGTCTGTGAGTTCAGATATCCAGCGCGAGTAGCGCTTGGGCGCCTCATCGGCGTGCGTCCCGGGCATGCCGAAACCCTCCAGGTTGACCAGCCGCGAAATACGCTCCGGCCTGACACCGGCATACAACCCTGCTACGTTGCCGCCCATGCTGTGCCCAATGACCGTTGCGGGACGATCGCGCTCGAACTGCTGCAGCAGCAGATGCAGATCGGCGATGTAGTCGGGAAACCAGTACGCATCCTGTCCGGACCATGCGGTGAGGCCGTAACCGCGCCAGTCCGGCGCAAGAACCTGCCAATCGCCTTTCAAGGCATCGACGAGGAACTGAAAGGATGCCGAAACGTCCATCCAGCCATGCAGCAGAAACAGTATCGGCGCCCCTTTTCGTCCCCAATGACGCACGTGATAACGCAGCCCGCGGATGGTGACATACAGCGATTGGCTGGGTTTCATGAATCGATCGGCAATGCGGAGCGGCGAATCATATCAGGGGTGCGCCTTTGCTATGATCTTTCTCAGTCCAGGAGACAACATGCCCATATATACGCTCGGTGATCGGCGGCCGATCTTTGTTTCGGAGGAATGGTTCGTGGCTCCGACGGCCGCCATCATCGGCACTGTGATGCTGGGACATCAGGCCAGCATCTGGTTCAACGTCGTGGTGCGCAGTGACCGGGAGATCATCAGCATCGGTGAGCGCAGCAATGTTCAGGATGGTTCGGTGCTTCACGCCGACCCTGGCTTTCCGCTGCGTCTCGGGCGGAATGTGACCATCGGTCATAAAGCGATGTTGCATGGTTGTTCGATCGGCGATGGTTCGCTGATTGGCATGAACAGCGTTCTGCTCAACGGCGCCGGTGTCGGGACCGGCTCCATAGTCGGCGCGCACTCATTGATCGCGGAGGGCAAAGTCTTCCCCGATGGCGTGCTGATCATCGGTTCACCGGGTAGAGTGGTGCGCGAGTTGAAACAGGAGGAAAAGGATTGTCTTCTCGGCATTGCCGACGGTTACGTGAAGCGCGCTCAAACCTATCGTGATGGATTGAAAGAAACTATTCCCGCGCCGCCGTCGTACCGGCATACGTAGTTGCGGATTGGAAAGACTACTTCGGCGCCATGCGAATGGCCCCGTCAAGGCGGATCGTCTCGCCGTTCAGCATTTCATTCTCAATGATCTGCCGTGCCAGTTGGGCGTATTCGGCGGGACGGCCGAGACGCGGCGGAAAAGGTACTTGCCTGCCCAATGCATCCTGGACCTCCTTTGACATGCCGAGCAGCATCGGCGTCTCGAAAATACCGGGCGCAATGGTGCATACGCGGATACCGTCTCGCGACAGATCCCGGGCGATCGGCAGGGTCATGCCGACAATCGCGCCCTTCGACGCCGAATACGCGGCCTGACCGATCTGCCCGTCGTAGGCGGCGACGGATGCCGTATTGATGATGATGCCGCGCTCCCCCGAGCCGTTCGGCCGCCCCTTGGTCATCGCGTCCGCGGCAAGGCGGATCATGTTGAAGGTTCCGATCAGGTTGACGGTGACCACGCGGGAGAATGTCGAAAGCGCATGCGGCCCGTTCCTGCCCGTTGTCCGCTCGGCAATAGCGATGCCGGCGCAGTTGATAAGTCCATGCACGGCGCCAAACTCGGCCAATGCGAAATCGATCGTTGCGCGGCCGTCCGCTTCGCTCGCGACATCGGTCCTGATGAAACGCACAGTCTGTCCCAGTTCCGTTGCCAATGCCTGCCCCGGATCCGCCTGCAGATCTGCGATCACGACGTTCCCTCCCTCGGCCGCCAGCATGCGCGCCGAGCCCGCCCCCAGGCCCGAGGCGCCGCCCGTGACCACGAATGTGCTGCCTTTGATCTGCATGGTCGGTCCCTTCAGTACCGGCGTTACGGTTTCCTGGCGGCCGGCTTTTTTTCGGCCAGCAATTGCACGCGCTCGCGCAGCAGCGGATCGACTGACGATTTCTGTACCACAAGGGTCCATTTTTCGAGCATCCGATCCCGTTTCAGGGTGTGCCCGAGTTTCGCGATTCGCTCCTCGAAGCTCTTGTCCTGCTTCTCCTTCTGCTCCGGCGTTTCGCCCTTTGCCGCGTGACGCGACTTGATCAGTTCTCCGGACATGCGGACCGTGACGAAATACCGGTTTTCTCCGGCCTTGTTGCCGATGCGAACCTGGTAGCCGATGCCATCGAACGTATCGATCCTGACGATCGTCGGACGATCCAGTCCGGCATCCTTGGTATCGGTGGCAACGTCCTCCAGATTCATGGAATACAAGGAGCTGACCAAGTCCTGCACCTTGCTGTTGTCGGGTTTTCCGGGCGAGTCGGCAAACTTCCAGTCCGCGTTTTCGTTGTCCCGGACGACAGCCCAGCGAGCCTTGCCATCGCCGCCCTGAGCGGATATGGATTTTATCCTCTCGATCTTCACCAGATCTTTGGCAAGCCAGGCCTCCGGCTTCAATTCGACCTGGTTCAATGGATCGCTCACGGCTTCAACGGACTTTCCGTCTGCCGACAATACATACCGCCCCGACGGCACGCCGGCAGCCGGACCACCTTCGGATTGCTTGAGAACTTTCTTGCCGAGCAACAGCCTTGCCACCGGCCTGGCTTTGCCGTCCTTCAGCTCAAGTATCGTGCCCGAACTCTTTTCCGCCCCGCTCTTCGGCTCCTGTAACTGAAGGCGGGCACGCTGACTTTCCGGCAACGGATCGGTCTGGACGACTTTTGATTCGGCAAGTTTCAGCAGGAACTCCCTGATGAGATTGACGTCTGCCGGAAAATCCGCTCGCTCGCGCACGCGCCAGTCGCCTTCGCTTTGCACCAGTGTCGCAGCCCCCGCCGCATCCTGAATCCGGATTTCCGCTATTTCGCTGAGCTTAAGCGCGGGGATCAACCGCTGTCCGATCCGCGCATCGGTTTGCTGCCAGGACGAGCGGTCCATCCAAAGCACGCCGGCGCCGGCGGCGGCCAACCCGACCAGAATCGCCAGGACAATCAGAAACTGCTTCCCGCTCATGATGAGGTCCGGCGGCGACGCATCACAGCAAGCAATATGCCGGCGATTACGACCATAATCGGCACCGCTGCAATGTTGAAAACTTTGGTCCAGAATTGCAGCGCTTCGCTGTCTGCGCGCAGATCCTTGCGGACTTCCTTGAGTTCTCGCCTTGTTTCAGCGGCGTTCTTGCGGAAGTTGTCCAGTTCGGTCTGTTGCTCAGGCGAGAGGATGGCACCCGACTGCCCCGGACCCCGGCTCTTTTGCAGCGCCGCGAGTTTCTCCTGGGTCTGGGAGAGGCTGTCCTCGAGCGCCTTGATCTTGCCAAGATAAGCTTGCTGAGCGCGCGCCTCCATCTCGCGGATCACGGTGAAAGGACGGGCAGCCGTAGCCCTGCTTCGCAGGTTCACAAGATTGGGATCGCCGGCGAACTGCTCGACGAGTGTTTGCGCAAAGGCGAGATTGCCGTTGCTCGGGACTACGATCCGCTGTCCAAAGAGTTCCTGGATCTGGACCGCGGCGCCGTCATTTATAAAGTCACTGTCCGCCACCAGGACCACCGCATTCTCTCCTTTCGATTCGGTCAGTACGGGGCCGGCGGGTCTCAATGCCGGCTTTTCGGCATCGCCGGCCGGCTTGGCGACGGCCGTGCCCGGTTTGTCGGACTTTCCGTTCGCAGGAGCGCCCGCGGCGAAGGCCGTCTTGAATTTTCCGGTCAACCGTATTGCGATTGGATACTCGGTGTTTGCCGGCCTGAAGTCCTTCAAGGCCGCGTCGCCCCGATTTGTCGCCGCTGCGCTCGCGTCCGTCAGCATCGAATAGGTGGAACTCTTCATCAGCACGCTCTGCTTCAGGCCATCCGCCGGCTTGCCGCCAAACGCGCCCGAGAAGGGAATCAATGCCGTACCTATACGCGCCGTGCTGATGTCATCCGGATCGAAAGCGGGTCCCGACAGCGAGAGCAGAGTAGGCATTGCCCGCTGGCCTCCGCCGGACACATAGCGGGCGTCGGTGATCACCTTCCCGGTATCGAATTCGATGCCCCATGCCTTGAGCAGCTTGTCCAAGGTCGATGATCCCCCGCCTCCTCCGCCCATGGCGGCCATCGGGCCCTGCATCTGGTCAAAAAACGCGTGCGAATCCAGGAAAGCGATCAGTTTCCCTCCGCGCATCACGAACTGGTCGATGGCGAACTGTCCTTTGTCGGAAATTCCCCTTGGATGAATGACGACGAGAACCTTCACGTCCTCGTCTATTTTTTCCGCATCGAGGCCGACCCGCTTCACTTCAAAGTCGCGCCTCAATTCGGAAAGGAATACATACGGATCCTGTTGCGGCATGCCCATCCTGGGATTCGGGGGCATGCCGAATACCGGCAATGCGCTCATTATTCCGACTACCGGCTTCTCCGTGGCCGTAGCCCGGGCGATGGCGCGCGTCAGGTCGTATTCCAGCAGGCGTTCGCGATCGAGCGAAAGCGCCGGCATAGCGAGCTTTTGATCCAGATAACTGACCGACAAGCCCAGATAGAACCTGTCACCGGAGGGCATGACCTGGGCTTCAACGCCCTCGAGTGCGGCGGAATCCTCGGCATCCGAATCGGGCTGCGGGTCAAGCTTCTCGACCGACACTTTGCCACCTGAAGCGTTTCGAAATTCGGCGAGCACATCTTCAATGCGGCGGCCGAAAGCCTTGATGGGAAGCGGCACGCTGGCTTCCCCCTGAGAGAAGTAGAGCCTGATCCGAACCGGTGATTCAAGCTTCGACAAGACGGCGCGGGTACCGTCCGAAAGCGTGTAAATCCTGCCTTCAGTGAGATCCGCACGCTGACGCACGGCACCGAGGACGAAGTTGAGCAGCACCAGGATTAAAAATACCGCGACGAGTCCGCCGGCGGAATAGAGGAAGTCAAAGCGTTTGGACAAGATGCGACTCCTAGGCTGCTCGGTGGCCACGTATCACGACGCCGGTCGCGAACAGCGCAAATCCGATCACCGAAAGAAAGAACAGAAGATCGCGAGAATCGAGGACGCCCTTTTGAAAGCCGTCGAAATGGGTTAACACCGAAAATCCCGCCACTGCCTCGACTACAGCCGGACTGGCCCAACGCGAGAGCAAATCGGTTACGGGGTTGAATCCCACCAGTATGAGTCCGAGACAAACGACCACTGCGATGATGAAACTGACTACCTGATTGCGGCTGATGGCGGAGGTCATGCTGGTAATCGCCAGGTAGCTGCCGGCGAGCAGCAGGCACCCGATATAACCCGCCGCGATGACGCCGTTATCCGGATCGCCAAGAATATTGACCGTGATCACCATCGGAAAAGTCAGGACCAGCGCAATTCCCAGAAAAATCCAGGAGGCAAGGAATTTTCCCAGAATGGCCTGCCAGGCGGTAACCGGCATCGTCAGCAGCAATTCCATGGTTCCGAGCCGGCGCTCTTCGGACCAAAGTCGCATGCCGACGGCGGGCACCAGGAACAGGAACAACCAGGGCATCCAGTTGAAAAAAGATCCCAACGAGGCTTCGCCGCGCTCGAAAAATCCGCCGAAAGTAAACGTGAAAAACCCCGCCAGCAGGAGGTAAATCACCAGAAACACATACGCAACCGGCGATTCAAAATAAGCGGAGAGTTCCCGCTTGGCGATGGTCTTTACGGTGCTCCAGGCATTCATGGTCAGATTCCGGAGGCGGTGGCGAGGGGTGCCACATCGGGGCGGGTGATGGAGCGGAAAAAGTCGTCGAGACGGCCGGTCGCGGAGCGCGCGATCAATTCCCGGGGCGTTCCATTGGCCACTATTCGCCCGCGATCAATGATGATGGCGCGGGTGCAAACTGCTTCGACTTCTTCGAGAATATGAGTGGAGAAGACGATGGCCTTGTTCTCGGCCATGAATTTGATCAACGAACGCACTTCATGTTTCTGGTTCGGGTCGAGTCCATCGGTAGGTTCATCCATGATGAGCACTTCAGGATCATGGATGATGGACTGGGCGAGGCAGGTGCGATGCCGGAATCCTTTTGACAGGGTGTCTATCGTCTGGTTCAGGACGCTTTCCAGATTGCATATTTCCACTACGGCGTGCACCGGCTTGCGGCGCGCGTGTCCGGCAAAGCCGCGCATTTCGGCGGCGAAATTAAGGAAGGACAACACCGTCATTTCGCCGTAGGAAGGGGCGGACTCAGGCAAATAGCCCATGCGGCGTTTCGCCGGTATCGGGTCCTGTGCGACGTTAAAGCCGCAAACCGAAACGACACCCGAGGTGGGGGGGATGAACCCGGTAATCATCCGCATGGTGGTCGATTTGCCGGCGCCATTGGGCCCCAGAAAACCGAGCACCTCTCCTTTGCCGACCTCGAACGAAATGTTATCCACGGCCAGTTTAGGACCGAACGATTTGGTCAGATTTTCGACCTTGATCATTGGACTGCTCCAGTATTTGGGCGGCTAGATTAGGGCGGGTACGGCACGTTTCAAGCCCCGAACGACCCCGGCGCGATAGCCGGCGGGTCCCGTGCCAAGGAAGTCGGCACGGCTTGGCCGATTCTGCCGCTGCCAAGCGGCCGTGACTGTACCACAGCCCTTCTTCCCGGTCGGGCGAAATCGGAGCCGCTCCGGAAAGCGCCATTCGAAGATCCGTAATGCCGCCGTGCGTTCATTCCGGGAATCTTCAGGCTGCAAGAAATGCCTTGCCTATCTTTTCGTCGGCGGAAAGTTCCGACATAGTGCCCGAGAAACGGATTCGCCCTTTCTCCATGATATAGGCGCGATCAGCCACCTGGGAGGCGAATCTCAGATTCTGTTCCGCCAGCAGGACCGATACTCCCTGCTTTTTCAGTTCCGTGATGGCGGCAACCATCTGATCGACAATCACCGGCGCCAGACCCTCGGATGGTTCATCGAGCAGGACGCAGCACGGATTGCCCATCAGCGTCCGGGCAATGGTGAGCATCTGCTGTTCGCCACCGGACATCTGCCCGCCGGGGCGATCTTTCAAATCCGCGAGGTTCGGAAACAGGCGGAACAGCCGTTCATGGGTCCATGAGGGAATACCCGCCCGCGCCGGCTGGCGGCCTACTTCAAGATTTTCCATGACCGAAAGCTCGGAAAATATGCGGCGCTCTTCCGGCACATAGCCCAAACCGGCGCGGACGACCTGATAAGGCTCCCGGTGCCGCAAGCTGACACCGTTCATGGTCAGTTCACCGCTTGCGGGTTTGACCAGGCCGATCAAACTCTTCAGGGTGGTGGATTTTCCGGCGCCGTTGCGCCCGAGCAGGACGACGGCTTCACCCGGACCGACAGACAAGCTGACGTCGAACAGAATATGCGCCCGGCCGTAAAAGCTGTTGATTTCCCTGGCCTCAAGCATCAGTGGCGGCTTCCCAGATATACCCGCTGCACCAGTGGATTGGCGCGAACTTCAGGGGGTGTGCCATGTGCGATCAGCCGTCCGCGGTCAAGGACGATGATTTCGTCAGCGTGCGCAAAAACAACGTCCATGTCGTGCTCTGTGAACAGAACGGCTATTCCCTTGGCACGGACAATCGAGACGACCAGCGCCATCAGGTCGTTGCGCTCCTGAGGCGCCATGCCGGCTGTCGGCTCGTCCATCAGCAGGAGTTTCGGCTGATTGGCGAGTGCCACGGCCAGTTCCACGCGCTTCAGATCGCCATACGCGAGTTCCGAGCAAGGCCGATCACCCTGCTCTGCGATTCCAACCTGGCCGAGCAGTACGTCAGCCTCGATCCGATGCATGCCGGCCGCAGCCCGCCACCATGTGGCCAGGCGCCGCTGGTACGACAGCAGTGCTACCTGAACATTCTCCCGTACCGTCATGGTGGAAAATGTCGCGGTGATCTGGAATGTGCGACCCACGCCAAGCCGCCAGATCTTGCGCGGCGGTGAGCCGGTGGTGTCGACACCTGCAATTGTCACGCGACCTGAATCCGCTGCAAGCTGCCCGTTCAGGATATTGAAGCAGGTGGTCTTGCCGGCACCGTTGGGCCCGATCATGGCAAGCAGTCGTCCGGCGGCCAGCGCAAAGCTGACGTCCTGCACCGCGTGTACGCCGCCAAAAGACTTGGAGAGAGCCGCGACCGCAAGCACGCTCATCGCGCCGCCTCGTTCGCGGCGAAGCGTTGCTTGACGAAACCTGCAATGCCCCGCGGGAAGGCGAGGACGAGAACAATGATCGACGCTCCGAGCAACGCGCGCCAGTAATCGGTATTTCGGGCAATGGTGTCCTGGAGCCAGGTAAAGACGGCTGCCCCCGCGATCGGTCCGGACAGGGTCTGCACCCCACCCAGGAGCACCATGACCAGCGCATCGACCGAGCGCGAAATCGACATTGCTTCGGGCGAAATGCTGCCTTTGGAAAACGCGTAAAGCGCGCCGGCAAGCCCGGCGAAAAATCCGGAGATGATGAACGCGCTCCACTGCATCGCGGTCAAATTGATTCCGATCGCCTCGCATCGCAATGGCGAATCCCGGCCGGCACGCAATGCGTAACCATAGGGGGAAAAAACCATCTGGCGCATGAGGATTATTCCCGCCAGGCAGAGCACCAGCGCAAGAGTGTAAAAAGCCGATTTGTCCGATAGCCAGGCCGACGGCCACACTCCCACCAGGCCATTCGAACCGCCGGTAAATTTGTCCCACTGAAAGACCACGGACCAGGCGATCTGCGAAAACGCCAGGGTCAGCATGGCGAGATAGACGCCGGAGGCCCGCACACAGAACCAACCGAAAAACGCCGCGCCCACGCCAGCCACGACGGGGGCCAGCGCAAGCGAAAGCTCCATCGGCAAGCCTGCGCGCTTGAGCAACAGCGCTGCGCCGTAAGCGCCCAATCCGAAATAGGCAGCATGGCCAAATGACACCATGCCGGCGGGTCCCATAATGAAATGCAGGCTCGCGGCGAACAACGCGAAAACCAGGACGTCTATGGCAAGTACCACACCGTATGTCGTAGCCAGCCAGGGCAGCATGACGAGCAAAGCGACCAGAGCCCATGCGGCGTATTGCAAACGCAAACCGGCGCGCCGAAGCGGCTGCTCGAATGAACCTGCCACCGCCTGTTGCACGGCCAGCGGCCGTCCCAGTAATCCCCAGGGTCGAACGATCAGCACCACCGCCATGACGATGAATTCGGCCACCAGCGTCAGTTTTGACAACGACACTGTCATCCCGAAGACATTCAGATGGCCGAATCCGATGCAAAAGGATTTGATCTCCCCGATGATCAGCGCGGCCAGGAATGCGCCGGGAATGCTGCCCATCCCGCCTACCACGACGACGACAAAAGCGTCCGATATCGTGGAAAGATCAAGGAACAGTTGCGCCGGCTCGCGCGGAATCTGCAGGGCACCGCCGAATCCGGCCAGGCCCGAGCCAAGCGCGAATACTCCGGTAAACAACCATTTCTGGTTTACGCCCAGGGCGCTGACCATGTCCCGGTCCTGGGTGGCCGCCCGGATCAGTATTCCCCAGCGGGTGCGATGGAGCATCAGCCAGAGCGCGCCGAGAACAGCCGGTCCGATGGCGATGAGTAACAGATCGTACTCCGGAAAAGGCGTCCCTGCGATTTCCACGGAACCGCGCAGTCCCGGCGCCCGGGGGCCGAGCAGGTCCTCCGCGCCCCAGAGCCACAAAGCGGCGTCTTTGATCACGAGCACCAGGCCAAACGTCGCCAATAACTGGAACAATTCCGGCGCCCGATAAATGCGCCGCAAGACAAGGATTTCCACCACTGCGCCGAGCGCGGCAACGGCAACGGTCGCCGCAACGATACCGAGCCAGAACGCGCTCGCCGTCATGCCGCTTGCGCCAAAGGCGGATACTGCGCTGTAGGCGATATAGAGCCCCAGCATGTATAGCGAGCCGTGGGCGAAATTTACGATGCGGGTGACGCCGAAAATAAGCGAGAGTCCGACGGCGATCAGAAACAGAGTCGACGCGCTGGCGAGCCCGTTGAGAAACTGGATGAGGAGGTTTGACACGGCAAAGGTGCGCGCCGCGAATTACGCGAATGCCTGGAGGATCAAGCTGCCAGTTGTGCGCGAATCCGGGGGCAAGGCGGACCGGTATGCGAATTCAGTCTGCCGGCCGCATTTTACGGATTGCCTCGTCGCTCGGCATGAACTTCGCGCCCTCGGCGTAGGTGAAGGCCGTCATGACGCCCTTGCCGTCTTTGAGGCCGGTTCTGCCGACATATGCGCCCATGGTCGCCTGATGGTCGAGCGCCCGGTACGTGATTTTTCCGAAAGGGCTCTCCAATTGCAGTCCCTTCATCGCCGCGACCAGTTTTGCCGTGTCCACGCTGCCGGCCTTTTTCATCGCGGCCGCCACTGTCATCATGGTGGTATATCCGACCACGGATCCGAGACGCGGATAGTCGTTGTAACGTTTCTGATATGCGCTGAGGAATTTCTTGTGATCGGGGGTGTTGATCGCATACCAAGGGTAACCGGTAACGTACCAGCCCGTCGGCGTTTCGTCCTTGAGCGGGTCCAGGTACTCCGGCTCACCGGCGAGCAGATTGAATACTTCCCGGCCCTTGAACAGTCCGCGAGTATTGCCTTCGCGCACAAAGCGGGCCAGGTCAGGACCGAACAAAGACGAAAAGATGGCATCGGGCTTTGAATCCGCGAGCGCCTGGGCAACGGCTCCCGCGTCGATCTTTCCCAGTGGCGTCGCCTGCTCGGTCACGAATTCCGCGTCCGGCTGTGCCTTCTTGAGCAATTCCTTGAACGCCCGGGTCGCAGACTGGCCGTATTCGTAATTCGGATAGACGATTGCCCAGCGCTTTTTCTTCAGCCTGGCGGCATCCGGAACCAGCATCGCCGTCTGCATGTACGTGGAAGGGCGCAGCCGAAACGTATATTTGTTGCCGTTTTCCCAGGTTATTTTGTCGGTCAGTGGTTCGGCCGCAATAAAAAGCACTCTACGCTGCTTGGCAAAATCCGCGACCGCCAGACCGACATTGGACGGAAAGGTGCCCATGAGAACGTGTACATTTTCTCGAGACAGTAATTCCTCGGAAACCCGAACCGCATCGCCTGGATTGCCATTGTCATCGCGGGAGATCACTTCGACTTTGCGGCCAAAAACGCCGCCGGCGGCATTGACTTCCTCGACTGCCAGTTCCCAACCCCGCTTGTACGGTTCGAGGAATGCAGGAAAAACCTTGTAGCTGTTTAATTCGCCGATCTTGATGGTGCCTTGACCGAAAGCGCCTACAGGCAAGGCAAGAGTTCCGGTGATTGCCGTGATGACGACGAGTATTCTTCTTAAAAAGTTCATGATGAGTGACTCCTCTGTGCGAGACAGACCAACTATACACATGCTTCGCCGTTTCCAGCGAGACCGGGATGCGAGCGGTGCCAAGCTCCATGTGTCTTCGAGTTGCCGGCGCGGTCGCCGTATCATCCGCAGCACCCCGCCCGGGATGATGGTGCGATAATCGTCACCGGCTTGATTCGCAAAAGCGCTTGCTTTAGACTTAAACTATCTCCCTATCTTGCTGATTGTGCACGCTGAAAGATTGCTCATGACCCACGTCGTTACTGAAAGTTGCATCAAGTGCAAACACACCGATTGTGTTGATGTTTGTCCGGTCGATTGCTTCAAGGAGGGCCCGAATTTTCTGGTGATTGATCCGGACGAGTGCATTGATTGTGCCGTGTGTATTCCAGAATGCCCGGTGAACGCTATTTTTGCAGAAGAAGACTTGCCCGAAGATCAACGGCATTTCACGGTGCTGAACGCGGATCTCGCCAAAGCCTGGCCGACTATCACCGACACCAAACCGGCTTTACCGGACGCCGAGCAGTGGAAAGACACCAAGGACAAGCTGCAGTACCTCGAACGTTAAGCCTTTCGTCTGTGAACGTCGCTTGTCGGCGTAGCCGGCGAGCGGCACGTCCGCAACTGCAGCGCCCACAGATCACGCCAGGTAAAGCCCCTCAACGTGCTTCAACTTTCTTTCGGCCTCGCTTTCCCCGATCTCTACGATCGCGGCGGATTGGAAAAAATCGACGGCGCTTTTCTGAAGAGTCTCGCGGCGGCGGATGCTGCGTTGCATGCACGCCTCGAAACGGCGCGGAGCCAGCCCGAGCAGCTTGATCCTAGAGCGGAATCGGCGTTGATTCTTGAACTTGCACCGCATCTGGATCTGTTCATGGCCGAGCTGTTCGGCATCACGAACGAAGTGCTCGAACTGGAACAGCGGCATGATCGTCTCGCTCCGCTGTTCTCCATCAAGCGCCAATTCGTACAACGGCGCTCAGCCTCGAGAATAAAGCCGGCCGAAGCCGAACTGCTGGATGGTCCGGCAATCGCCTCCGAGCTGGAAACATCGCTTGGTGGCCCGTTCACGGAGCTCCGGTTCGCCGAGAGCGTCACAGTCTGGTTGACCAATGAGACCGAGCACACGCATGAGATCGACCTCGCCCTGAAGTACGCCGCCTGGGCGCTGCATACCGACGCGGGACGAGAGCGCCACCACGATGGCGTTTTGTTCAAGCAGCCGGCAAAGCTGGACCCACAGCATCTGCTGCGGCATGTGGAAAGAAGCGAACGCCAGGGTGTTGCGGGATTTCGCATCCAGCGAGGGCACGGTCGCAGGCGGGACGGCTTCGCGCTGACCGATCCCGGCACCGATCTCGCCGGCGCGCTGGACGAAGCGAATTACTGCATCTGGTGCCACAAACAGGGCAAGGACTCGTGCTCGAAAGGACTGCGCGAAAAGCAGCCGCCTCCTGCGTCGAATCCGGCGTCAAATGCGCTTGTGCAGCAGGTCGTATTCAAGAAGAGTGCCTTCGGGGTGACTCTCGCGGGATGCCCCCTGGAAGAGAAAATTTCCGAATTTCATATTGCCAAAACCGAAGGGCTTGCCATTGCCGCCCTGGCGATCATTACGGTGGACAATCCCCTCGCTGCGGCAACCGGCCATCGTATTTGCAACGATTGCATGAAATCCTGCATCTATCAGAAACAGGAGCCGGTCGATATTCCGCAAGCGGAAACGCGGACGCTGAAGGACGTTCTTGAATTGCCGTGGGGTTTTGAGATCTATTCGCTGCTCACGCGCTGGAATCCCCTGAATTTTCGCCGTCCGCTGCCGCGGCCCGCCAGCGGATATCGCGTGCTCGTGGCCGGCATGGGTCCGGCCGGATTCAGCCTGTCTCATCATCTGATGAACGATGGCCATACTGTGGTGGGGATCGATGGCTTGAAGATCGAGCCATTGCCTGAGCGGCTCTCCGGGATCGGCGAAGACGGATCGAGGTCCGGCGCCCGAATCTCGGTATCCGGTCCGGGGTATGAGCCCATACAGGACGTCCAATCGCTGTACGAGCCGCTGGACGATCGCGTCATGGCGGGCTTCGGCGGTGTCGCCGAGTACGGCATTACCGTTCGCTGGGACAAGAATTTTCTCAAAATCATACGGCTTCTGCTGGAGCGGCGAAGCCAGTTCGCGCTCTACGGTGGTGTACGATTCGGCGGCACGGTGACCCTGGAGGATGCGCTGGAATTCGGCTTCGACCACGTCGCCTTATGCATGGGGGCGGGCAAGCCGACTACGCTCGACATCCCCAACGGTCTTGCGCGGGGCGTCCGGACGGCGTCCGACTTCCTGATGGCACTCCAGCTCACCGGCGCGGCAAAATCCGCCTCCATCGCCAATATGCAGGTCCGCCTGCCGGTGGTGGTGATTGGCGGGGGCCTGACCGCGATAGACACTGCCACCGAGTCGCTTGCTTACTACGTAGTCCAGGTGGAGAAATTTCTTGCCCGCTACGACGAACTGACACGGAACCTCGGTGAGGATGCCGTGCGCGATCGGTGGGAGCCGGAAGAACGTGAGATCGCCGAAGAATTCCTTTCCCACGGACGTGCAATTCGCGAAGAACGGGAGCGGGCGAAATTTGAAAATCGCCCAGCCCGTATCACGGAACTGCTGCTCGCCTGGGGAGGGGCAACGATCGCATACCGGCGGCGGCTGGTCGACAGTCCTTCCTACACTCTGAACCATGAGGAAGTGGAAAAGGCGCTTGAGGAGGGTGTCGTATTCGCCGAATGCCTGTCACCCCTCGCGATAGAGATTGACGAATACGGCGCAGCGCACGGGATGCGCTTTAACCGCCAGCAACTCGGCGAGGACGGAAAGTGGCGATCCGTTGCACCCCCGGAAGGCGAAATTCGCCGGGCCGCCCATACTATTTTCATAGCTGCGGGCACCCAGCCAAATACCGTACTGGCTCACGAAGACCCTGGCCATTTCGAGTTGGACGGCAAATATCTGCGCGCCTGCGACGAGAACGGCAGGCCGGTCAAGCCACAATTTTCGATCTCCAAACCTGACAAAAGCGATGTGCTGCTTTCGCGAACCGCGGACGGTCGTTTCATTTCTTTTTTCGGCGACCTGCACCCGTCCTACTTCGGCAATGTCGTGAAAGCCCTGGGATCCACAAAGCAGGGGCATCCCGTGGTGTCGCGGGTATTGGCGAGGCGCCCGCCCCAAATCAGCCCAGACACGGCAAATGCCGGGGACGTTGCTTTCATTGCCACGATGGACCGGCAACTGCGGGCGAGCGTCCATGAGGTTCGGCGTTTGACACCCACCATTGTCGAAGTAGTCGTCCGGGCTCCGCTGGCCGCGCGAAAGTTTCAACCAGGCCAGTTCTACCGGCTGCAGAATTTTGAAATGCACGCGCCTCTCATTCGCATGGGAAATACCGACATGCGCATGCAGATGGAAGGCCTGGCCCTCACGGGCGCCTGGGTCGATGAGGACAAGGGCCTGGTTTCGACGATCGTTCTCGAAATGGGCGGGTCATCGGATCTGTGCGCCATGTTGCAACCCGGCGAGCCTGTCGTCCTGATGGGGCCGACCGGCGCGCCTACCCATATCACCGCCAATGAAACGGTGATACTGGCCGGGGGCGGGCTGGGGAACGCGGTGCTGTTTTCCATCGGCCATGCATTCCGCGCAGCAGGCTCCAGGGTGCTTTATTTCGCCGGTTACAAGAAGGTGATAGATCGCTACAAAGTGGATGAAATCGAGGCTGCGGCAGACGTAATCGTCTGGTGCTGCGATGAAAAGCCCGGGTTTCAGCCTCGCAGGCGGCAGGATTTTGCTTTCATCGGCAACATCGTGCAGGCGATGGAGGCATACGCCTCGGAGCGCCTTGGCTCGACCTCGCTTCGCATGAGTGCAGCAGACCGGATCATAGCGATCGGCTCGGACCGAATGATGGCTGCCGTAGGGCGCGCCCGGCACGACACGCTCGCTCCGTACCTGAAGGAAGGCCATGTAGGCATTGGCTCGATCAATTCTCCGATGCAGTGCATGATGAAAGAGATCTGCGCGCAGTGTCTGCAGCCCCACCGCGACCCCGAGACCGGCCGGGTGAGCTATGTTTTTTCCTGTTACAACCAGGATCAGCCGCTGGATAAAGTCGACTTTCACGCCTTGTCGGAAAGGCTGAAGCAGAATTCCCTGCAGGAAAAATTAACTGCGCAATGGATCCGGCACGGCATGCCGGAATTGAAGAAGGTCAGGCAACTCGTCTAGCCTGCGGGACGGATCGCGTGCCAAACGGCAACGACGCCTACTGCCAATCGCTGCGCGGCGGTACCGGAAGCGCAAGCACGGCTATTCCCTCGTCAAGCAACTCTTCGGTCTCCCGGGGCGACGCCAGGCCGCGAATACTCCGGAGCGGCGCTTCCTTGTAATGAATTTTTCGTGCTTCCTCGGGGAACGCGTTGCCGACATCCTCGCTGTTTATCAGGATGTGATCCATCAGAGCGTGCATCATCTTTGCCTTTTCCGGCGCCGATACAGGCAATTGCTTCGAATTGCGGGGCACTTCGGCGCCTTGCTTCCCGATTCTTGCGATCGGTAACTTTTCAATGCTCGCGTGGTTGCAGACCGGACAGGACAATTGCCCGTGCGACTTCTGTCGATCAAAATCGTCTGCCGAGGCGAACCAGCCTTCGAATCGGTGATGCTCGGGGCAGATCAGTTCGAACACGATCATGTATGTTCCATTCAACGCAACACTGTGCAAATTGTACCTGTAATCGATTCGCGATCCCTTTATCGGCAGTGATTCTTGTCACGAACATCGATGAATAGGCCGTCTCCGCGGGTATGACGGTTGAATGCCCGCATTTCAACAGCTTCAAGGGATGCGTGAATGAGGGTGCGGCGAGGTGGAGCAGTATCCGCACCATGCTTGACCCGCCAGGGGTTGCGGTTTAGAATTTCAGGTCGTAAATGCGGGAATAGCTCAGTTGGTAGAGCGCAACCTTGCCAAGGTTGAGGTCGGGAGTTCGAGACTCCTTTCCCGCTCCAGTACTCCGGGGGAGGCTATGCGCCTCCCCCTTTTAGTCTCCGGGCGTTGTGCCACGCAACGTCCACTGCGGCGGGGTGGCAGAGTGGTTATGCAGCGGCCTGCAAAGCCGTGGACGCCGGTTCGATTCCGACCCCCGCCTCCAGTTTTCCGTCCGTCAATGACGGTGGCCGACAAGCCCGGGTGGTGAAACTGGTAGACACAAGGGACTTAAAATCCCTCGCTGCTAACGCGGCATGCCGGTTCGATTCCGGCCCCGGGCACTACAGCGCACTCTTTCCTCGAGCCGCAGTCGATTAAGCCCCGGCTGCGCCCCGGCCCGCTTTCATCAGATAATAAATCATCGATATCAAAGTCATGCCTGCCGCAAAGTAAATCAGCCATGTCCCCCAGTCTTGCGGATTAAACCAGCTGATTTCTTCGTGATACAGCAGCAGCGGAATGGCAATCATCTGGGAAACGGTTTTTATCTTGCCAAAGACATTTACGGCGACACTTTTTGCCTCTCCCACCTTCGCCATCCATTCCCGCAGAGCGGATATTGCGATTTCTCTGCCGATTATGATCATCGCGACGATGGCGTGCACCCGGGAAAATTCGACAAGCAGGATCAATGCTGCGGCAACCATCAGCTTATCGGCCACCGGATCAAGGAACGCCCCGAAAGCAGAGGCCTGATTCAGCCTGCGGGCGAGGTAACCATCCAGCCAGTCCGTAATCGCCGCGAAAGTAAACATCACCGTGGCGAAAAGATTCTGTTCACGAGCGGAAAGCCAGTTTTCCGGAAAATAGAACACACCCACGACAAGCGGAATCATCACTATTCGCAGCCATGTCAGCAGGTTCGGGATGTTAAGAGGCATGGAGCGCCTGATAGATTTTGTCTGCCAGCTTGACGCTGATGCCTTCGACGCGGGAAAGATCTTCAACGCTGGCGCCCATGACTCCCTTCAGCCCGCCGAAATGGGTCAATAACTGTCGCCTGCGCTTCGCGCCGATGCCCTCTATTCCTTCGAGCGTGGAGGTGACGCGGCGTTTTGCCCGGCGAGCTCGATGACCGGTGATGGCGAAGCGATGCGCCTCGTCCCGGATGCTCTGAATGAGGTGCAAGCCGGGATGATCGGCTGGCAGCGTGATCGGTTCCGCCGCCCCGCCCGGCCATAACTCTTCGAGTCCGGGCTTTCGCTCGGGCCCCTTTGCTATGCCGAGCAGCGCAATGTGGCTCAGGCCAAGATCGGCCAGCACATCACGTGCCGCGTGAACCTGCCCTTTGCCGCCGTCGATCATGATCAAATCCGGCGCGACACCCTCGCCCCCCGCAAGGCTGGCGTAACGGCGCGACAGGGCCAGCTTCATTGCGCCATAGTCGTCACCCGGCGTCAACCCGGTGATGTTGAAGCGCCTGTAGTCGCCGCTCCGCATGCCATGCCCGTCGTACACCACGCACGAACTCACCGTCGCCTCGCCCTGCGTGTGGCTGACATCGAAACATTCTATCCTGTGAATGCCGTCCGGCAATCCCAGCGCCTCGCGCATGGCTGTCAGGCGTGCCTCCTGGGCTCCCTGCTCCAGCAATCGCTGACGAATCGCCTGAGCTGCGTTCTTGCACGCCATTTCCAGCCCGGCGCGCCGTTCGCCAGCCGGCGCGGCGAGCACCTGAACTTTGTGCCCCGCATGCTCTGCAAGCAGCGCGCCCATTTCCGGCAAGTCGTGCCCCGCGACGATTACGCCCGGGACAGGGCGCTCCAGATAGTGCTGCGCGATAAAAGCCTGCAGGATCGCCTCTGGCGGCTGTCCCTGGGCATTCTGCGGAAAGAAACTCCTGTCACCCAGGTGCCGGCCGCCCCGCACCATCACGAGGTTGACGCAAGCCAGGCCATGATCCTGCGCCAGGCCGATGATATCTGCATCGAGATCCGAACCTGTGTCAGCATACTGGCGTTGCTTCACTTTGGACAACGATTGAATCTGATCACGATAAAGCGCCGCTTCCTCAAATCGATGCGTATCGGCCGTCTCCTGCATCCTGGCCGCAAGCCGCGCCACTACGTCGTCGCTGCGTCCATCAAGAAACAGCATCGCGTGCCGGACGTCCTCGGCATAGTTCGCCGCCGGGACAAGGCCTACGCAGGGAGCGGAGCAACGACGAATCTGATACAGCAGGCACGGCCGCGAACGGTTGGCAAAGACCGAGTCTTCGCAGGTTCTCAATCGGAACACGCGCTGCAGCAGCTGAATACTCTCCCGAACGGCGCCGGCGTGCGGAAACGGACCAAAGTAGCGGTTTGCCTTGTCCATTGGGCCGCGGTGAAAGCCGAGCCGGGGAAATTGCTCTCCGCCGATCATCAAATAGGGATACGACTTGTCATCCCGGAACAGAATGTTGTACCGCGGAGCCAGAGACTTGATCAGGTTGTTCTCGAGAATCAATGCCTCAGCCTCGGAACGCGTAACCGTGACTTCCATGCCGCCCACCTGGGACAGCATCATGGCGATGCGAGGGCCGTGGCCGCCTTTCTGAAAGTAGGAGGAAACCCGCTTTTTCAGGTCGCGCGCCTTGCCGACATACAGTGCGTCCCCTTGCGCGTTGAACATCCGGTAAACGCCTGGAAGATTCGGAAGGCCCGCTAAGAAAGCGGTGCCGTCGAAGGTGCCGGCGGGCGCGCTTTGTGCCCCTGCAGCGATGCGGCCGACGCGCTCGGAGCGCGGTGCTGTCATTTAATCTCGGCGAGATAGCGTTCGATGTCTTGAAAAACAGCTTCGAACATGACATTGGTGAGGCGTTTCGTCTGCGTATTATATCGACTGCAGTGATAGCTATCGAAAAGGCGGATTTCCCGGGGCGAAATCGGTGACCCAGGCAGACTATGAACTGCCCGGTGCGCGAACCGGTATGCTGAAGGCCTCAGGCCGAATGCCCGCAAAACCGCTGCATGGGCAATTGCGCCGAGGACCAGAATTGCCCGGGGTGCTGCATCGGCTATTTCCCTTGACAGATAGCGGTTACACCGTTTTATTTCGGCGATCTCGGGTTTATTGTCCGGAGGAAGGCATTTGACCGCATTGGTGATCCTGCATCCGCGCAGCTGCAACCCATCGTGCGGATCAGCGGTACCGGCATGGCTGGCGAAGCCGAAATTGTGCAGCGTTTTGTAAAGTAATATTCCTGCGTGGTCCCCGGTAAATGGCCGACCGGTACGGTTCGCACCATGCATGCCGGGTGCCAGCCCGACGATAAGCAAGCGCGCCTTCGTATCCCCAAAAGCAGGAACCGGTCGGGCGTGATAATCGGGATGAGTCTGCCGTACCAGATCGAGAAAGTCGCTCAGCCGGGGACAATCCCTGCAACCCAAGTCGAATTGATCCTGCCTTGAACGCACGGTCAGGCAAAAATGGTCTGCAGCACGCCAATGGCACGGCTGTATTGCTCTGGCAGTGGCTGGTTCAGCCTTTTCCCCCGCATGCGGTCCGCGCGCTCGATATCGAGCGGATCGGCCTTCAGCCCATCCAGCAGCCGAGCGGACGCTGCCGCATCGTTGCATACCAGTACCATGTCGCAGCCTGCGTCGAGCGCCTGCCGGCCCCGGTCGCAAATATCACCTGCGACACTGGCGCCTTCCATGGACAGATCGTCGCTGAAAATGAGGCCGCCAAATCCGAGTTGCCCCCGCAGGATCGTCTTCAGCCAAACAGAGGAGAATCCGGCCGGACGCGAGTCCACTTGAGGATAGATGACGTGCGCCGGCATGATTGCGGCAAGACCTTGGGGAATCAAACCACGGTACGGCAGGATGTCCTGCGCCTCGATACTGGCCCAATCCCGGTTATCGATCGGCACTGCCACATGCGAATCGGCGGCCACGTGACCATGACCGGGAAAATGTTTTCCCACGGCCGCAGCGCCCGCTCCTTGCAGTCCTCCAACCAGTGCTCCCGCAAGGGCGCTGATCGTAAGCGGATCATCCGAGAATGCCCTGTCTCCGATCACGCTCGACGCCCGGAAATCGACATCCAGAACCGGTGTGAAACTGAAATCTACTCCGTGAGACTGAAGTTCCGTTCCGATGATGCATCCGATCGCTTTCGCTGCTTCTACTGCCTTTACGGGATCATCCTGCCACAGAGCTCCGAGCGCCCGCATCGGCGGAATTGCAGTGAAGCCGGCTCGGAACCGCTGGACCCGGCCTCCTTCATGATCTACGCCAATCAGCAGATGCGACGATCGAAGGCCGCGAATCGAGGCAGTAAGCGCCCTCAACTGCGCCGGCGATTCAAAGTTGCGCGCAAACAAGATAACTCCGCCCACAAGCGGATGCACGAGCATCCGGCGCTCATCAGCCGATAATTCGAGGCCGGCAATGTCAAGCATTATGGGACCAAGCGGCATTGAAGGCATCATTCAGTCCCTAAGAAGAAAACGCTCGCGTTTTCCCCGATATCGGGGTGCGAGGGGGCTCGCCCCCTCGCGTCGTGGACGACTAAGATGGCCGCGTCGGAGCACGAATGCCCCGGAATTTGCCGTGACCAGTTGCATGAGCATGATTTCGGTTTCAAGCCGGGCCTTCGAGAATGACAAAGGCGCAGGCCATGCCATTTTCGTCAGTCAGACTCACATGGGCCGTCACGATCCCGCGCGCACTGAGCATCACCTGCAATACGTTCGTGAAAATCAACTGCGGTGCACCCGAAACCACATTGAGCACCCCGACATTCTGCCAGGTGACAGGGTGTCGAATGCCGGTGCCCAGTGCTTTGGAGAAAGCCTCCTTGGCGGCAAAGCGCTTTGCAAGATAAGCCGCGGGCTTGCGGTGGCGGCGAAATCGCACAAACTCGGCATCCATCAGAATTCTTCTCGCGAATCGTTCACTGAAACGCTCGAGCGCATGCTCCATCCGAGCGATCTCACACAGGTCTGTTCCTATACCGAGAATCATACGGGTACGCCTGCCTGGATCGCTGCCAGGTACCTTCGGACTGCGTCTCCCAGACCGTACTCCAGCGCATCCGAAATGAGTGCATGGCCGATTGATACTTCGAGGACGCCGGGAACGGTCTTCAGAAACATCGGCAAGTTATCAAGATTAAGGTCGTGGCCCGCATTGACGCCCAAGCCGCACCGCTGCGCCGCCCTTGCCGATTCTGCATAGCGAGTCAGAGCCTCTCCTGCATTCGCCTGTCCGTAAGCTACCGCATAGGGCTCGGTATAGAGTTCCACACGATCGGCCCCGACATCACGTGCCATGGGCATCGTCCCGGGTATGGGATCCATGAACAGGCTCACCCTCACCCCGAGCGTGTGCGCAATGGCGATCAGCGGCTTCAGCCGACTTCCGTCCCTGGCAAGATCCCAGCCGTGATCGGAGGTAAATGCCCCGGTTTCGTCCGGCACCATAGTGCATTGAGCCGGACGGACCTCCTTCGCGAGATCGAGTAGTCCGTGAAAAGGATTTCCCTCGATGTTGAATTCCGTTCCTGGCCATTGCTTCAGCAGGTCCGCAAGTTCCCTGACATCCTGCGCCCTCACATGCCGCCCGTCCGGCCGTGGATGGACGGTGATGCCGTGAGCGCCGGCCGCAAGCGCAATGCCGGCAGAACGCAGGACGCTCGGAATGCCCAGGGCGCGCGTATTACGTACCAGCGCGACTTTATTTATGTTGACGCTCAGGTTGGTCATTACCCGGCTCCGCTCATCGACCTGCCCGTCAAAGTTCCCGCAATTCCCGAAAAATCCGGCGGCTTTTCAACGTTTGCCGTTCCAGCCGATAATCTATTAGCACGCGCATGAGGACTTTGCTTTGCTGCTGCGTATTGGGGTCATCATAATTGTCCGCCGCGATATCGAGCAGTGTTTTACCCAGAAACAGTGTCTCCGTGGGAAGCGAATCAGTCGTCAAAGTCGGTCCTCGCTCCGGATCATAGCGATAATCCCTGGAAGCGAATATCGGCGAGCCGGTTGTGCCGTCACGATCGAGGATCATTCCGTAACCCAGTTCTTTCAAGAGGGCCTTTTCGAATCGGCGCAGTACGGGCGCGGAAGGACTCCCGATTCCCAGAGCGGCGATCGCCTGTCGATAGGCGTCATATAAACCCTCGTGCGGGTCTTCTCGCGCAAGCATCCGCAGCAGCAGTTCGTTGAGGTAGAAGCCGCATAACAACGCTTCTCCTTGCAGCAACCGCTGACCACCGACCCATTCAGCCCGCGACAGTATTCTGACCTCACCTTTCCCCGTCCAGGCCAGCGAAAGCGGTTGAAACGACAGCAACAGTCCCCGCATGGCGGAGCGTGGACGGCGGGCGCCGCGGGCAACAAGCATGAGTTTTCCAGATAATCGGGTGAAGACTTCGATAAGCAAACTCGTTTCCCGATGCGGATAGGCATGCAGAACAAATGCCTGCCCGCTCTTGCGGGACTCGTCAGCCATACCCGAGGCGCCTCACTGCAGCCTCGTCATCGGTCCAGCCGTTGCGTATCTTGACCCAGAGCTCCAGGTAAACCTTGTCGCCGAACTGGCGTTCCATATCCAGTCTTGCGGCACGCGATATTTCCTTGAGCTTGGACGCCTTCTCGCCGACGACGATTGCCTTGTGACTTTCTTTCTCCAGTACGATCGATGCGAATATCCGGCGCAACATTCCGTTTCGCTTCTCTACCTCTTCAAATTTGTCGATGATCACGCTGGCCCCGTAGGGTAGCTCGTCCCCAAGAAACCGGAATAATTTCTCTCGCACCAGTTCCGCCGCGATGAACCGCTCGTTACGATCGGTATACTGCTCCTGGTCGAATGTTGCGTCCTTCTCGGGAAGGTAATGCTTCAGCGCCAGCAGCAATTCGCCGATCCCTTTTTTCCTCTGGGCGCTGATGGGTACTATCTCCGCGAATGTCGCGAGTTTTGCTGTTTCAGCCAGAAAAGGCACAAGATCGTCGCGGCTGAGCCGGTCTATTTTGTTGACGGCGAGCAGCACGCGCATCGATTCCGGCAACTGCTTCAGTAGAGTCAGTTCATCCTCGCCGAATACTCCCGCCTCGACCACCAGCATTGCAGCATCCACATCGTCCAGTGCTGCTCGTATACTCCGATTCATTACGCGGTTCAAGGCGCTTTTATGGCGCGTCTGAAAGCCGGGGGTATCGACGAATATGAATTGTGCATCAGCCCGCGTAAGGACCCCGCGAATCCGGTGGCGCGTCGTTTGCGGTTTTCGCGAAGTGATCGACAGCTTCGTCCCTATCAGCGCATTCAACAATGTGGACTTGCCGACATTGGGCCGTCCGATCAGGGCAATTGTTCCGCATCGGTGGGGTTCAACGCTCATCGGCTGATCTGCTCGAAAGCGCGCAGCGCGGCCTCTTGCTCGGCATGACGCCTGCTGGTACCGCTTCCCTCGGTGCGAATGGCCAGCTCCGCAATCACACATTCGACATCGAATCGTTGATTGTGGGGAGCACCCTGCGTTGCCACAACGGCATAATGCGGAAGCGGCAGGTGACGTGCCTGAAGCAATTCCTGCAGCAGCGTTTTTGGATCTTTGCCGGGCGACGTGGCGCCCAGTTCGGCGAGCATGGGTTCATACAGGCGCCGCACCGCCTCGCGGGCGGAGTTGAAACCGCCATCCAGGAAGATCGCCCCGAACAGCGCCTCGAGCGCGTCGGCAAGAATCGAAGGTCGCGTGAGTCCGCCGCTCTTCAATTCGCCCTCTCCCAGCCGCAGGTAGTCGCCCAGAGATACCCGCTGGGCGATCTGATAGAGCGTGTCTTGGCGCACAAGGTTCGCTCGAACGCGGGAAAGTTCGCCCTCGGTAAACTTTTCGAATCGCAGGAAGACTTCGGCTGCGATGACACAGTTAAGAACACCATCGCCGAGGAACTCCAGCCGTTCGTTGTGCCGGATGCCGAAGCTGCGGTGCGACAAGGCCTGGGCCAGCAAGTCCGGATCGGAAAACTGATATCCGATTGCGCGCTGAAACCTGGCCCGGTCCATGCGCATCCCGCACGCTACTTGCTGCTCCCCGCAAATTCAATGAGGAGGCTCGCATTGCTGAATAGCGGGATTTTCTTCGGATAGGCGAAGCTCACAATCAGTTCTCCTCCGTCTTTGCTGATTTCCAGATCCTGGCTTGTGATTGTCGTGATGTCATCGACCTGCGCGCGTTTGTCAAATGCGGTTCGAACCTCCGCAACCGAACCCCTCGCTCCGCCTTGGGCAATCGCCGATACGGCTTTCTTGATTTGAAAATATTCGATATACGCCGGCGCGATTTTCATTCCGCCAATCGCACCGATGACGATGACTATGCAGACAATGACTATGGCCAGCATGCCAAGACCCTGTTGATTTTTTCTCATCTCTCCCTCACTTGAATCTGCCAAAGCGGCTAGGCTCGCTAAAATTGAACCAGATGAAAAACGCCCTCCCTACAATGTTCTCATCGGGAACAAATCCCCATACCCGGCTGTCTGCTGAATTGTCGCGATTGTCGCCCATCATGTAGTAATGGCCCGATGGGACGGTGCAGGCAACACCATCCGCATTGTAAGTACAATTTTCCCTGTGCGGAAACTGCTTCACGAACGGGACTGCGGGCGGAGCGTCGTCTTCGATCAGGATTGCATGCTCGACGTTCCCGTTTCGTTCGCTGTATTGCTTCGAGTAGTGAATCCTTTCCCGATGCAAATAATCGGGCAGGGGCTTCTTCTGAACTTCCACGCCGTTTATCCTGAGCGTCTTGTTTAGGTAGGAAACCCGGTCACCCGGCAGCCCGACCACTCGCTTGATGTAGTCGGTGGAGGGGTCTTCGGGATAGCGGAAAACCATCACATCGCCTCGTTCCGGAACATTCAAAGCGGTGATTTTCTTGTGGATGATCGGCAGTCTTATGCCATAGGTAAACTTGTTTACCAGTATGAAATCGCCCACCACCAAGGTCGGCACCATTGAACCCGATGGAATTTTGAATGGCTCGACGAGAAACGAACGAAGAAGAAACACGATAAGAATTACCGGGAAAAAGCTCTTGCCGTACTCAATCCACCAGGGTTCCCGCTCCTCCTTGCCGCGCAATCTGGCGAAGTGCACCCGGTCCGCCAGTGCGACGATGCCCGTAATCAGCAGCAGCAGGAAAAGCAGTAGAGCAAAACTCACTTCTGTTCAACCTGAAGGATCGCCAAAAACGCCTCCTGAGGAATTTCCACTGATCCGACCTGTTTCATTCTTTTTTTGCCCGCCTTCTGCTTTTCCAGCAACTTGCGTTTTCGGGATATGTCACCGCCATAACATTTGGCCAGAACGTTTTTCCGGAGGGCCTTGACGGTTTCGCGTGCAATGATGTGCGATCCTACTGCGGCCTGTACCGCGACATCGAACATCTGGCGGGGGATTAGCGCGCGCATCCGGGCGACCAGATCGCGTCCCCGGTAGGTGCTGCTCGCGCGGTGGATCATGAGCGACAACGCATCCACCCTTTCGCTGTTGATGAGTACATCCAGACGCACCATATCCGCGCAGCGGTATTCCTTGAATTCGTAGTCAAGGGATGCGTATCCGCGGCTTGCCGATTTCAGCTTGTCGAAGAAATCCATCACTACTTCGGCCAGAGGCAACTCGTAAGTGAGCATGACCTGGCGGCCGACGTATTGGAGGTTCTTTTGCACGCCGCGCTTCTGGGTGCAAAGTGTGATGATGGCGCCGACATACTCCTGCGGAACGAATATCGTCGCGGTAATGATGGGTTCACGGATCTCGTCGATCTTGGAGGGATCCGGCATTTTCGACGGGTTTTCAATCCTGCCGACCATCCCATCGCGCAGCGCTACCTCGTAGACCACTGTCGGGGCGGTCGTGATCAAGTCAACGTCGTACTCTCGTTCCAGCCGTTCCTGCACGATATCCATGTGCAAAAGACCGAGGAAGCCGCAACGAAAACCGAACCCGAGAGCCTGCGATACTTCGGGTTCATACTGCAGTGAGGCGTCATTCAACTTCAGCTTTTCGAGTGCGTCACGCAGAGCTTCGTACTGGTTTGCTTCGACCGGGTACAGTCCGGCAAAGACCTGCGGCTTGATTTCCTTGAAGCCAGGAAGCGCCTCGGCCGCCGGATCGTCAGCATGGGTCATGGTATCGCCGACGCGGGCCTCCTTGAGTTCCTTGACGCCAGCCATGACGAACCCCACTTCGCCTGCCGAAAGCTGCTCGCGCGGCTGTGACTTCGGCGTAAAGACACCGACCTGTTCGCAGAGGTGGCTCGACCGCGTCGACATCAGCAGAACTTTGTCTTTGGGCCGCAGCATGCCGTCGACCACGCGCACGAGCATGATCACGCCCACATAATTGTCGAACCAGGAATCGATTATGAGCGCCTTCAGCCGCGCATCAGGGTCCCCCCCCGGGGGGGGAATCCGGGCGATCACGGCTTCCAGGATGTCTTCGACACCCTCACCTGTCTTGGCGCTCGCGCGCACCGCGTCCGCCGCCGCGATGCCCACTACGTCTTCGATTTCCTTGATGGTTTGCTCAGGATTGGCGGAAGGAAGATCTATCTTGTTGAGAACGGGAACGACCTCGACGCCCTGCTCGATTGCCGCATAACAGTTCGCGACCGTTTGCGCTTCCACACCTTGACTTGCATCGACAACGAGCAATGCGCCTTCGCATGCGGCGAGCGACCTTGACACTTCGTAAGAAAAATCCACGTGGCCCGGCGTGTCGATAAGATTGAGCAAATACGTTTTACCATCGCGAGCGCGATACTGGAGTGCCGCCGTCTGCGCCTTGATGGTGATGCCCCGCTCGCGTTCAAGGTCCATCGAATCCAGAACCTGTTCGGACATTTCCCGGTCAGAAAGTCCGCCGCAACGCTGTATGAACCGGTCGGCAAGGGTGGACTTGCCGTGATCGATATGGGCGATGATGGAAAAATTGCGGATGTGGTCCATCAAAAAGGGGTGCGCACAGGCACCCCATCCGTTCACAAAACTTTGAATTTTATCAGATTTCGCTCAGGCTGGCACGCAGCTTTGCTACATCAACGGTGATGACAGATGATTCTGCCGCCCAGGGCGGCTAAGGGTACGAGTTCTCCGTAACGACTTTGGAGTGCGGGATCCGTGTCCACCTCGAGAACTTCCAGATCGAAGCACATCGGCTCGAAACCCTGGAGCGCATGCAGCATCTCATCGCGCAGGTGGCAGTTGCCTGCTCTAAAGCGTGATTCTGGGAACCGAGCCTTGCGACAGTTTCTTTATCACCCGGGGAACTTCACCCGGCGGCACTCTCGCCCCGCACCGTAACGAACAGGTTGCTTTCGCCGCGGCGGACATGAAGGGTCAAAGTGGTGCTCTTGTCTGTCTGGGTCAAATACTTGTTGAACTGTTCAGCGGATTTCAACTCGGTTGTCTGTCCTTTGCTGGTCACCGCGGTAATGACGTCACCGGGACGCACCTCAACCCGCCGGACAGTCGTCCGGACGTCTTCCACGATCACGCCCGAGCCGAGTCTGAGGTCGCGTTTTTGTTCGGCGGTCAAATCGTTCACTACCAGACCGAGGCGATTGACAGCTTGTTCGGTCTGCCGTCCGCGACCCTTATCCCGGAGCGCCACGCGGTCCTCGGGAATCTCGCCAATGGTGACCGTGATGTCCTTGTTCGACCCTTTGCGCCACACTTCCATCGCGATCTTGGTTCCGGGCTTGGTGCTGCCCACGATACGAGGCAGGTCAGAAGACGTCGTGACCGGCTTTCCATCAAACCTGAGAATGATGTCACCCGCCTCAACACCGGCCTTTTCCGCCGGACCGCCTTTTTCTACGCCATTGACCAGTGCGCCGACTGGTTTGGCCAGCCCGAAAGAGTCCGCCAACTCTCTTGAAACTTCCTGAATGACAACGCCAATTCGTCCCCGGCTGACGCGACCGCTCTGACGCAATTGGCTTTGTATGTCCATGGCGACATCAATCGGGATGGCGAAGGACAGCCCCATGAAGCCGCCGGTTCGGCTGTAAATCTGCGAATTGATGCCGACCACTTCGCCTCTCATGTTGAACAGGGGTCCACCGGAGTTTCCGGGATTAATCGCAACATCAGTCTGGATAAAGGGGACGAAATTCTCCTGCGGCAACGATCTGCCCTTGGCACTTACGATTCCCGCCGTAACGGTGTTGTCAAAACCGAAAGGAGAACCGATCGCAAGTACCCATTCGCCCACCCGGAGTTTTGTGGGGTCGCCTAACCGTACGGTGGGCAGATTGCTGGCATCGATCTTGATCAAAGCGACATCACTTCGCCGGTCCGCTCCGATTACCCGGGCCTTGAATTCACGTTTGTCCGTAAGCTTTACGTTGATTTCATCCGCTGTGTCGACAACGTGCGCGTTCGTCAATATGTACCCGTCACCACTGATAATGAAGCCGGAGCCCAAAGAACGGTTCTCGAATTCCCTTGGACCGGGACCGGGGCCGGGGCCGGGGCCCGGCGCTTGTCCGGGGTTTCTCGGGATGAAGCGGCGGAAAAACTCGTAAAACGGATCGTCTTCGTCAATATTCGGAAGCTGGGGGGTTGCTCGCCGGCCTCTAAGCACTTGAGACGTGCTGATATTTACGACGGTATGCCCCTGTTTTTCCACCAATTCGGTAAAGTCGGGCAAATCACGACCTTGGGCGAAGGCCAGGAGCGGCGCCACCATGACCAACAGAAATACTAGTTTTCTTGCCATTTTTTTATCCTAAAAAAACGTACTTGGCCATCAAGCAGGACATATCCCGCCATCCCTCGGGTCGTGGCCGGCTCGCTTACTGTGGTTTTCGGTATTCCACGGCGTTGGCGATGAATCTTACGCTCTCGGCTGGCGTCTCGCCGACGACCGTGATCCAGTGGCTGCCGATCGGGCGCATATACACGTTTATTGCACCCTGCCGGACAAGGCCGGGCTGGGAACCAGCCTGGCGTCCGGCTGAAGATTCGATGAACACGGACACGGCGGCAAGGCCATCAGACAGTACGATGTGCCCTACGCCGCTGGCACCGCCCAGGGTGCGTGTCATCTCGCTCACTTTTCGAAATCCCGCCGGTGCTGCTTTGATCGACCATCCGGCCTCGGATAAGTTCGCCTGAATCCCGGCGGAATCTTCGATTCGCCAGTCTTTTCCCTTGCGCGAGAAGCGCGATTTTACTTTGTCCCTGTCTATGTATCCGCCGATCTGCAGATCGGTGAAGACGAACCGCTCCAGCTCTTCGCCGCGTTCGCCCAGAGTCTGGGCTTTGAGGAGCATGCCGGTGTTCAGGTCCACCCAGAGCCTGTGCCCGTAGCGAAGGTTATCCTTCGGTTCCAGGAGCACAACCTGGCAGTCGTATCCCGCCACCCGTTCGATGTCGCCTTTGCGTACGATGTAGTGGTCGCCGAGATCCTTCGGGTGTCCGGGAACGGCAGCGGGCAGGATGCTCCCGCCGGGATGCTTGTCCACCCGTACGGTCATCGTCGCCGGCAAATAGCACACCACTTCGTCGTTCTTGCGTATGATTTCCCGACGCACGCCTTCGAGCGTCTCGAGCCTTTCGTGCGCCCCCGTAGCATCGATGATCCGGGTAATTCGGGAGGTCTCGCTGGTCTGTCCCTGCTGGTAGAGGAAGGTCCCGGTGTAACTCAACTTCTGGGTTGCGGAATATACCCGCTGCAACCATTGCAGCGCACCCGGATCGGACTGCGCGAGCGCCGTCGAAAATGGCAACAGAAACGGCAGGCAGCGCAGCAGCCTCATTTCGGCGGTCCGTTACGGCCCTCGGAAACGGTACGTACGTAGGGTGCAACGCCCTGCATCGTACTGCTCGACGAGAATCGCTGATGGGCGAGCAGGTAGCTGTCGAACTTGCCGAGCCCAGCGCCCGGGATGATTGCCGGCACTGCCTGCGGTGCCACGGCGATTTGCGGATCGCCTCCGGCCCCGGGCAACGCCAGGAAGGCCACAACTGCAACGGCGGCAACACCCGCTGCCGCGGACATGGCAGGCCAGAGCACTTTTCTCATGCGGTGCGGCGGTCGCTGGCGTCCTATAACCACGGGTTCACTCGCCAGTCGGGACGCCACCCGTGAAACCACCTCATTACCCAATTGGTTTCGCAGCGCATCGCCAATCAGGTGATACGTGTCCCAAGCGAGGCGAAGCTCGTCTGCCTGCCTGATGCGCCCAAGCAACGCATCCAACTCATCGTCATCCAGCTCGCCGTCGAGGAATGACGAAAATTTCTCATCCATAATTCACCACCTTCTATCCTTACCCGCATCCAGCAGCGGTCGCAATCGGGCCGCGATCGCCTCCCGTGCCCGAAAAATCCTCGAGCGGACGGTACCTATGGGGCAGTTCATGATACTTGCGATGTCCTCGTAGCTCAGCCCCTCGATTTCGCGCAAGGTTATCGCCGTGCGCAAATCCTCGGGTAATTCCTCCATCGCGTCGGTAACGGTCTGGGCTACCTGCCTCGACATCAACATGCTCTCCGGCGTGTTGATGTCCCTCAGTTGGTCGCCGTCATCGAATCCCTCCGCCTCCTGCGCTTCATACCCGGTTGCGGTCGGCGCCCTGCGGCCGATTGCAACCAGATAATTCTTTGCTGTATTTATTCCAATCCGGTACAGCCACGTATAAAACGCGCTGTCGCCGCGAAAAGTGGGCAGCGCCCGGTACGCCTTGATAAATGCTTCCTGCGCAACGTCCTCCACCTCTGCCGGATCACGAATAAACCGCGACAATAACCTCGCCAGCTTGCGTTGATACTTCGTAACCAATAACTCAAACGCATGCTTGTCGCCGCGCTGCGCGCGCTCGACCAGCTGCCGGTCCAGCTCCCGGTCACCCACGGATCGGAAGCCCCGAGGTGAGCGCTTGGACCATCGGCCCTGCCACCCGCTGTGCAAGAGACGTCAGATGCTGGCACAGACCGTCCGCCGGGCCTTGGTTTCTAGACCAGCCTGGAGGGGAATAGTTCATTTGGAGAAAGGGTTATTACCGGTGGCACGGACGCTTGCGGCAGTCGAACTCCAGCGCAGCCACACCCGCAGCCGGCGAAACTGATCATGCGCAAGCGCGTCGGGCGGCAGGACTACCCATTGGGTACTGCCCCCGGAACGCTCAACCGCAAAAGTGACCAGCCAGGGTGCAATCAGGCCAACGCGGACCGGGCCAGGACCATGCCGCCGCTGGCTGGAGTCAACCCAGGTCACCTGGCCTCGCTCATTCATCTCCATGGTTACCAACCCGGCGCAGATGCGCCGGGCCCCCAACAGCGCGGCGGCTTCCGATAACACAATCCCTGTCATCACCAACGCCAGCGCCCAGTTGACGAGGCTGACCCACGCGCTCGCCATCGCCGCTATATGCAGCAGGGTCAGGCCCGCCGCCAGTGTCGCGGACGGCTTGGGTTCTATGTGAAGGATCAAATCCTGCGGAAGATCAGCGTGCCGTTTGTGCCGCCAAACCCGAACGAATTGGACAAGGCCGCTCGGATCGGCATGCTACGTGCGACATTCGGGACAAAATCGAGGTCACAAGCCGGATCCTGGTTGAACAGATTGGCAGTAGGGGGAGCTACCTGGTCGCGTATCGCCAGTACCGAAAACACCGCCTCGACCCCGCCAGACGCCCCCAGCAGGTGCCCCGTCATCGACTTGGTCGAACTGACGGCCAGCTTCTTCGCGTGCTCTGCGAAACACCGCTTGACTGCAATGGTTTCTGCGACATCCCCGAGCGGCGTGGACGTGCCGTGGGCATTGATGTAATCGATGTCGGCTGGATTCAGACTGGCATTGCCGAGCGCTTTCTGCATGCACCGAAACGCACCCTCGCCATTGTCCGGCGGCGCCGTCATATGGAACGCGTCCGCGCTCATGCCGTAGCCGGCCAGTTCCGCGTACACTCGGGCGCCTCTGATTCGGGCATGTTCGTACTCCTCCAGCATCAGTACGCCCGCGCCTTCCCCGAGAACGAATCCGTCGCGGTCCCGGTCCCACGGCCGACTGGCGGTGGCGGGATCGTCATTCCGGGTCGAGAGCGCGCGCGCCGCCGAAAAACCGCCGATGGTGAGAGGCGTAACGGTCGATTCGGCGCCGCCTGCAAGCACTGCGTCGCAGTCGCCATACTCGATCAGGCGCCCTGCTTCGCCAATGCAGTGGGTCGCCGTGGAGCAGGCGGTCGCGATGGCCAGATTGGCGCCTTTCATGCCGAACATGATCGACAGGTTGCCCGCGATCATGTTGATAATGGTGCCGGGAATGAAAAACGGCGATATTTTTCGCGGGCCGCCTGCAAGGTAACCGCTATGAGTCTCTTCGATCATTGGCAGACCGCCGATGCCCGACCCGATCACCACGCCTATTCGTTCGGCATTGTGCGCCGCAACCTCCAGCCCGGAATCGTGCATCGCCTGAATTCCGGCTGCCATGCCGTAGTGGATAAATGTATCCATCCGGCGTGCTTCCTTGGCCGACAAATACCGGGTTGCGTCGAAGTCCTTTACTTCTCCTGCAATACGACATGAGAGCGGCGCAGGATCGAACCGGGTGATCGTTCCGATACCGGAACGCGCGGCCAGGATACTGTCCCACGCGGCCGGCACGGTACTGCCGACGGGAGAAATTATTCCGAGACCGGTGACAACAACGCGACGGCGGCTCAACGTGTCAAAACTTCGAGGAAAGGGAGAATGTCAGGCCTTTTTGGAATGCGCGTTGACGTAATCGACGGCCTGCTGAACCGTGGTGATCTTTTCTGCATCCTCGTCCGGGATCTCGGTCTCGAATTCTTCTTCCAGAGCCATCACCAGTTCAACCGTATCAAGGGAATCCGCGCCAAGATCGTCCACGAAGGAAGACTCGTTCTTGATCTCCGCTTCGTTGACGCCAAGCTGCTCGGCAACGATTTTTTTGACCCGTTGTTCAATATTTTCCATGTCGGGCTCCTTCCCCTTTTATGGTGTTGCTAATTTTGAGGTGCGAATTGTAGCAGAACGCCTGTCTCATGCTCATCGCCGTGATCCGTCGTCAATTCATGTACATGCCGCCGTTCACGTGCACCGTAGCACCGGTTATGTACGCAGCGCCCTCCGATGCCAGGAACAACGCGGCGGCCGCGATATCATCCGCAGACCCAAGCCGGCCGAGAGGAATTTGCGCGATCAATGCCTCCCGTTGAGGGCCGGACAGCGCGCGTGTCATGTCGGTATCGATGAACCCGGGCGCGATGCAGTTGACTGTGATACTCCGGCTCCCAATCTCTCGGGCCAGAGAACGACTCAGCCCTGCGATTCCCGCTTTGGCTGCGGCGTAATTGATCTGCCCGGCGTTGCCGCTCGATGCGACCACCGACGTGATATTGATGATGCGGCCGTGTCTGGCTTTCATCATGCCGCGCAGCACGGCCTTGGATAGACGGAACACCGATTTCAAATTGGTATCGAGCACGGCATCCCATTCAAGGTCCTTCATCCGGGCCGCCAGGTTGTCCTGCGTGATGCCTGCGTTGTTGACCAGAATTGACACGTGTCCCAGCGATTGTTCGACTTGCGCAACAAGCGCGGCGATGCCGGCCGGGTCGTTGACGTCCAGGACTGCCCCGCGTCCCCGGGCTCCCGAGGCTGCCAGATATTCGTCGATCGCTGCAGCGCCTGCGGCGGTGGTTGCGGTACCGATCACGGCCGCGTGCTGCGCGGCGAGCGCAAGCGCAATCGCCCTGCCAATGCCTCGTGAGGCGCCCGTTACAAGCGCCACCTGCTTGTGCAGCATTCTCTCATCTCCTGAAAATTTTAAGTCCCTGCTCAAGTCCGCCGCGGTCCGCAAGGGCCAAGCCCTGCAATGCGTCGGATATGCGTCGGGCGAGTGGCGCCAGCACCTTGCCGGGTCCGCATTCGAACAGGTGGGTCGCCTGCCTTGCTGCCATTTCCCGCACGCATTCCACCCAGCGCACCGGATGATCCGCCTGGCGCACCAGCGCTTCGCGTATCGCCAAGGGGTCGTCGCGAGAGGCGGCGTCGACATTATGTATTACCGGAATGCGAGGGGCTTTCAGATCAATTTTTCCCAGCGCTTCCCTGAGCCGGGCGGCCGCCGGCGACATGAGGGACGAATGGAAAGGCGCGCTGACGGGGAGTTGAACCGCTCGCTTCGCTCCTTTTTCTTTCAAGGCCGACACCGCGCGCAGCACCGCACCGAGATCGCCCGCGATAACCACCTGACCCGGCGAATTGAAATTTACCGCCTCGACCACTTCGCCCTGCGAGACCTCGGCGCACGTATCCCGGACAGCATCGTCATCAAGGCCGAGTATGGCGGCCATTGCGCCCTTTCCGGAAGGCACGGCTTCCTGCATGGCCCGCCCGCGCAGGCGTACCAGCGGGAGGCAATCACCAAGTGAAATGGAGCCCGCGACCACCAGCGCGGTGTACTCGCCAAGGCTGTGGCCTGCCACCATGGATGGCTCCGCCCCGCCAAGTTCCTGCCACGCTCGATAACAGGCGACGCCCGCAGTCACCATGACAGGCTGCGTGTTGATTGTCCGGTTCAACTCCTCGACGGGTCCTTCTGCAATGAGCTTTGCCATGTCGATGCCGAGCACATCGGAGGCTTCGGCTAATGTGTCTCCTATTGCCGCAATGTCGCCGTACCCGGACATCATGCCGACCGACTGGGATCCCTGACCGGGAAACGCCATTGCCAGCTTCAAATGATTTACTCCGGAATTCCGCTGTTTGCTCGCCAGGACCGGCCAGTGCGCTCGCGCCAGTCTCGTCGCGTCACATGGCCACCAGTGAGGCGCCCCAAGTGAACCCGCCACCCACGCCCTGAAGCATGACCTTGTGTCCGGCCTTGATGCGACCGTCCCGAATCGCAAGATCAAGTGCCAGCGGCACCGACGCGGCAGATGTATTGCCGTGCCGATCCACTGTAATGATAAGTTTCTCCGGCGGCACGCCGAGCCTTTTGGCGGTAGCCTCGATAATGCGCACATTTGCCTGGTGCGGTATCAGCCAGTCGATATCGGAACTCGACATGCCGCATTTCGCGAGAACTTCCCGCGCAACTTCGTCCAGCACCTTGACGGCAAGCTTGAACACGGCTTGGCCGTCCATTTGCAGGAATGGAGAACCGGTAATTTTGCCTCCGGACACGTTTCCCGGCACCGACAGAATGCCCGCATGGGTCCCATCGGAATGCAGGACGCTGCTCAATACACCAGCTCTCGGATCGCCGCGCAGCACCACCGCACCTGCCCCGTCCCCGAACAAAACGGCAGTCCCTCGGTCGTTCCAGTCCAGTATCCGCGAAAAGACTTCCGCGCCAATCACCAAGGCAGATTGATACTGGCCGGATCTGATGAACTGATCCGCGGTGGCAAGCGCAAAGACGAAGCCGGTACAGACCGCTTGCACGTCGAACGCCGGGCAGTTCCTGATTCCCAGTTTTGCCTGTACCAGGCAAGCTGTGCTGGGGAACACGAAATCGGGAGTTGAGGTGGCGACCAGAATCAGATCGATTTGCGCCGGATCGATTCCGGCCGCGGAGATCGCAGCCCTCGCCGCCTCCGCAGCAAGGTCGCTGCTGGTCTGCCCTGGCGCGGCAATATGCCGTTGCCTGATGCCGGTTCGCGAACGAATCCATTCGTCCGATGTGTCCATGCGCTGGGCAAGCTCATCATTGGTGATGACTTTCGCGGGAAGCGCGCTCCCGGTGCCGATGATCCGCGAGAAGGTCATCCTGCCATCACTGGGGAAAATCGCTGAGAAATCCGGTTTAGCACGTCGTTTTGCACTTCTTCCATGGCGCGTTCCAGCGCCTTTTCAAAGGCAAATGCATCGGCCGAGCCATGGCTCTTGATGACGATGCCCCGCAGGCCGAGGAGACTCGCGCCGTTATAGGTGCGCGGATCCACGCGGCGCTTGAACGCGTTCAGCACCGGCCATGCCACAAACGCGGCGAAACGCGTCAGCACGTTACGCCCAAATTCCTCCCGGAGAAATGCAGCCAGCATCGTCGCCAGGCCTTCCGCGCTTTTCAGCGCCACATTGCCCACGAATCCATCACAGACGATCACATCCGTCTTGCCTTTGAAAATTTCGTTGCCTTCGACATTTCCAATGAAGTTAAGACCGCTGGCATGCAGCAATTCGGCAGCCTGCTTGACCACTTCATTGCCCTTGATGGCTTCTTCACCGATATTCAGAAGCCCTATCGTGGGGCGATCCTTGTGTTCGACCGCTGCAACCAAGGATGATCCCATGATCGCGAACTGCAGCAAATGATCCGGCCCGCAATCGACATTCGCTCCCAGATCGAGCACGTAGGTTCGACCGCTCATGCTGGGCAGGATGGTGCAGATTGCCGGGCGGTCGATTCCGGGAAGCGTCTTCAGAACAAACCGGGAGATTGCCATCAGTGCGCCGGTGTTGCCGGCGCTCACCGCAGCGTGCGCGTCGCCGCGCTTTACCAGGTCGATGGCAACGCGCATCGACGAATCCTTTTTACCACGTAAAGCCAGACCCGGGGACTCGTCCATTGCCACGACTTCACCTGCATGGCAAAGACGCAATCGAGGACCGGTTTCGGTGTGCTGCGCCTTGAGCTCGGCTTCGATTACGTCGCGCAGGCCGACCAGCACCAGATTGACCGAATGATGCCCGCTTAAAAATTTGAGCGCCGCGGGAACGGTCACATCCGGACCGTGGTCACCGCCCATGCAGTCTATCGCTATGGTGATATCCACCCGTGGCGGTCTCCCCTTCAAGCCGGGTAAGCGCCCGGCTTGTCGTTGCGGCGGAGCTATTCGCCTCTGGCTTTGACGACCTTCTTGCCGCGGTAATACCCGCTCGGACTCACATGGTGGCGCAAATGCACCTCCCCTGTCGTAGGTTCAACTGCCGTCGGGGGAGGGGCAAGAAAATCGTGTGCGCGATGCATGCCGCGTTTCGACGGGGACTTCTTGTTCTGTTGTACAGCCATTGCCGTGCTCCTTGATCAGTTGGAACGCCCACAATGCACGTTCACTGCGGTAACTACCTATAATTGCGCTTGAGTCCGGCGAGGACGGCGAACGGTGACGGTTCGCCGGCGGCTGGTATCGGCTTCGATGCCACAGCGGCGCTGCAATCGATGTGGCTGGGTGCCATGGGAAGAGCAAGAATGAGCTCATCTTCAACAAGCTGCACCGCGCTCATGGCGCGATCCACAAATATCCGATCCACCTCGTCGTCGGCTTCCGCGATACGCTTAAAATCCTCGCTCAGTTCAAGCTCGCTCTTTATTGAAACCGGGAAGTCCAGTTCACTCAGACACCGCTGGCAAGTCAGTTCGAGCGCCCCCGTTACGCTAAGTTTCAGGCAGAACTTGCCACGATCGTTTGTTGCGCCGCGCAATTCATAGCGCACCTTACCCGCACGGCACCCCAGTTCTGCCAAACGGCTGAACTCCGCTGCCGCCAGCTCGCCCCGCTGCTCTGACACGCTGCGGGCAAACTGAATTCCATCTATGGCCAACGTTTGCGACATGAGCCGGGAATGATAATATGTTCGATTGCCAATGTCAAAATAACCCCAAGTTGTTCAGAGCCTTATCGTACATTTTTGGCCAAGCGCAGGAGCCCCAGCCAGCGCAGTTGAGCCTGTCAGACCACGCGGACCGGGGACTCCCGGATCGGTTCGGGGGGGGCCTGCTGGCGCCTGAAGCTCCCACTCCTGGTTTGCCGCTCGCCCGCCGCCTGGTACTCGCCTCCACGTCCCGCTATCGGAGGATGTTGCTTGAACGGCTCGGCATCGCATTCGAGGTTTTCAGCGCCGACGTGGACGAGAGCCGTTTAACTGACGAATCGCCTGCGCGCATGGCGCAGCGGCTCGCCGAAGCCAAGGCACGCGCTGCCATGCCGCGGTTTCCGGATTCCCTCGTCATCGGCTGTGACCAGGTTGCAGAATCGGCGGGGCGTATTTTTGGGAAACCCGGCAATCATGCCAATGCAACGGAACAATTGCTCGCCTTGTCAGGCGCCGAGGCGGTGTTCCACAACGGCTTGTGTGTCATCGATACAAGCACCGGAGCGACGCGGGCCCGGCTCGTTCCATTCCATGTACGCTTTCGCCGGCTGGATGCAGGCACGATAGAGCGTTACCTCCTGCGGGAAACACCTTACGACTGCGCAGGCAGCGCCAGGAGCGAAGGACTCGGAATTGCGTTAATGGAAAGCCTGCGCGGCGACGATCCCAATGCGCTCATCGGATTGCCCCTGATCGCGCTGGTGGATCTGCTCGGCGAGTTCGGCGTCCATGTCCCCTGACCATCGCCTCGGCGCGCTTTACCTGATTCCCACGCCCCTGGGGGACACTCCTGCAGCAGCGGTGTTATCGAGCGAAGCCATAGGAACCGTCCGGATGCTGGACTATTTCGTTGCGGAGAATCCAAAAACAACCCGGGCATTCCTGAAAAAGACCGGTTCAGCCCGGCCGATGCAATCGATTTTGATCGAACGGCTGGATCACAACACGCCCGCCGCCGCCCTTGAAGAGATGCTCGCCCCGCTACTCGCGGGACGCGACGCCGGTCTGGTATCCGAGGCCGGCTGCCCGGGCGTTGCGGACCCTGGCGGCTCTCTGGTGCGGCTGGCGCATCAGCGGGAAATCAAAATCGTGCCTCTTTCGGGGCCATCCTCGATCATGCTCGCCCTGATGGGTTCGGGACTGAACGGTCAGCAATTCGCCTTCCATGGCTACCTCCCCGTCGAGGAAAAAGCACTGTGCAAGGCACTCCTCGCCCTGGAGCAGGAGTCGCAACGCAAGAGCCAGACCCAGATTTTCATCGAGACGCCCTATCGCAACGAGCGTACGCTGAAGCTCTCTCTTCGCACGCTCCACAACCCTACATGGTTGTGCATCGCTGCTGATCTCACCTTACCCACGGAAGAAATCCATACGCGCCGGGTGCGCGACTGGAACAACAAGCCGCTGCTCAAGGACCGGCCCTGCGTTTTTCTGTTTCTCGCCGGCTGACTACCGGATGGAGAAGGATTCACGCAGTGAAATCTGCGCGAAGGTGCGAGCCATGGTCGCTCCAAAGCGTTTGGCGAAACGCTCGGCGATGTTTTCCTTCTGGCTAAAATCGATTATCCCTTCCGCCTTGATGACTTCGCGCGCCACGAATTCAACGGTGCCATAGCCATCGGACAATCCCAGTTCGATGCTCTTCGCGCCTGTCCAGACGAGGCCTGAGAAAATTTCGGGATCTTCTTTAAGCCTCTTGCCCCGCCCCTTTTTTACGACATCGATGAACTGATCGTGAATGTCATCGAGCAGCAACTGGGCGTGCTGCCGGTGTTTCTCGTTTACCGGCGAGAACGGATCCATGAACGTCTTGTTTTCCCCCGAGGTGAGAACACGCCGCTCCACGCCCAGTTTTTCCATGGTCCCGGTGAAACCCCAGCCATCCATCAACACCCCTATCGAGCCCACGATGCTCGCCTTGTTGACATAAATGCGGTCCGTCGCAGCCGCCACGTAGTAGCCCCCCGAGGCGCAAATGTCTTCGACTACGGTATACATCGGGATGTCCGGATAGAGGCCGCGCAGGCGGCGGATCTCATCGTAGATGATGCCCGATTGCACCGGGCTGCCGCCGGGTGAATTGACGCGAAGAATTATCCCTTGCGTGTTCTTGTTCTTGAACGCGCTCTGCAATGCGGCGTTGATGCGTTCTGCGTTGGCATCGCCTTTGGATTCAATTACGCCCACCAGATCGACGAGCGCGGTATGCCTGGCGCCGCCGGCAAGCGAATCGGTGCCACCCGACCAATCGAATGCCGCGATGATGATGAAAGTGAGGTAGCCGAAGGTCAGCAGCTTGAAAAATATCCCCCAGCGCCTGGCACGCCGCTGTTCCTTCAGCCCCGCTGCGGCCAGATCCTCTATCACCTGACGCTCCCAGTTGCCGCCGTCCTCAGCCATTGCCATCCTTCAACCAGATTGCGCCATTGAATTCGGCGACACCTATCGCCTCGAGTCCGCGGCCGGCACAAGGGCCGCCGGCACAGCGCCCGGATGCGGGAAAATACGCGGCGCCGTGCGTCGAGCATACCAAAAGCAGGCCCTGATCATCGAAAAAATGCCCGGGTTTCCAGTCCAGTTCCATCGGCATATGTCCGCATCGATTCAGATACGCATGGACCTGGCCATCAAACCGGACCGCAAAGGCAGGCTCCATGCGGCCATGCAGCGAAACCTCGAACCGGACGCCAGGCCCGGAATCGACCAGATCGGAGGCTGCGCAAATCACGCGTTCGAGATCAGCCATTGCGTCAGCTCCGCGGTGCCGGCCACGCACGCCAGGGGATTCATCATCGCCAGGCTTTTGGCCGGGTGTGCGCCGTGGCTGACTGCAACGGCCGGCACGCCGGCGTTGGCGGCCATCTGAAGATCATGGGTGGTATCTCCTATCATCAGGGTGGCTGCCGCAGTTACGCCGAAGATGTCCATCAATTCATGGAGCATGTCCGGCGCAGGTTTCGGCGCGCACTGGTCGGCGCAACGCCAATCAGCGAAACGGTGCCGGGTTCCTGTTGCATCCAGGGAACGTTCCAGTCCAGCGCGGCTCTTGCCCGTGGCGATGGTCAGAACGTGCCCTCGTTGCGACAACGCATCAAGCATCGCCAGGGTCCCCTGGAACAGCGGGATGGATGCATCCCGGGAAACGAAATGGTAGCGGTAACGCTCGGCGATTTGCCGGTAATCCCCGTGCGCAAGGCCTGGGGCCACATGGGAGAGCGCATCGTTGAGTCCGAGCCCGATCACATGACTGGAGGTTGCATGGTCGGGCACATCGAGTCCCAGATCCCGGCATGCGGATTGAATGCAGTGCACTATCGTCGATGGCGAGTCAATGAGCGTGCCATCCCAGTCGAACACCAGCATTTGGTAACGCGGTGGCATGTTCTGTCAATTCTCAGTCAGGCACGGGCAAGTCATGAATCGGCGGCCTGCGCAGCGGAACATTCTTTGAGTGCATCGAGAAACTGCTGCAGTTCGGGAGGCAGAGGCGCCTTCAGCAGGGTGCCGGCGCCGGTCAGCGGATGCGTGAACCGGAGCGCGGCGGCGTGCAGAAACATGCGCTTCAATCCCCGTTTGGCAAGACCTCTGTTGACCTCGAAAGTGCCGTATTTATCGTCCCCCGCAATGGGAAAACCCAGGTGTGCCAGGTGGACCCGGATCTGGTGCGTCCGCCCCGTCATCAATTGCGCGGACACCAGCGAAAAATCCTCGTAGCGCTTCACGGACCGGACGATGGTACGGGCCGCCTGTCCCGCCGCATCAACGCTGACGCGCCTTTCGCCTTCTTTGGTCAGGTATTTCCGCAATGGCAGGCTGATATTCCGCTCCCGCCGCCCCCAATCGCCCGGCACCAGCGCAAGATAATCCTTGCGGACAGAGCCTGCGCGCATTTGTTCGTGCAATGCAGTGAGCGCAGAGCGTTTTTTCGCCAGCAGCAGCAGCCCCGAGGTTTCCCGGTCGAGCCGATGGACCAGTTCCAGAAATTTGAGTTTGGGCCGAGCCACTCTCATTTGCTCAATCACGCCAAAACTGATGCCACTGCCGCCGTGGACCGCCAGCCCGGCCGGCTTGTTGACCACCAGCAGCCCATCGTCTTCCAAGACCAGGGGCAAGTCGTTTGCAGGGATAAATGGCCTGGGAGCCTCGGCCGCGACTCGAATTGGCGGAATGCGAATCCGGTCTCCCTCGGCCAGCCGGTGGGTGGCGTCCACCCGGCGGCTGTTGACTCTCACTTCCCCCGTTCTGAGGATTCGGTAGATGTGGCTTCGCGGCACGCCTTTGCAGCGGCGCATCAAAAAATTGTCGATGCGCTGATCCTCGCCCTCAGGACCCACCACACTGACCGAAACATTGCATAAATCCTTCATTTTTCTTATAATCTGACGGCTGCCTCCGTTGCGGGACGGCCGGCCGTAATCGAATTTTGGGTCGTTTGCACCCACGCCGGTAACCCTGTCCCCGGTTCCAAGTCGCGCCGTTGCGCCCTGTGAACCCGAGGTGAGCGAAGCGGTTGGTGATCCAACCAGTGATGGTAAATGAACAGCGCGCCATTAGCACCATTAGCACCGGCAGATTTCCGGGCTCTGTGCAGACAGGACCCCAAACCGACGAGCCAACTTACCGCGTTTGATGATCAAAGCATATGAAGACGCCGAGAGATGATGGGAAACTAGCCTAAGTAACGGCTACGGTTTGTCCTGCCCGCGCGCGCGGGAGAACAAGACAATGAAACGCATGCTTTTCAATGCGACACAGGCCGAGGAACTCCGTGTCGCGATAGTCGATGGCCAGAAGTTGATTGACCTCGATATCGAATCGGCTGCAAAAGAACAAAGAAAAAGCAATATCTACAAGGGTGTCATCACCCGAGTCGAACCAAGCCTGGAAGCCGCATTCGTTGATTACGGCACCGACAGGCATGGTTTTCTCCCTTTCAAGGAAGTCGCCCGCGCCTATTTCAAACCCGGCGTGGACGTCGCGCGCGCGCGCATCCAGGATGCGCTGTCGGAGGGCCAGGAAATCATCGTTCAGGTTGAAAAGGACGAGCGCGGCAACAAGGGCGCCGCACTGACGACCTTCATCAGCCTTGCCGGGCGATACCTTGTTCTCATGCCGAACAACCCGCGCGGCGGCGGTGTGTCGCGCCGGGTCGAGGGTGAAGACCGGAACGAACTGCGCGACCTGATGGACAAGCTCACCATCCCCCAGGGAATGAGCATCATCGGCCGTACTGCCGGAATCGGCCGAAGCTACGAAGAACTCGAGTGGGACCTCGGTTACCTGCTGCAACTGTGGCATGCCATCGAGGACGCCTCCGGATCACAGAAAGGCGCGTTCCTGATCTATCAGGAGGGCAGCCTCGTCATCCGCGCCATTCGCGATTATTTCCACGCCGAAATCGGCGAGATACTGATCGACACCGACGCAATCTACGAGCAGGCACGCCAATTCATGGCGCACGTCATGCCCGACAACGTCAACCGGGTGAAGCGCTACCAGGACGATGTTCCGCTGTTCTCGCGTTTTCAGATTGAGCACCAGATTGAAACTGCGTATTCCCGCCAAGTGGCCCTGCCCTCGGGCGGCGCGGTCGTCATCGATCATACCGAGGCGCTGGTCGCCGTCGATGTGAACTCCGCCCGGGCCACGAAAGGCCATGACATCGAGGAAACCGCATTTCGCACCAATGCGGAAGCGGCAGAAGAGATAGCCCGCCAATTGCGGCTTCGCGATCTGGGCGGACTCATCGTCATCGACTTCATCGACATGGAGAACCAGCGCAATCAGCGCGAAGTGGAAAACAAGCTGAGGGACGCGCTTCGCTATGATCGAGCTCGCGTCCAGATGGGCAAGATTTCCCGTTTCGGACTGATGGAACTGTCCCGGCAGCGGCTGCGGCCTTCGCTGGGCGAAACCAGCCACATTCCCTGCCCACGATGCAGCGGCACCGGGTTTATCCGTGGTACCGAATCGACCGCATTGCACATCCTGCGCATCATTCAGGAAGAGGCGATGAAAGAGAACAGCGCCGCCGTGCACGCCCAGGTGCCGGTCGACGTGGCGACTTTCCTGCTGAACGAAAAACGCGGCGATATTCACGCCGTCGAAGCACGCCTCAAGGTCAGCGTCGTCCTGATACCCAATATTCACCTGGAAACACCCAATTACACGATCGAGCGACTGCGCCATGACGATCTCAACCAGTCCGAAGTCCTGCCCGCGAGCTACGACATGGTTCAGGCGCCCGTGGAGGACGGCAAACCGGGGCAAAACAAGGAAGAACAACGGCCGCCCCGGCCCCAGGCTGCGGTGCAGAATTTTTCGCCGGATCAGGCTGCATCGGGTGGCGCTCCGCTTGCAGCCGCGCAACAGCCGGCAGATCCCGATCAGACAGCGCAGGTCGGTATCATCGGCCGCATATTCGGCTGGTTCAGGCGTGATGCCACCACGATCGAACAACCTCCTGCGCCGGCCCCGGCCCAGCCGGTACGGCGCGAGCCGCGGCGCACCCGCACCGATCGACCGGAAAGATCCGAGCGTGGTGAACCGCGCCGTGAAGGCCGCTCCGACGGGCGCGGAGGAGAACCTCGCGGCGACGGCCGTCGTAGCGAGCGGCCGCAGGAGCGCCGTGAAGGGCGTGACCAGCGCCCACCGCGCGGCGACAGGCCGGACAGAGGGCCCCGTCCGGAGCGTGCGGAACGTCCGGAACGGTCTGAACGTCCGGAGCGTCCGGACAGACAAGAGCGCGGCGAGCGTCCTGAGCGGGGCGATCGTCCGGAGCGCCCGGAGGTTTCTTCGGCGCAACCGCGGCAGGATCGCGGCGAGCGCCAGGATCGCGGTGACCGGCCAAATCGCGGCGAGCGCCCCCCCCGGGCCAACGGGGACGCCCAGCGCCAGACTGCCATGCCGCAGACCGGCGCAGAGCCGGAACAGCAGATGGCGGAGGGCGAGCAGCGCCCAAGACGCGACCGGGGCGATCGTCGCGGTCGCGGCAGGCCGGAACGAAGCGAGATCGAGGCACGGGAGGAACACCGGTCGCAGCGGCAGAATCAGCCCGAAACCGCTTCCCCCGAATCTTCCGTGGTGACAGTCGGCGCACAGCCAGAGAGGCCCCAGGCCCAGATTGCCGCGGAACATCCTCAACCCGGCATGGCCGAGGTGCGCGTCGAGTCCCCGCTCCCGGAACAGCCGGTGTACTCCCCAGCGCAAGCGCCGGCAATATTGGAACCAGCGCCACGCCCCGTGGTGTCGGAGAACAGCGGGCCGCCGACTCCCGCACAGTCTGTAAGCAAACCATCAGCGGCGCCAGTGGACCTTGAGCGGGTCCTGCAGGAGAGCGGTCTTCAGATGGTGGAAACGCGTCACGCTGCACCGAGGGAATTGCCGCCGGAAGAGCAGGTCACGCCGGTGAAACGGCAGCGCCGTGCACCCCCTGCCGAACTCAGTCAGCCGCTGATGCAGGTGGAGACGAAAGACCATCCCCCGGCGTGAGGAAATCTCCCCTCCGCCCCGGGAAGGGCGTTCATGCCCTGATCAAACCCCGGCGCAGACTGTGCAGGAGCCCGCACGACGCGTCCTCAAGCATGTCCAGGACGAGTTCAAATCCGTCCTCCCCGCCGTAATAGGGATCAGGGACCTCGATTTCGGCGTAGCGCCGGGCATACTCCATCATCATCCCCAGCCTGTCTGCCCGGGCCGGAACGCAGAGCCTGGACAGATGCAAGTGGTTCGCTCGATCCATCGCCAGCACCAGATCGAAACGGTTGAAATCCTCGCGGATAACCTGTCGCGCCCGCAGTGCGGACAAATCGTAGCCGCGCCGCAGCGCCGCTTCGCTGGTTCGCGCATCCGGCGGCTTGCCGACGTGGTAATCATGGGTGCCGGCTGAATCGATGAAAATGGCCTCCTGCAATCCCGCCTCCGCGACCCGTTTGCGAAAGACGCCTTCTGCCGTTGGCGACCGGCAGATGTTGCCGGTGCAACAGAACAGCACCCCGATGCGCCGCTCGTCACCCGAGGGCACGCAGCTTTTCCTCGTCTTCGGGCCGCGCACCGAAGAAATTCCGCTTCAGCTCCCCGAGCTGGTCGCGTGCCTGCGCGGCCTTTTCGAACTCCAGATTCCGGGCGTGCTCCAGCATCTGCTTTTCCAGGCGTTTAATTTCCCTGGCGAGCTGCTTTTCCGACATCGCTTCGTAACGTGCGTGTTCCTGCGCTGCCTTGAGCTCCAACTGAACCTGCTGCGGATCGTACACGCCGTCGATCATGTCGCGGACCTGCTTGATCACGCCAATCGGCGTGATGCTGTTCAGCTTGTTGTAAGCGATCTGCCTGTTGCGGCGCCGATCGGTCTCGTCCATGGCACGCCGCATCGAGTCGGTCACCCGGTCGGCGTACAGGATGGCCCGCCCATTGATGTGCCGGGCAGCGCGCCCGACGGTTTGAATCAGCGATCGCTCCGATCGCAGAAATCCTTCCTTGTCTGCATCCAGGATGGCCACCAGTGACACCTCGGGAAGATCCAGCCCCTCACGAAGCAAGTTGATGCCCACCAGCACGTCGAATACGCCAAGGCGCAGATCCCGGATGATTTCCACACGCTCCACCGTTTCGACCTCGGAGTGCAGGTATCTCACCTTGACGCCGTGCTCGGCGAGGTAATCGGTCAGTTCCTCGGCCATGCGTTTGGTGAGCGTGGTGACCAGCACCCGTTCATCATGCGCGACCCGCAATGAAATTTCCGACAGCAGGTCATCCACCTGAGTCGACGCCGGGCGCACTTCAATCTGGGGATCAACCAGGCCGGTCGGCCTTACCACCTGCTCCACGATCTGCCCTGACTGACGATGTTCGTAGTCCGCCGGCGTGGCCGAAACGAACACGGTCTGCCGCATCATTTTCTCGAATTCCTCGAATTTGAGCGGCCGGTTGTCGAGTGCCGAGGGAAGCCGGAACCCATAGCCGACCAGATTCTCCTTGCGTGATCGATCACCCTTGTACATGGCGCCGAGCTGCCCGATGGTCACGTGGGATTCGTCAATGATCATCAATGCTTCGTGCGGCAGGTAATCGATGAGCGTCGGCGGCGGTTCGCCCGGATTGCGGCCGGACAAATGCCGCGAGTAATTCTCGATTCCCTTGCAGAATCCGAGTTCGTTCAGCATTTCCAGATCAAAGCGGGTGCGCTGCTCGATACGCTGGGCCTCAACCAGCTTGCCCTCGTTCTGGAACTGCTCGATGCGTCCGGCCAGTTCCAGCTTGATTGCATCGATCGCCCGCAACGTGGTCGAACGCGGCGTCACATAGTGGCTGGACGGATAAACCGTAAATCGCGGCACGCGCTGATGCGCCTGGCCGGTAAGCGGATCAAACAGCGTGAGGCTGTCGATTTCCTCGTCGGAAAGCGCTATTCGCAAGGCAGTCTCTGAGTTCTCTGCGGGAAACACGTCCACGACGTCTCCCCGCACGCGGAATGTTCCCCGGTGAAAATCAAGCTCGTTGCGATCGTACTGCATCGCGACCAGCCGTTCGATGACGTTCCGCTGGGAATATTTCTCGCGCTCCCTGAGATGAAGGATCATGCCGTGGTAATCGACCGGATCGCCGATGCCGTAAATGCACGAGACAGTGGCTACGATCACCGTATCGCGGCGCTCCAGCAGCGACTTGGTCGCCGACAGGCGCATCTGCTCGATGTGATCGTTGATGCTCGAATCTTTTTCTATATACAGATCGCGCGAAGGCACATAGGCTTCGGGCTGATAGTAGTCGTAATAGGATACGAAATACTCTACGGCATTGTCGGGCAAGAACTCGCGCATTTCCGAATACAACTGGGCAGCCAGAGTCTTGTTGGGGGCGAGGACCAGGGCCGGGCGCCCGAGCCGGGCGATGACGTTTGCCATGGTGAATGTCTTGCCCGAGCCGGTGACCCCCAGCAGGGTCTGGTAGGCAAGTCCGTCGTTCAGCCCTTCGACCAGCTTGTCGATGGCTTCGGGTTGATCGCCGGCGGGGACAAACGGCTGATTGAGACGAAACGGACTGTTGGGGAAAGTGAGGAGCACAGGTAAAATGGGCACTTCAAAAAAGCTCGTCAGTCTATCACGATGAATGCGCCTCACCGCCCTTCCCTGCTTGCCGGCGTCAAGATGGCGCCGCGCGATCCCATCCTCGGCCTGACCGAAGCGTTCAATGCCGACCCGAACCCGCACAAGGTGAACCTGGGCGTCGGAATTTATTACAACGAGTCCGGCAAAGTCCCGCTTCTTGACTGCGTGCGGCGGGCGGAACAGCAGCTCGCCCGGGATCCACCCAGCCGGTCCTACCTGCCGATCGACGGCCTGCCTGCCTACGACAGTGCCGTTCAGGCACTGGTGTTCGGAGCGGCATGCCAGTCCATGAAGGACGGACGCATCGTCACCGTTCAGGCGCTGGGGGGCACGGGCGGGCTCAAGGTGGGCGCGGATTTCCTGCGCCGGGCTGCGCCCGACGCACAAGTCTGGATCAGCGATCCCAGCTGGGAGAACCACCGTGCGCTGTTCGAGAGCGCCGGCTTCACCGTCAACACGTACGCCTACTATGATGCGGCCACGCACGGCATAGATTTTGACGGCATGAACGCGGCGCTCAACGCCATGCCCGCCGGCGCCATCGTGGTGCTGCATGCCTGCTGTCATAACCCTACGGGCGTCGATCTGTCGGCGCAGCAATGGCGCCGGGTATTGGACATAGTCCAATCGCGCGGATTGATTCCTTTCCTCGATCTCGCCTACCAGGGATTCGGCGATGGTCTGGATGCCGACGCCGGCACGGTGCGCATGTTCGCCGATGGCGCGGGTCCGGTGTTCGTGGCCAGTTCGTTCTCCAAATCGGTATCCCTGTACGGCGAACGGGTCGGCGCCTTGAGCGTGGTGACCGGCAGCGCCGATGAGGCGGCGCGGGTGCTGTCGCAACTGAAACGCACCGTGCGCACCAATTACTCCAATCCGCCCAGTCACGGCGGGCGGGTGGTTGCGATGGTGCTGACCACACCGGTGCTGCGGGAGTTGTGGGAAAAGGAATTGCAGCAGATGCGCCAGCGCATTCGTCAAATGCGCGGTCAGCTCGTGGATAAATTGCGCGAGCGCGGGACTGAAGCGGATTTCGGCTTCGTCGCGAATCAGCGCGGCATGTTTTCCTATTCGGGATTGACGCGCGATCAGGTCCTCAGATTGCGCAGCGAATTTGGCGTCTATGCCCTCGACACGGGACGCATCTGCGTGGCGGCGCTGAACGCGGGCAATCTCGACTATGTCGCCGACGCGATCGCCCGGGTCATCAAAATTGACCGTCTCGCCGCCAGCAATTAAAATACGCGGTTCCCAAATCGTCGGCGGATTCAATCAACCGGCGGTCCGATTCCCCGATAGCTCAGCTGGTAGAGCGACGGACTGTTAATCCGCAGGTCCCAGGTTCGAGCCCTGGTCGGGGAGCCATTAGATACAATGGCTTATACAACAACGGCGATCTGTACTATCTTCCGAAAATAAAAAAGTATCCGCGGGTGTATCTATGGATTGGGCCCTCTGGGCGCTGAGGCTTCGCCCCCTTCCCTCGCCCAGTCTACTCAACAATGAACCAACCCCAACCCGGCAATCCACTGCACGGCATTACCCTTGAGCAGATCCTCAATCAACTGGTAGAGAGCATCGGCTGGGACGCTATGGCGCGCGATAGCCATCCGCTGTTTCACGCATGACCCCAGCGTCGTCTCGAGTCTGTGGTTCTCGCGCCGTGAATTATCCCATGGACGATGATGTCGACTTCCGCGCGCTCGTCCTCAACGTCGATAATATTCTGGCTGACGCGATCGTCAGATGTGTCTGCGGCATCGGCCCGCAGCGGCCGCGTACTCGGATCACGCCAGACGGCCGGAAGTTCGGGCAATTTCCGGCTGCGAAGTGCCATACGTTTCATGGTTTCATGAAGGAGCGGTTATGCGCATTGCGTCCTGGCCCGCGGCTACTTTTTCGAGCCCGCGATTTCAGCGGCGGCCGCCTTCGTGCTTGGCGGCGACACCGCCATTCCGGGCGGTGAGTGCGCGCCGGAGGCTTCGAGCGGCTTGGATGCCGTCGGTGTGACCTGCGCCACATAGGGACCGGGGTCGGCGCACGGAGGCATCGCGACCGGGACCGGAACATTCTTACCGGCCGCCTTGGTACTCTTCCGATATGCGTCGGCCGTCCGGTCCATCGCGGCGCAGAGTTGGTATAGGCCGACCTTGTCGGTCCATGCGGCCTTCGCGGCGGCCTCGGCCGCCTTAGCCTTTGCATCTTCGGTGAGCGGCGGCAGCTTCGCGAAAATGGATGTGGCGAACATGGCAAGAAGTAGTGGAACGGCAACGCGCACAGCGGCCCTAACCGCGAATTGCTGACATTTTCCTTCGAGGCCGCTGCTGCGATTCCGGGTCACTTCATTTTCCTTTCACTATCAGTTGGGTGTGATTGACTTCCTCTAGTATTACGCGGCGAATAGCGTTCATCCCCACCCGGAGCCTAGTCGCCGCGGGCTAAACCGTCTGTGCGCTGGCGTACAGAGGGACCACGAGCGGTATGTGCCACTCTCCAAGATGCCATGAAAGTGACCTGCTGTTGACGAGTTGGAGACCTGACGATCAGGAAGGAATTCCGTTCCTTCCGCAGCCATTGCGGAACGCGATCGACAAATTTGGCGCTATGCACATGGTTCGATACGTGCGCATCAAGCAGGTTGACGAGTTGCTGCACGGAAAGGAACAGGTCGTCCATGCCGGCTATCGGAAGACTATTCCAAGGGCTACGCTACAATGCGAACATTCAAGGAGAGCACCGTGGCCACCGTAACCGTCCGTATTCCGGAATCGTTGCTCAAGCGGGCCCAGGCGACCACGGGGCGGCGCGACGCCGCGTCCGCAGTGCGCCGCGCGCTCGAGATCGCCACGGGCGACTATGAGTTGAACGCCGCGGGGCGGCGCGCATTGGATCAGTCACGACGCGAAGAGCGAGAAGGCAAGGTTCGTCGCTTCACCACCGCGAGGGACGCCATCGCGCATCTCAAGCGTCTGTGAAGGAAATTGTCTTCACGCGGCGCTTCGAGCGCGACTTCCGCCGCCTGAAGAAACGACTCTCTCCCCACGTTCTCGATTACGAGACGCTGGAATACGTTTTCGAGCTGCTTCAACGGGGAAAGTCGCTGCCTGAAGCCTTCAGGGAACACGGCCTCGAACGCGAGTACGCCGGGTTTACCGAGTGTCACGTCGATGCGGACTGGCTGTTGATCTACCGGACCACGCCCAGTCGAATCGTGTTTCACCGCACTGGAACGCACCGCGAGCTGTTCAGACCGCGCAGGAAACAGCCGCAGAGGTACAGCAGAGCAACGTAGCGAAAACGTAGCGATCTCGCGATTCGCCACGTTGCCCGGCGAGCGTAAGTGATTGAGGGCGGGCCTGAACGGCCTTACGCTTGCCCTTGTTATCCGACTGTTAATCCGCAGGTCCCAGGTTCGAGCCCTGGTCGGGGAGCCAAGAATCAAGCTTCAAAGCACCGGGAAATATCCGCCCGCTTCAAGCAGCGCGTACCGTGGCGCGGTGCGCGCGCTGGTGGTCCTCGCCGCCCATGCCGCAACGGTGTATCCGGGGTGGTCATTCGCCGCGTCGAATGAGGAGATACTCGATGCGGTGAACGCGGTCCGGATGCAGGGTTGCGATGGCCGGCCGGGGGTTGCGGTGCCGCTGCGGGAGCACCCTCACATGACCGAGGCGGCCAGGCGCACCGCGCAGGACCTTCCTTATCAGGAGGCGCTGGCCTCGGTCGGATATCGGGCCACCCGTTCGGTGCTGATACGCATGCGGGGCGACCCGGCTGCCAGGACAGTCGCCGGCGTTGTCGCCGGCAGATCCTGCGCGAACCTGGCCGATCCCTCGTTGAGCGAGATCGGCATCCATCAACGAGCCAGGGACACATGGATCATTCTTGCCGTGCCGTTCTCCCCGCCGCCGGCCGCATCGGCGCAAGCAGTCGCGCGGCGCGTGCTGGAGCTGGTTAACGCAAAGCGGGGCCAGCCCAGAATGTGCGGCGACCAATCGTACCCTGCCGCAGCGCCCGTCATCATGAACGCAACGCTGAACAGCGTGGCCTCGGCGCACGCTTCCGACATGGCGCGCCACAATTATTTCGCCCATGAGGGACTCGATGGCAGCACCCCGCCCGAACGGGTGGCGCGCGCCGGCTACCGCTGGCGCGCGGTCGGCGAGAACATCGCCGCCGGACAGATGACTGCAGAGGCAGTCGTTGAGGGATGGCTGAAGAGTCCGCCGCACTGCGGTACGTTGATGGGTCCGCAGTTTACCGAGATGGGCGTTGCCTACGCCGTTGACCAATCCAGCAAGGCCGGCATTTACTGGACGCAACTATTCGGCAGACCGCGCTGACAGGCCCTCACATCGGCAAGCCCCGGTTTCCCGAATGCCGCTTCGCCGCGCCAGCGAGGGGCATCCCTACAGGAAGCCGAGCAATGTCGATGCGAGCGAAAGTGTTACCGCCATGAGCAGGGCACAGACTCCCCAGGATTGCTCGAAGGCGATTTCACGGGGACCGGAGCACTGTCGCCCCTCCTCTGCCCTGTCTCTCGCGTACTCCGGTCCGCTTGCTGTGCCAAGCGCATGCTGCTGGAAGATGTCGTTGAATGGCTGCATCGGCTACCGTCTCGGTTCTTTTCCGCTGGGGCTGGTGGCCCATTTGAGCATCAGGTCCTTCAGCGCCGGACACCCCTGCCCCGAGCGTGGCTCCAGATCGCTGGCGCCCGCCGCCACCGGCTCGCAATGCCATTCCTGGACGGCGTCATGCGTGCCCGACGGGTGTTGCAGCCGCTCGTAGCCGCGCAGCTTCAATGCGCCCGACGCAACGCTCTGCAGTTGCGGCTCGTACAGGTGCAGCAACGGCTGCGGGCCGGCGCCGCCGGAGATGACCAGCGATGCGACGTGAAACCGGTCGTTTCCATGCGTCACATGCTGCGTGCGCAGGTCGCCGATGTAGGAGGGGCCGCTCAGGACGTTTTGCCAACTGCGGCGGGTGCCGCGTATCCGCAGCGGATATATTCTGAATTTCATGACGGCATTAAACTACACGTGTAGCCGAAACACTATGCTCCGAATGGATCAGAATTGGCAATAACGCACAAAAACCGACGCTCAAATCCGGGAGTGGCGGAAAAAATCGAGGATTTCGCGTGTCATTGGGCCGATCGGTCGCGACGGACCGGTCCGCGGATCCCACCAGATCGCCTCGGCAATTTCCCACTCGTCGGGGACCAGCACGGCTTCATCCACCTCTGCGGTGAAAACCCATACCATATCTTTTCTGTATTCCACGTCGGAAAACAACGTGCCCAGTGCCCTCGGGTCGCTCAGGATGAGACCCAGTTCCTCCCGAGCCTCGCGGGTGATGCCATCGATGGGCTGCTCCCCGCGCCGCAGTCCCCCTCCCGGCAATCCGTAGGCGCGCGGCTCGTAGGTATGCCGCACCAGCAGCACTCGACCATGATGGGTGAGGACGATTTTCACGCCAAACGTTTTTGGCCGTACCGCAAACCAGTAGGCGGATCGAATCCATCCGAGAATCGGCAAGCAAACCCTGACCACGTTCTTGACGAGCATTGCCCCTCCTGCGCTTTCCCGACGGACAGCCCGCCGTGTTCTGAATCGGGAACGGCATGCTTCCCCGGATCGGTTTAACATTCCCGCACTGCGTTATGGCAGGGAGGAGCGGCCCCGAGAAGCCGTCCTGCGGCGAAGTCGGGGAGCGGATGTGACACCGAGGATCGACGAAAGACTGACGATCGAACAGGAGGAATTGCGCGGCGTTTCGCGCACGGTGGCCGAGATCGAATGGCTGCTGCTCATCCTGGTGCTGTTGTATCTGGCGTTTGAAGGCCCCGCGGCCGAGGACCGGGCCGCCATTGAAATGGCGCTGTTCTTCTATGCCGCATTCGTGCTTTCGTTCCATTTTGCCCATTTCTATGAATCCATTTCCCGCTGGAAAATCGCGCTGGAAACATGGGCGATGATCGTTTTCATCAGTTGGGCGGCGTGGTACACGGGCAGGCTGGCCAGTCCCCTGCTGAACGCCTATCTGCTCGTGATCATCACCAGCGCGCTGACCCTGGGCAAAATCGCCACGTTGTTCGAGGTGGCGCTGGTGGCCGCCTGTTTCATCCTGCTCGGCGACAATACCTCGGCGCGGGAATTGCTGACCCTCTCGTTCGCCGGCGGGCTGGCCGCGCAGCTCGCGCCGATGCTGCTGGTCGCGTACATCACCACCATGTTTTCGGCCGACATCCGCTACGGCCTGAACAAGGCCAAGCTGCTGTCCGAGACGGACGAACTCACGGGCGTATACAACCGCCGCGGATTCGCCATCGTGGTGGACCGTCTTTTCGCCCAGTCGGTGCGCTACAACCGCCCCGCCAGCCTGCTGATGATTGATTCGGACAATCTCAAGTCGGTGAACGACACTTACGGCCATGAAGCAGGGAACGCATTACTGCGCCTGGTGACAAAGTGTATCGGCACCGAATTGCGGCACACCGACGTGCTGGCGCGCTACGGCGGCGACGAGTTCGTGGTGCTGCTTCCCGAGACGACCGCCGGCGGGGCGCTCGACGTGGCGGAGCGGATCCGCAAGGAGGTTGCCGGCACGCCGCTGGACGCAGGCGGAGAACGCATTCCGACCAGCGTCAGCATTGGCGTGGCCACTTATCCGGAAGACGGCCGCAGTGTCGATACGCTGCTGGCGCGGGCCGACCGCGCCATGTATGAGGCCAAGCAGAACGGCCGCAACCAGGTGGTGGAATTCTCTGCTTGACCGCGCAGCCGCTGGCCTGAACTCAGGCTCTTTTACTTTCTGGCTTCGGTGGAGGCGCCCTGCCTGGCGGGCACAAGACGAAAAAACACTTCGTCCTGCTTGACCATGCCCAGCTCGTAACGGGCCCGCTCTTCTATGGCGTCGAAACCCTGCTTCAAATCCCGCACTTCCGCATCGAGCGCGGCATTGCGCTGTTGAAGCCGCTCGTTCTGCGCTTTCTGGCTCTGCACCTGCCGGTCAAGGTCCCACACCCGCATCCATCCTCCCTTGCCCAGCCAAAGCGGATACTGCAGCAACAGGATGAGGACACCCAGCGCGGCCGCGAGCAGCTTCATCCCCGCAACTGATAAAACGCGTCTCGACCAGGGTAGCTGACGGCATCGCCCAGGTCCTCCTCGATGCGCAGCAACTGGTTATATTTGGCTACCCGATCGGATCGCGACAGCGAACCGGTCTTGATCTGCAGCGCATTGGTGCCCACCGCGATGTCCGCAATGGTCGTGTCCTCTGTTTCACCGGAACGGTGCGAAATAACAGCCGTGTAGCCGGAGCGTTTGGCCAGTTCGATTGCCGCAAAGGTCTCGGTCAGGGTGCCGATCTGGTTGACCTTGATCAGGATCGAGTTGGCCACCCCCAGTTGGATGCCTTCGCGCAGGATTTGGGTATTGGTGACGAACAGGTCATCGCCAACCAGTTGCACCCTGCGTCCCAGCCGGTCGGTCAGGGTTTTCCAGCCGGTCCAGTCCGACTCCGCCATGCCGTCTTCGATCGACACGATCGGGTACTTGTCGGCGAGACTCGCCAGGTAATCGGTGAACTCCGCCGAGCTGAGGCTGAGTCCTTCGGATTCAAGCCGGTACCTGCCTTCCTTGTAGAACTCCGAACTCGCGCAATCCAGCCCGAGCAGCACCTCGCTGCCCGACTGATATCCCGCCCGGTCGATCGCTTCGAGGATCAGCTTGATTGCCGCTTCGTTACTCGCAACGTCGGGGGCGAAGCCGCCCTCGTCCCCCACATTGGTGGACAGCCCTTTGGATGCGAGCAGCCCTTTGAGCGCCTGGAATATTTCGGCGCCGCAACGCAGTGCTTCGCGAAAACTCAGGGCGCCCACCGGCAAAATCATGAATTCCTGGACGTCCAGCGGATTGCTGGCGTGCGCGCCGCCATTGATCACATTCATCATCGGCACCGGCATCTGCATCGCGCCCGAGCCGCCGAAGTAACGGTAAAGCGGCAGACCCGACTCCTCGGCAGCGGCCTTGGCCACCGCCATCGAAACAGCCAGCATCGCATTCGCCCCGAGGCGCGATTTGTTTTCGGTGCCGTCAAGATCGATCAGGGTGCGATCGATGAAGCTTTGCTCCTGGGCGTCCAGGCCCATGATGGCCTCGCTGATCTCGGTGTTGATATGTTCCACCGCCCTCAGCACCCCCTTGCCGTTGTAGCGGCCCTTGTCCCCATCGCGCAGCTCGAGCGCCTCGCGGCTGCCCGTCGATGCGCCGGAGGGCACCGCCGCGCGTCCCATCACGCCCGACTCGATGAGCACATCCGCCTCCACGGTCGGATTGCCCCGCGAATCCAGAATCTCCCTTGCGACCACGTCGACGATCGAGCTCATTGTTGTTTTCCTGTCGTCAAAAACTCAGGTTGCGGAAATCGAATCATCCGGACGCCTCAGTGCGCCCGGGCCTCGAGAAACCCGCGCTGCTTGACCAGCGTATCGAGCGCCTTCAGCGTCTCCAGCAGTTCCTTCATACGGGCCAGGGGCCACGCGTTGGGACCGTCGGACAGCGCCTTCGCCGGATCGGGATGCGTTTCCATGAACAACCCGGCGACACCCGTCGCCACCGCCGCCCGCGCCAGCACCGGGACGAATTGCCTCTGTCCTCCCGATGAATTGCCCTCCCCGCCGGGCAACTGCACCGAGTGCGTTGCGTCGAACACCACCGGGCAGTCCGTCTCGCGCATGATCGCAAGCGAGCGCATGTCGGACACAAGATTGTTGTAGCCGAAGCTTGCGCCGCGCTCGCACACCATGATGGTGTCCCGGTAGCCCGCGGCGGAGGCGGCTGCGCGCGCCTTGAGGACGACATGCTTCATGTCGCCGGGAGCGAGAAACTGGCCCTTCTTGATGTTGACCGGTTTGCCCGAGGCAGCCACCGCATGGATGAAATCGGTCTGGCGGCAAAGAAACGCCGGGGTTTGAAGTACGTCCACCGCCGCCGCCACAGGCGCGATTTCTCCGATTTCATGCACGTCGGTCAATACCGGCACACCAATCCGGGACTTTATCTCCGACAGGATTTCCAGTCCCTTGTCCATGCCCAGGCCACGGTAGGACCTGTCCGAACTGCGATTGGCCTTGTCATAGGATGACTTGTAGATGAACGGGATGCCCAGTTCCGCGCACATCTCCTTCAACTTGCCGGCGGTGTCGAGCGCCATCTGGCGCGATTCGATGACGCAGGTGCCGGCAATGAGGAACAGCGGTTGATCCAGGCCGGCATCGAATCCGCACAGCTTCATGCGGTAACAGCGGCCTTGGCGGCTTCTGCCCGGTGCTGCAGCGCCGCTTCAATGAAGGCCTTGAACAGCGGATGGCCGGCGCGGGGTGTGGAGGTGAATTCGGGGTGGAACTGACAGCCGACGAACCAGGGATGATCCGGCAATTCCACCATCTCGCACAGCTGTTCGGCGGTGGTCAGCCCGGAAATACGCAGTCCCTTTTCCTTCAGGCGGCCCACATACTGAATGTTGACTTCGTAGCGATGGCGATGGCGCTCATTGATTGTATCGGTCGCGTATATCCTGCGCGCGAGGCTGCCCTGCTCCAGGATTGCCGATTGCGCGCCGAGGCGCATGGTCCCGCCCAGATCGGACTGTTCGGAGCGCCGCTCGACGCGGCCGTCGCGATCCTGCCATTCGGTGATGAGCGCGATTACCGGATGCGGTGTCTCCGGATCGAACTCGGTGCTGTTCGCCCCCGCCAGGCCGACTACGTTGCGGGCGAACTCGATTACGGCCAGTTGCATGCCGAGGCAAATACCAAGATACGGCAGGCGGTTCTCGCGGGCATGGCGGATTGCGCGGATCTTTCCCTCGATGCCGCGCTTGCCGAATCCGCCCGGAACCAGCACCGCATCGATCCCCTCCAGCAGGCCGATACCCGCAGTCTCGATGACTTCGGAGTCGATGTAGCGGATATTGACCTTGCTGCGGGTATGGATGCCGGCGTGGATCAGCGCTTCGGACAGCGACTTGTACGATTCGGTGAGATCGACGTACTTGCCCACCAGGGCGATGGTGATTTCGTGCTGCGGATGCTCCAGCGCATAGACCAGGTTTTCCCAGCCGGACAGATCGACGGGATGAGCCAGGATATCCAGTTTGTGGCACACGATCTCATCGAGCATCTGCCGATGCAGCATGGTGGGAATCTTGTAGATCGAATCCACGTCCCACACTGAGATGACCGCCTCGAAGGCGACGTTGGTGAACATGGCAATCTTGCGCCGCTCTTCGTCGGGGAGCGGCCGGTCGGTGCGGCACAGCAGCGCGTCGGCCTGGATGCCGATCTCGCGCAGTTCCTTGACCGAATGCTGGGTCGGCTTGGTCTTGATCTCGCCGGCCGATTTGATAAAGGGCACCAGGGTCAGGTGCACGTAGCAGGTGTTCTTGCGCCCCAGTTCCAGCCCCATCTGCCGCACCGCCTCGAGAAACGGCAGCGATTCGATGTCGCCCACCGTGCCGCCGATCTCGACGATGGCCACCTCGGCGCCGCTCGCGCCGCGCGCGATGAACGCCTTGATCTCATCGGTGATGTGCGGAATGACCTGAACGGTCCGGCCCAGGTAATCGCCGCGGCGCTCGCGCTTGATGACCGACTCGTATATCTGCCCGGTGGTGAAATTGTTGCACTTTCTCATGCGGGCCGACTGGAAGCGCTCGTAGTGGCCCAGATCCAGGTCGGTCTCCGCGCCATCTTCGGTCACGAACACTTCCCCGTGCTGAAACGGGCTCATCGTGCCGGGATCGACGTTGATGTACGGATCGAGTTTGAGGAGTGTTACCTTGATGCCGCGAGACTCGAGGATTGCGGCCAGGGAGGCGGCGGCAATTCCCTTCCCTAAAGAGGAAACCACGCCACCTGAAACGAATACATATTTAGTCATGAACCTACTGGGAGTAGGGATGAAGGATGATACACGAATCGCTCCATGCCCTCAAACGCCGCCCGGCGCGCCGCACGTTTCTCCGCGCGGCGCGGTCCGGCAAGCCTGCGAAAACGGGCTCCAAGAACCGGATAAATTATATTTAATATTATAATTATATGGCTGCACAAACCCGTGAACAGGCTGCCAGCACGAATAAATCTTCCGAATTATCGATAATCCATCGCCGCTCAGGCATGGTGCGCGACGGCGAAAGCGCAAGCGGTTTTGGCTCGAACCTGTTCCAGGGTGACGCCCGGATGCAGCTCCTTCAGCGTCAGCCCGGCCGCCGGGAGGATCTCGAACACGCACAGGTCGGTGATGATCATGTTGACCACGCCCTTGCCGGTTATCGGCAGGCGGCACGCCTCCAGGATTTTCGGACTGCCGTCTTTGGCCGTATGTTCCATCAGCACGATCACGCGTTTCACCCCGGCTACCAGATCCATGGCGCCGCCCGGTCCCTTGACCATCGCCCCCGGGACCATCCAGTTGGCCAGGTCGCCGTTCTGCGCCACCTCCAGGCCACCGAGGATCGCCAAATCGATGTGGCCGCCGCGTATCATCGCGAATGAATCCGCGCTGGAGAAGAAACTCGACCCGGGAAGGATGGTCACGGTCTGCTTGCCGGCGTTGATGAGGTCCGGATCAAGCTCGGCCTCGGTGGGGAAAGGTCCGATGCCGAGCAAGCCGTTTTCCGAGTGCAGAGTGACATTGATGCCGGGCGGTATGTAGTTCGCCACCAGGGTCGGAATGCCGATGCCCAGATTGACGAAAAAACCGTCGCGCAGTTCCTGCGCGGCGCGCTTCGCCATCATGGCGCGCAGCGGCGATTCCTTCTTCGACGCGCCGGCGCCGGCCGCAGTGGCGCCGGAAATGGTGCGGAACTCAATGCGCTTTTGGTACTTCTCTCCCCGCACGATCCGGTCGATATAGACGCCCGGCGTATGGATCAGCTCCGGATCGAGCTGCCCCACCTCGACCAGTTCCTCGACTTCGGCCACGGTGATCCTGCCGCAGGTCGCGATCATCGGATTGAAGTTGCGCGCCGTCTTGCGATAGACAAGGTTGCCGCTCTTGTCTCCCTTCCAGGCCTTGACGAGGGAAACGTCCGACCGGATCGCCTCTTCGAGTACGTATTCGCGGCCGTCGAAGGAGCGTGTGTCCTTGTTTTCGGCAAGCTGGGTGCCGAATGCGGTGCGCGTATAAAAACCGGGAATGCCGGCGCCGCCGGCGCGCAGCTTCTCGGCCAGGGTGCCCTGCGGCGTCAATTGCAGCGCCACTTCGCCTGCCAGCACCTGGCGCTCGAATTCCTTGTTTTCACCGACGTATGACGCGATGACTTTTGCTACCTGCCGCGACTGCAGCAGCAGGCCCATGCCGAAATCATCGACGCCGGCATTGTTGCCGACGATGGTGAGCCCCCTGACCTTGCTCTCGACCAGCGCCTGGATGAGATTTTCCGGAATGCCGCACAGGCCGAAACCGCCCGCCGCGATGGTCATGTTGTCTTTGAGCAGTCCGTCGAGCGCGGCCCTGGCATTGGGATAGAGTTTGTTCATCGAAGCGTTGCCCCAATAGAGTGGAAATCCGGTTGCAGGCGGCGCAGACATCGTCATCCCGGCTGCAGGCCGAAGGCGCTGGCTCGCCGCCGTCTCGGCAGTATTGCCGCGGGCACGCCGATGAAGAATGGCGAATCCTCATCACTGCGGACCCGTCAGGGACGCATTATATAATCGGCGCGCGATGACCCGCTGCCTATTCCGGGCGCAGCGCGCGCAAGACACCCGATCCCGACATCCAGCAGGACACCATGACCCAGCGCGAAGCAATGGAGTACGACGTGGTGGTGGTCGGCGGCGGGCCGGCCGGCCTGGCTGCGGCGATTCGCCTGAAGCAACTGGCGGCCGAAAAGGGCGCCGAGCTGGGTGTCTGCATCATCGAGAAGGGATCGGAGATCGGCGCCCATATTCTGTCCGGCGCGGTGATGGATCCGCGTGCCCTGAGCGAACTGTTCCCGGACTGGAAGGCACGCGGTGCGCCGCTCGATACACCGGTCACCGAAGACCGCTTCCTGTTTCTCTCCGCCAGGGGCGCGATCCAGGTGCCTTCGGCGCTGCTGCCGGAGTGTTTCAAGAACCACGGCAACTACGTGATCAGCCTCGCCGGCCTGTGCCGCTGGCTGGGTCAGCAGGCCGAAGCCCTGGGCGTGGAGATCTATCCGGGTTTCGCCGCTGCTGAAGTGCTGTTCGACGAGCAAGGCGCGGTGAAAGGCGTGGCAACGGGTGACATGGGCGTGGGCCGCGACGGACAGCCCACCGGGAGTTTCCAGCCCGGCATCGAATTGCACGCCAGGTACACCTTCTTCGCCGAAGGCTGCCGCGGCCACCTCGGCCGCGGCCTGATGCAGCGCTTCGGCCTTGACAAGGGCGTCGATCCGCAGGTCTATGGCATCGGCATGAAGGAGCTCTGGGAGATCGAGCCTGCCAGACACCAGCCGGGGCTGGTGATCCACAGCGCCGGCTGGCCGCTGGATCGCGCGACCTATGGCGGCGCGTTCCTGTACCACATGGGAAACAACCTGGTCGCGGTGGGCTACGTCGTCGGGCTCGGCTACGAGAATCCCTATCTCAGCCCTTACGAGGAATTCCAGCGCTACAAAACGCACCCGAAGATTCGCGGCTTCTTCGAAGGCGGCAAGCGCATCGCCTACGGCGCCCGCGCCATCAGCGCCGGCGGCGTGCTGTCTCTGCCGAGGCTCGTGTTTCCGGGCGGCTGCCTGGTCGGCGACGACGCCGGATTCCTCAATGCTTCGCGAATCAAGGGCAGCCACGCCGCGATCAAGTCCGGGATGCTCGCCGCCGAGGCCGCCTTTGCCGCGCTCCAGGACGGCCGGGGACGCGATTCGCTGGAGGCTTATCCGGAGTCATTCCGCGGCTCGTGGCTGTTCGACGAACTGTGGCGGGCGCGCAATTTCAAGCAGTGGATGTCAAAAGGCCTGTACACCGGGACGCTCATGGTGGGGGTGGAACAGTACCTGCTCGACGGGAAATTCCCCTGGACCCTGCATCACCGGCACGCCGATCACGAATGCCTGCGCCCGGCGGCGGCGTTCGAACCCATCACCTACGCGAGGCCGGACGGCAAGCTCACCTTCGACCGGCTGTCGTCGGTGTTCATCTCCAACACCAATCACGAAGAGAATCAGCCCTGCCACCTGACGCTCAAGGACCCGGCCGTGCCGGTCGCGGTCAACCTGCGTACCTATGCCGGCCCGGAGGCGCGCTACTGTCCGGCCGGGGTGTATGAATTCGTGAAAAACGAATCGGGCGGGGACCGTTTGCAGATCAACGCGCAGAACTGCGTCCACTGCAAGACCTGCGACATCAAGGATCCGACCCAGAACATCGTCTGGGTGGCGCCCCAGGGCGGCGGCGGACCGAATTATCCGAACATGTAGGCGCATGCAAATGTACGTATATTTAACGTACAATATGGAAACGTCAACGGAGCAAACAGTCATGCCGGCGTCCATTCCCACCAATAGCTGCCGAATCAACTTGCGTGCCACGCCCGATGCCAAGGAGTTGATCGAAAAGGCCGCCGAACTGATGGGTACGACCTTGAGCGCTTACATGCTTCAGAATTCCTATGAAGCCGCCAAACGCCTGATTGCGGAGCATCAGATGCTGATGCTCTCCAATCGCGACCGTGATGCCTTTCTCGCGGCGATCACCAGACCGACCAAACCGAATGCCGCCTTGCGCAAACTGATGCGCAAATGAAATGGCGCATCGAGCCGCTGCACCCGCGGCACGAGCGCGACGCATTCGACTGTGGTGAGGAAGCCCTCAATCAGTTTTTGCGCGGATACGCGCGCCAACAACAAGCCCGCAATCTGAGTCGCACCTACGTTGCACTGGAGGAGGGCGGGACTCGCGTAGCCGGTTTCTATACGGTAAGCGCGGGAAGCATTGGGTTGCGGGAAGCATTGGGTTTCTCGAACTGGACCCAGCACTAAAGTTACCGCGTTACCCAATACCGACGATGCGAATCGGCCGCCTGGGAGTCGATCGCGCCATCCAGGAGCAAGGGCTCGGGCAGAAATTGCTGGCTGACGCACTGCGCCTTGCCCTTTCGTCTTCCGCAAAGGTCGGCATTTTTGCCATCGTAGTGGACGCCAAGCACGATCAGGCGGCGACCTTCTACCGCAGGCTCGGGTTCATTCCATGCCGCGATCTGGCGTTGACGCTGTACCTCCCGATTCAAACTCTATCCAGCACTCGAAAAGAATGAGCCTTGCCAGCTTGACCGAGTAAGGCATCCAGAATTACTATTGCCTTACCATGAGCAAAGTAACCAGCAAATACCAAGTCTCCATCCCGAAGGCCCTGGCCGAAAAAGTCGGAATCCGGGTCGGTGACGAGCTTGAATGGGAAGACGCCGCGGGTACTTTGCGCGTCCGAACCGCCGCGATTCCCAGAACGGGCTTTCCCGTATCCGAAAAATTGCGGCTGTTCGATGCCGCCTCTGCGCGCCAGGCCAAGCGCGAGCGCGTGCGAGGACTGCCACGCGGCAAAGGCCGAGGCTGGACGCGCGAAGAACTTTACACACGATGACCGCGCTGGTCGATACCAACGTCCTGGTCTATCGCTTCGACCCGAGGAACTCCGCAAAGCAGAGAATCGCGAGTGAATTGCTGCGCGAAGGCATTGAGCACGACACGCTCCGCGTGTCTCACCAGGCGATCGTCGAGTTCGTTCAGGCCGTCACGCGACCGCTCGGCCGCAACCAAGCCGGCCTGTTATCGAAGCCGGATGCCCTGCGCGAGGCCGAAGAACTACTCGCGCAGTTTCAGATTCTGTATCCGACGGAGTCGCTGCTGCGTACCACGGTTCGCGCGGTGGCCACCTACCAACTCAGTTGGTTCGACGCGCACATGTGGGCTTATGCCGAGCACTATGGGCTGGAGGAAATACTGTCCGAGGATTTATCCGATGGGCAGTTGATCGGGACGGTGCGTATTCACAATCCTTTCAAATCCTCGTAGTGTTTGAATGCTTTTGGGTATTTCCATGTCCCCCTCGCAAAACAATCAGAGCCAGCGAATACTAACTTCCCCCTCGATCTGCTTGAATTCCTTGTCCCCGGTGACGAGGTCGGACTTGCGGTCCTTCGCGAGTGCTCCAGCAAAACAGTCCGCGTAGGACATTCTGTAGCGTGCCTTGAATGTTCCCGCTATTCGCGTGATGGGCCAATCCACACCGATCAATTCGATGCCGAGACCCGTCAGATCGGTCACCGCGTTGTCGGCTTTTGCCTCGGAAATTTCCCTGGCGAGGATGTACCAGACCTCTCCTGCGTTTACGATCGACATGTACATCGGAATGCGGTTTTCATGGGCGCTCGTGATTAGGTCAGCGACCTCCTGTCCGGAGGTTTCGTCGCCGAGATACGCCAGTACCGCCCACGAATCGAGCACCAGCGCCTTGGGTTTACGCGGCATCAAAGTTCCCGTTCGCGTTTTTTCTCCGCTGCCAGGATCGTCAACAAGCGCTTGCCCTTGTATTTTCCGCGCAAATTCTGGATGTAATCGCGTGTGACGGGCGTCAGAATGATTCGATGCGCCTGCTCATCGACCTCCACCTGCACACGCGTGCCCTCCTTGATTCCAAACTTCCGCCGGATCTTGGAGGGAATGACGATCTGGCCCTTTACGGTCATGTAGGAATCCATGAAAGTTCCATATATTTAAGGAAAGTATGATAATACTAAAAAAGTAAGCCGATCATGTATCGGATTACATTTTTGGAACGAGACCTCGACCACGCACCGCGCTACGCCGAAGGCTTGGCGGCACTGCCCGAGCGGGTGCGTACGGGCATGGTCCGCATACTCGATGGCATCGAGCATGCCCCCGGGTCAATCGCCGGCCTCTATCGCGGCGAAAATCCCGGCAAGCGGCGTCCTCCGGGTAATCCTCCGCGGTGATGTTGCGCTGCACGGAGCGCCATCCGGCGAGGACGAGATCACGATTCACAGCACTTGCACGGCATCGTGCTCAACGGCACGTTGGAACGGAGACCCGCTGCGTTCACGGCTCGCCCATTCATCTTCGGTGTACGCGATAATCGATGGGACAGCGCTCGAAGCGGCGGCCAGCAGTTGGTGCTAGCGAGCTTGAGCAGGAGTATGTTGAGACTGGAGCGCAATTGCGCCGGCGTGAGGCGCGCGATTTCCTGCTTTTCCCAGACTTCGATGCGCCGCGACAGGGCGAATTCCAGCGACTCGCGGTAGAAATGCCGCCGGTCACGCAGCGCCTTTAGCGTGTCCTTGTAGATCTGGTCGCTTGGTACGACCCATAGCACCAGCCCGGCGCCGTTGCGGTCCTTGAGTATTGTCTGATACTCGGAGCGCGGCAAGCCGCATTACCGAAGGATGGAGAACAGCGTCCCGATTTTAAGTTCGTCGTGGTCGGGTACCGGAATGGTGGTCGTGCCGCCGCGGAAGCTCCGCTGCATTACCACATGGCTGCCGCGCCGCCGCACTTCTTCGAAGCCATGTCGCGCGAGAATCTTGCAGACTTCCTTGCCGGAAAGGACGGCTTACCCATGCACCGCGTCGAAGCGGGTCACATAGACTTCGCTGTGCTGCCGTCGCGCAATTTCCTGCGGATCGGCGCATTCGAGAAACAGCTCCACCGCTTCCTTGAGATTCGCGGTCGCCTGCTCGATGCTCGCGCCCTGGCTGGCGACGTCCAGTTCCGGGCAAAGCGCGACATACACGTCGCCCTCTTTTTCCACGATCGCGGTATAGCCGTGCATTGCCATGATGACCTCTACTTGAGATTGAACGGCACCAGCATCGGCCTGATCTTGCGGCCAGACTCCTGCTCAAATCGCGCCAGATCGTCGCGGTGTATCCAGATTTTCTCGCAATAGACCACAAGCTGCCGGTTCTTGTCCCCTTTGACAGTCGCCTGCAGCCAGGCCGGGTCGGACGCCAGGCCCTGCTACCCGGTCAAAACTGCTCCTCCGCCAGCGCCATCACCCCGCGCGCCCCGGCAACGATGCTGTCACGCAGCCCGGGCGCCTGGGTCAGAATGTGATCGGCATAGAAACGCGCGGTGACGATCTTGGCTTCATTGAACGCCTGGTCGCCCTGCCCCGCCTGCAGATTGCCATGCGCGACGAGCGCTGCCCGCGCCATCTGCCAGCCGCCCGAGGCAATGCCCAGCAGCATCAGGAACGGCACGGCGCCTGCGTGCACCGCCTTGATGTCGCTGCCATAGGTGGCAACGATCCAGTCCACGCACTCGGCCACGGCATCGACCGCTGCCGCAAGCGATTTGCGAATGGCGCTCAGATCCCCGCCGCCGGCGCGTTCCAGTTCCGCGACCGTGATACCCATCATGCCCAGCACCGCCTTGGCGCTCGCCCCGCCCTCGCGCGCGGTCTTGCGGCCCACCAGATCGTTGGCCTGGATGCCCGTCGTGCCTTCGTAGATGGTGGTGATGCGGGCATCGCGCAGATACTGCGCCGCGCCGGTCTCCTCGATGTAGCCCATGCCGCCGTGCACCTGGACGCCGGTCGAGGCCACTTCGATGCCGGTCTCGGTGCTCCAGCCCTTCACCACCGGAATCATCAGATCGGCGAACGCCTGGTGACGCTGCCGCTCGGCCTGGTCGGGATGCCGGTGTGCGATATCGAGCGACGCCGCCACCACGTAGGCCAGCGCCCGCATCGCCTCGGTCTGCGCTTTCATGCGCATCAGCATGCGGCGCACGTCCGGATGGCGAATGATGGGCACGGCCTTGCCGCCGGCGCTTAAATCGCGGCTCTGGATGCGCTCCCTGGCGTAACCCAGCGCCTGCTGATAGGCGCGTTCGGCGATCGCCACGCCCTGCAGGCCGACCGCAAACCGCGCGGCGTTCATCATGATGAACATGGTTTCCAGGCCGCGATTTTCCTCACCGACCAGGTAACCGGTGGCGCCGCCTTTTTCGCCATAGACCAGCACCGCGGTGGGACTGGCGTGTATGCCCAGCTTGTGTTCGATGGATGCGCACACCACGTCATTGCGCTCGCCGGGCGCGCCATCCTCGTTCACCAGGAATTTGGGCACGATGAACAGCGATATGCCCTTCACCCCCTCGGGCGCCTCCGGCGTGCGCGCCAGCACCAGGTGGATGATGTTCTCCGCCAGGTCATGCTCGCCATAGGTGATAAAGGTTTTCTGGCCGCTGATCAGGTGGTGATCGCCGGCGGGCACAGCCCGGGTGCGCACCAGGGCGAGGTCGGAGCCGGCCTGCGGCTCGGTCAGGTTCATGGTGCCGGTCCAGCTGCCTTCGATCATCTTCGGCAGGAACACCTGCTTCAGCCGGTCGCTGCCGCGCAGCAGCAACGCTTCGATCGCCCCCGCGGTCAGCAGCGGGCAAAGCGAAAACGACAGGTTCGCCGACTGCCACATTTCCATGACCGGCGCGGCCACCAGCCTGGGCAGGCCCTGCCCGCCGAATTCGACCGGAAACTGCAGCGCATTCCAGCCGCCCTCGACGAACTGCCGGTATGCGTCCCTGAATCCGTCGGCGGTACGCACCGCGCCGTCCTTCCAGAGGGCGCCCTGTTCATCAGCGGGCTGATTGAGCGGGGACAGCACCTCGGCGGAAAATCTGGCGTTCCCCTCGATAATCTGATCGACCAGATCGACGCTGGCCTCCTCGCACCCCGGCAGCCTGGCGATGTCCCCCAGTCCCGCCAGTTCCCTGAGGACGAACTGCATGTCGCGGATCGGGGCCTTGTAGTCGCTCATCGGACACCTCGGGGGAATGGCACAGCGCGGCGGTGAAGTTCTAGCCCAGCTCCTTGACCAGCTCGGGCACGATCTTGAACAGATCACCGACGATGCCGTAGTCGGCCACCTGGAATATCGGGGCTTCCTCGTCCTTGTTCACGGCAACGATGACGCGGCTGTCCTTCATCCCCGCCAGATGCTGAATGGCGCCGGAGATGCCGACCGCCACGTACAACTCCGGCGCGACGATCTTGCCGGTCTGGCCGACCTGCCAGTCGTTTGGCACGAAGCCGGCATCGACCGCGGCGCGGGACGCGCCCATCGCGGCGCCCAGCTTGTCGGCCAGTGGTTCGAGGATCTTGAAGTTGTCGCCCGAACCCATGCCGCGGCCGCCGGAGACGATGATTTTCGCCGCCGTCAATTCCGGGCGATCCAGTTTCGTCAGTTCGCGGCCCACCAGGCTCGACAGTCCGGCATCGGCAACCACCGCGGCCGATTCCACCGGCGCCGCGCCCCCGGCGCGCAGCCCCGCCGCATCGAATCCGGTGGCGCGCACCGTGATGACCTTGATCGCGTCCTTCGATTGCACCGTGGCCATGGCGTTGCCGGCATAGATGGGCCGCACGAAGGTATCGGGCGAGACCACCGTGATGATTTCGGAAATCTGCGCCACGTCGAGCAGCGCGGCGACGCGCGGCGCCACGTTCTTGCCGAAACTGGTCGCCGGCGCGACGATATGACTGTACCCGGGGGCGAGCGACACCACCAGCGCCGCGAGGCTCTCGGCAAGACCGGCGCCGTAGTGCGCGGCGTCCGCCACCAGCACCTTGTTCACCCCGGCAATCCTTGCGGCAGCCTGTCCGGCGGCGGCGCAGCCGCTGCCCGCAACCAGCACCGCCACCTCGCCACCCAGTTGCGCAGCGGCGGTGAGCGCGTTGAGCGTCGCCCCTTTGAGCGATTGATTGTCGTGCTCTGCTATGACAAGGACCGCCATCAGATCACCTTCGCTTCGTTGCGCAGCTTGTCGACCAGCATCTTGGCATCCGCGACCTTGACACCGGCCTTGCGTCTGGGCGGCTCTGCAACCTTCAACGTGATCAGGCGCGGCGTCACGTCCACACCGAGCGCCTCGGGCGTGAAGACGTCCAGCTGCTTCTTTTTGGCTTTCATGATATTCGGCAAGGTGACATAGCGCGGTTCATTGAGACGCAAGTCGGTGGTGATGACCGCGGGCAGCTTGATCGCGATCGTCTCCAGGCCGCCGTCCACTTCGCGGGTGACCGTGGCATGGTCGCCGTCGATCTTCAGCTTCGAAGCAAACGTCGCCTGAGACCAGCCCATCAGGGCGGCGAACATCTGCCCGGTCTGGTTGCAGTCGTCGTCAATCGCCTGCTTGCCGAGGATGGCAAGCTGCGGCTGCTCCTTCCCGGCGATGGCCTGCAACAGTTTGGCAACGGCCAGCGGCTGCAACTCCACCTCGGTCTGCACCAGGATGGCGCGGTCGGCGCCGATCGCCAGCGCGGTGCGCAATGTCTCCTGGCAGGCCTGCACGCCGCACGAAACGGCGATCACCTCGGTGACGACGCCGGCTTCCCTGAGCCGCATCGCCTCCTCCATCGCGATTTCGTCGAACGGGTTCATCGACATTTTCACGTTGGCTGTCTCGACACCCGTGCCATCGGACTTGACCCGAACCTTGACGTTGTAATCGACCACGCGCTTGACCGGAATCAGGACTTTCATGAAGGCCGCTTCTCGCTGAAAAGGCGCCAATTATACGGCAAGCAAATACGGCCCCTGCGCGAGCGCCGGGGTATGCGGCGCAGCGGCTTATATAATGATGAAAACCATGCGCCAACTTCGAGTGCGCCCGACCAACGAACCATGCGCGAATTTTGCGCCCATCCCTCATGTCCAGTCCGCCGCGTCCTCTTTCCCATATCCGAGTGCTTGATCTGTCGCGAATTCTGGCGGGTCCCTGGGCGTCGCAGAACCTGGCTGACCTGGGCGCCGAAGTCATCAAGATCGAGCGCCCCGGATCGGGCGATGACACGCGCACCTGGGGTCCGCCGTTGTTTCGCGGCGCGGACGGCCGGGAGACCGGTGAGGCGGCGTACTTCCTTTCGGTGAATCGCGGTAAAAAATCGGTCACCCTGGATTTGTCGAAGCCTGAAGGCCAGCGCATTGCCCGCGCACTCGCGGTGAAATGCGACGTGGTGCTGGAGAATTACAAGGTCGGGACCCTGGCTCGATACGGCCTCGATTACGACGCGCTGAGGCAGGCGCACCCCGGCCTGATCTACTGCTCGATAACCGGATTCGGCCAGTCCGGCCCTTATGCCGCGCGTCCCGGCTACGACTTCATCTTTCAGGGCATGGGCGGCCTGATGAGCATCACCGGCGAGCGCGACGAACGCCCCGGCGGCGGGCCGCAGAAAGTCGGCATCGCCATCACCGATGTGCTGACCGGGATGTACGCCAGTCTTGCCATCACGGCCGCTATCACCCATCGCGAGCGCACCGGGATCGGGCAGTACATCGATCTCGCGCTGCTGGACACCATCGTCGCATTCGGCGCCAACCAGATCATGAACTACTGGTGCTCCGATGACGTGCCGCGGCGCTGGGGCAACGCCCATCCCAACATCACGCCCTACGAAGCGTTCGCCACCAGCGACAGCCACATCATTCTGGCAGTGGGGAACGACGGCCAGTTCCAGAGCTTCTGCCGCGCCGCGGGCAGGCCGGAATTGTCCGAAGACGCGCGCTTTCGCACCAATCCCGATCGTTTGGAGAACCGCCAGGCGCTGGTGGAAATCGTGCGCGGCCTGATGCGCCAGCGGAGCAAGCGCGACTGGATGGAGATACTGGAGGCGGCGGGGGTGCCGTGCGGGCCGATCAACGATTACAGCGAGGTGTTCCGGGATCCGCAGGTACTGCACCGCGGCCTGCGCGTGGAACTGCCGCATCCACAGGGCGCCCTGCCCACAGTCGCCAGTCCGATGCGCTTCTCGGCGACGCCGGTAGCCTACGACACCCCGCCGCCGCTGCTCGGCCAGCACACCGATGCGGTGCTCGGTGAATGGCTGGCGTTGCCGCCGGAGGAATTGCAGCGCCTGCGCGCGGAGGGCATCGTCTGAGAGGCTGTTTTCGGCAGCCGCAACAGCCGGACAACCAGCTTACTCCCCACAGGCACAGGGGATGACCGAGGAAGTCCGAAGTGGTCACAAAACGAATGCAACGAAGGCAACGAAGGCGCGCGTATTCCGCCGGCTGGGTGACCGGCTACACCATGTCCTCTGCCGGCATTGCCCGGAATCCTCCCGCCAGAGGAAAACTGTTCCGCGCGCGGCAAACTATCGCGCCGCCGGCGATCCGGGATTTGCCAACCACCTCGCGGACGAAACGCAGATTGGCTGCATCGGAGACCGTGGGCAGCTCGGTCCATTTGGCCTCAAACAATTCGATCTGACCACCGGTATCGGCCACGAAATCCACTTCGCGCGTACGGTCGCGCCAGAAAAACAGGCTTGCGGCGCGGCCAGCCCGGCGCTCGCGATGGCGCAGCTGGGCGAAGACAAATGTCTCCCACACAGCCCCCGCCGAGGGCGAAAGCCGCAGATCGTCCTCGGAGCGAATATTCAGCAGGGCGCAAAGCAGGCCGGTGTCGGCCAGGTAGAGCTTGGGGCTCTTGATGATCGACTTGGTGCGGTTGGAGAACCACGGTTCCAGCAGCACCGCCTGCCCGGAAGCTTCCAGCATGGATAGCCACTGATTGGCGGTGGACGGCGAAATGCCCACATCCCGCGCAAGGTCGGCCTTGTTCAGCAGGTTGGCCGAACGCAGAGCACAGGCGCGCAGGAACCGCTCGAAATCGCGCAGGCTGCCGACGTTCGCAAGCGACCGGACATCGCGCTCCAGGTAAGTGGCCAGGTAAGAGTTGTAGAACGCGACGAAATCTATCTCGGGGCTGGCATGCAACTCCGGAAACCCGCCGCGCACGATGGCTGTTTCCAGGCCGGTTTTCGGCAGCGCGCCTCGAATTTCCGACAGCGACAGCGTCTCCAGTTCGATGATGTCCGAGCGGCCGGCCAGCGATTCCGAGACGCCTTTCATGAGCGTGAATTTTTGCGAACCCGTCAACAGATATTGTCCGCGCCGGCCGCGGTGAGCGTCCACCGCCGCTTTAAGATGCCTGAAGAGGTCAGGCGCGTATTGCACTTCATCGATGATTACGGGCGCGGGGTGCCGGCGCAGAAAAGCGTCCGGTTCCTTCTCCGCTTGCACCGCCTCCGTGGGCAGGTCGAGGGAAACGAACCGGTGTTGCGGAAACAGCCGGCGCAGGGTGGAGGTCTTGCCGGTCTGACGCGCGCCGGTCAGCACCACCACCGGGCGGGTCCCTGCCGAGCGCCGCAGTCGCTCTTCGACGTCGCGTGGAATCCACATTCGCTAAATATACGATTGGATCGTATATTTAGCAATATCAGTTTTCTTGCCCGATTCCCGCCGCACCCAGTCCATTACCCCACCGGCGGTAGCGATGGCCGAGACAATGCCGACCGCGGCACAGGCTGCGGCGCAAGCAATAACAGCCACGAGAATATATATTTTTTATAATATACCAACTGCCGTAAGTGGCCATCTGATAGGGTATCTATAGAAACAAATCATGATAATTATAGCCCGGTCGCCGCGACCCGATACCCGCCCTAGCGACCCTTCCACTCGGGCCGACGCTTCTCGATGAAAGCGCCGACGCCCTCGGCGGCATCCTCCCCCAGCATGTTCTCGGTAATCGAGCGGCTGGCAATTCCGTAGGCGTGCGCCAGTTTCAACTCGAGCTGCTCGTAAAAAATACGCTTGCCGGCGGCGCACACCGCGGCCGGCTTCTGCTTGATGCCGCGGGTCAACGCGGCGATCTCCTGGTCCAGCTGCTCCAGCGCCACAACGCGGTTCACCAGCCCCCAGTCGAGCGCCTTGTGCGCGTCGATGAATTCGCCGGTGAACAGCAATTCGAAGGCGCGTTTTCGCGAAATGTTGCGCGACACTGGCACCCCCGGCGTGGCGCAGAACAGGCCGAAATTGATGCCCGAGGTGGCGAACCGGGCCACCGACGCGGCAACCGCCAGGTCGCAGGCCGCCACCAGCTGGCAGCCGGCCGCCGTGGCAATGCCGTGGATGCGCGCAATCACCGGCTGCGGCAGGCGCTGGATCTGCAGCATCACCTTGGAACACAGATCGAACAGGCCGCCAATGAATTGCTCGTTGCGGTTGGCCATCATTTCCTTCAGGTCGTGGCCGCCGCTGAACGCAGCCCCCGCCCCGGCGATCACCACGGCGCGGATTTGCGTGTCGGCCGCAATCCGCTGCAGCGCCGCCTGCAGCTCCTCGAGCATGGCCACCGAGATGGCGTTGTACTGCCTGGGCCGGTTGAGCGTCAGCGTGGCGACCTGCGCCTCGACCCGCATCAGTACATGCGGCGCCTGCAGGTCGCTATCTCCGGGAGCGTGCATGGTGGCCTCTCCCTATCCGGTTGACGACGAAGACTGCGCCTGCTGGCGCAGCGCGAATTTCTGGATCTTGCCGGTGGAGGTCTTGGGCACCACCCCGAACACCACCTTGCGCGGCGCCTTGAATCGCGCCAGATGCGCCTGGCAGTGTTCGATGATTTCCTGTTCGGTGGCCGCGGCATCGGGCTTCAGTTCGACGAAGGCGCAGGGCGTCTCGCCCCACTTCGGGTCGGGCCTGGCCACCACCGCGCAGGCCAGCACGGCGGGATGGCGATAGAGCACATCCTCCACTTCGATGGAGGAAATATTTTCCCCACCGGAGATGATGATGTCCTTGGCGCGGTCCTTGATCTTGACGTAGCCGTCGGGATGCATCACCGCCAGATCGCCGGAATGAAACCAGCCGCCGGCGAATGCTTCCCGGGTTGCCTGCGGATTCTTCAGGTAGCCCTTCATCATGATATTGCCGCGAAACATGATTTCTCCCATGGTCTCGCCATCCGCCGGGACACTCTGCATGGTTTCGGGGTCCATCACCGTCAGACCCTCCTCGAGCAGGTAACGCACGCCCTGACGGCTGTTTCGCTCGGCCCGCCGCGCGACATCCAGATCGTTCCACTCCTCCTGCTTGGCGCAGACCGTGGCCGGGCCGTACACCTCGGTGAGCCCGTACACGTGGGTCAGATCGAAGCCGATTTTTTCCATGCCCTCTATCATCGAGGCCGGGGGCGATGCGCCCGCTACCATGGCGCGGACCTGGTGCGAAATGCCCAGGCGCAGTTCCGCCGGCGCGTTGATCAACGTCGAGTGGACGATGGGGGCGCCACAGTAGTGCGTCACCCGGTGTTCCCGGATCAGGGGAAAAATCAGCGCGGCATCGACCTTGCGCAGGCACACGTTGACCCCGGCGTTGGCGGCGATGGCCCAGGGGAAGCACCAGCCGTTGCAGTGGAACATCGGCAATGTCCACAGGTACACGGCGTGATGCGGCATGGCCCAGGTGACGATGTTGCACAGGGCGTTCAGGTAGGCGCCGCGATGGCTGTACACCACGCCCTTGGGATTGCCGGTGGTGCCCGAGGTGTAGTTGAGCGAGATCGCGTTCCACTCGTCCGAGGGCGGCTGCCAGTCGAAGGCCGGGTCGCCGGACTCGAGGAACGCTTCGTAGTCCTCCCCACCGATGCGCGCGCCGGGTCCGCTGTATTCCGGATCGTCAACATCGATGACGATCGGCTGGTTGTCCAGTTGCCGCAGCGCGGCCGCTACCGTCGGCGCGAACTCGCGGTCCGCCAGCACCACCCTGGCGCCGCCATGTCGCAGCATGAAGGCGATGGCCGCGGCGTCGAGCCGGGTATTGAGCGCGTTCAACACGCCGCCCGACATCGGCACGCCAAAATGGCACTCGACCATCTCCGGCGTATTGGCGAGCATCGCCGCGACGGTGTCGCCGTTACCGATACCGCGCCCCGTCAGGGCCGACGCAAGCCGGCGGCTGCGCGCGTAGGTGTCGCGCCAGCTAAAGCGGCGCGTGCCGTGAATGATGGAGAGGCGCTCCGGATAGACGCTGGCCGCGCGCTCGATAAAGCTGAGCGGCGTGAGCGGCGCGTAGTTGGCCGCATTCTTGTCCAGATCGAGTTCGTAGGGATTGGCCATGCCAGCGCACTCCTCCCGTCGTCACATGCCCGGCTGGGGCGATCCCGGTGGCCCCGGTGGCCCCGGCGTCGCCGCGGCGGCATCCAGTTTTCGCCACAGGCAGCGGCCTTTGCTATCCGCGTCGATTCCGGCGAGCAGCCGTTGATGTTCCGCCGCTTCCTCCGCCGTCGTCACCAGCACCATCAACAGCGGTCGCCGCAGCGACTCGACGCTGCCGGTGCTGGAGGGGATGCGCGGCTGATCCAGTTCGATGGCCAGACTGTCCTGGCCGCGTGTCATGGCGAGATAGACTTCGGCCAGCAGTTCGGCGTCCAGCAGCGCACCGTGCAGGTTGCGGCGCGCGTGGTCGATGGCGTAGCGCTCGCATAATGCATCCAGCGAATTCTTCTTTCCCGGATGTAGCGCGCGCGCCTGCCGCAAGGTGTCGACGATGCCACTGCAGACCTCTGCGATGGGCGGCAATCCGAGCAGGCTCAGTTCACGGTTGAGGAACTCGATGTCGAAGGCGGCGTTATGAATGATGAGTTCGGCGCCGCGCACGTACTCGATGAATTCGGCCGCTATTTCCCCGAACTTGGGCTTGTCCTGGAGAAACTCGCTGGTGATGCCGTGCACCGCCAGCGCGCCCTCCTCGCTGTCGCGCTCCGGGTTGATGTAATGATGGAAATGATTCCCGGTGAAACGCCTGTTGAGCAGTTCGATGCAACCCAGCTCGATGACACGATCGCCCAGCCGCGCATTCAGGCCGGTCGTCTCGGTGTCGAGGACAATTTGCCTCATTCAGCCAGCTCGCGTCCGGCCCGGGCGCCGGCGCGCGGGATGCCGCGATTGGCCAGCGCGTCGGCGCGCTCGTTCTCCGGATGCCCGGCGTGACCCTTGACCCAGTGCCAGGTCACGCGATGCGCACGCGCTGCTTCATCCAGCCGCTGCCACAAATCCACGTTCTTCACCGGTTTTTTGTCGGCGGTGCGCCAGCCGCGGCGTTTCCAACCGGGCAGCCATTCGCTGATACCCTTCTGCACGTACTGGGAATCGGTGTGAACCTCGGCCACGCAGGGACGCTTGAGCGCTTCAAGCGCCCTGATCACCGCCATCATCTCCATGCGATTGTTGGTGGTATGGGCCTCGCCGCCGTACAGTTCGCGCTGGTTGTCGCCCTGCATCAGGATCGCGCCCCAGCCGCCCGGACCGGGATTGCCCCTGCAGGCACCATCGGTATAGATGCAGACCGTGCCGCCGGACAGCGGTGCCGGCTCCGAGCCGACGGCGCTCGCCATCGCCGCGGGTGACCGATCAGCGCTCGTTGCGGCGGACATGAATCACGTTGTCGCGCCGCGCGATCTGCACCATCACCGGCCTTTTTGCCCGCGCCTCGCGCCAGGCCGGCATGACCAGCCGTACCCCGACGTTGTGTTTTACTGCCCGCACCACGTACCCAGCGCCTGCAATCGGCCACCAGCGATCACCCGCTTTTTCCAGAAAACGGGATCGGGACAACCACTTGGCCTGGGCAAAAGGCGGCGCATAGCAGCCAAATCGGCCGCCATTGAGTTCGAATCCGAGCAGTTGCAGCCAGTCCTTGAGCCGCGCCAGGCCGATGAAGCGCCCGCACCAGGGATAGTCGCGGCGCTGCCTGCTGAGCGCGCGTTTCAAGCCCCACATCGATACCGGATTGAATCCCGAGATGACGATGCTGCCCTCCGGCATCAACACCCGCTCGGCTTCGCGCAGGATCTGGTGCGGGTGTTCGCTGAATTCCAGCAAATGCGGCAGCACCAGCAGATCGATGCTTTGCGAGGCGAATGGCAGTTGCCAGGCATTGGCGTGGACCGTCGAACGCTTCTCCAGGCCGGCGCGGATCTTCAGGGGGATGCGATTCTCGCGAAGGAAATCCACTTCCGGCAGGCCCAGCTGCACGGCGTTGAAGCCGAATATATCGTCCACGGCATTGTCCAGCTGAGTCTGTTCCCACTCCAGGACATAGCGCCCCTGCGGGGTATGCAGCCAGTCCGACAAAATCGATTTTTTCAGCGGTTGCAACATGATGACCCGGCTCCTGCGGCGGGCCGACCCGGCGGCGCCGCTGATTCGACGCTTGTTCAGGCAGCGCCGCACCCACTATGGACAACAGCATTACCAACTATAGACAACAGCATTACCAATATTATGCCTGCATCCGGCAAAATGAAGGTCGCCGCGATTCGCGCCTTTCAAGACTTTCAAGATGACCGCATCGGGCCCTCGGCGGCATCACCGCGCGGCTGCCAAAAAAGCCGCTGCGGCGCCGCCCGCTGCGGCAGGAAAGTACCCGCTGCACCCCCCCGGATTATGTGCCAGATTCACGTAAAAACCCTTCAGAATCGGCCACTTGATTGACCGGTCCGATTTTGCTGTTACCATCCGTCCATGGTCCAAATGGTATTCGGCGCCGGGTGGTCCTCCGGGCGGTCCTATTGGCAGGCAGCCTGAGAGGCGCGCACGCCTTGGCCAGGGGCTGCCGCTGGATTCTGGCCGGACTCGCTGCATTGGCGATACACGGCGCGTTCGCCGCGGATTCGTCGCCGCCCAGCGACTCACCGCCGGCATCCCTGGACGGGTCGTCGCCGTCACTACCGGCCGCGCCCGCGCCGGCTGCTGCGGCCCAACCCGCACCGGGCTTGCCGGGCTACGACGCGCAACGCGTCGATTCCCCGCCGCCGGCCCTTGGCCCCAGTATCCCGGTCAACGACCCGCTGCCAATCAGTTTTCCACTGGACCTGACCGAGGAGCCGGACGACCTCTGGGATCGCATTCGCAACGGATTTGCCATGCCCAACCTGAGCAGCCCGCTGGTTCTGGAGCGGCAAATCTGGTATGCCGCCCGCCCTACCCAGATCAGGCACATGGTCGAACGCAGCAAGCGCTACCTGTACCACATCGTCGATGAACTGGAGAAGCGCGGCCTGCCCACCGAACTGGCGTTGCTGCCGATGGTCGAGTCGGCCTTCAATCCCATGGCCTACTCGCGCGCGCACGCCTCCGGCCTGTGGCAGTTCATTCCCTCCACCGGCAAGAACTTCAACCTGCAGCAGAACTGGTGGACCGACGAACGGCGCGACATTCTTGCCTCGACCACGGCGGCGCTCGACTACCTGCAACTGCTCTACGACATGCACGGCGACTGGCATCTGGCGCTTGCCTCCTACAACTGGGGGGAGAATGCGGTGGCGCGTGCCGTGGCGAGGAACAAGGCGCGCAAACTGCCGGCCGACTATCTGAGCCTGACCATGCCGGCGGAAACCCGCTATTACGTGCCGAAATTGCAGGCGCTGAAAAATATCATCGCCAATCCGCGGGCCTTCAACATTCAGCTCGATCCGATTCCCAACCAGCCTTACTTCGTGACGGTCGAGAAGACCGCCGACATCGATCTGCGCACAGCCGCGAAACTCGCGGAAATGCCGGTCGAAGAGCTGATCGCCCTCAATCCGGCGCATAACCGCCCGGTGATTCCGGTGGCACAAAGCAAGACGCTGGTACTTCCGGCCGATCGCGCCAAGACGTTCCAGACCAATCTGGACAATCACGACAAGCCGCTGACGTCATGGCGTTCGTACACCCTCAGGCCGGGCGACAAGCTGGAGAAAATCGCCGCGCTGAACGGCTTGACCCTGGCGCGCCTGCAGCAAATCAACGGTATCACGACCCGCAACGCACTCGGCGCCGGAGCGCAGATCCTGCTGCCGATCAAGGGATCGAAGGCGGCGCATGAACCCCTCCCCCGTCTGTTTCAGCCCCCGGCAAGGACCCCTGCGCTGAAGCTGCAGCCGCGCACCGTGGCTCAGCAGGTCACTCATGTCGTTCAGCGCGGCGACACGCTGCCATCCATTGCGCAGCGTTATAAAGTGAGCGTGGACGATCTGCGTCGCTGGAATCGGATCGGCAGACTCTCGGCCGGCCAGAAACTGTTGCTGGAAGTGAAGACGACCCGATTCCCGCCTGCCCTGCCCGGCCTGAGCAAGCCGACAGGCCGCCTCAACGGCGCCAAGCGTCCCACCAGGGGAATCGCCAAACCGGGCGGCAGAAAGTCGCCCGCTACCCGGGCACAGCGCTAAGTGGCCGGACGGCAACAGCGCACGCTCCCGCTTGCGTTCCGGGGCCTGGCCCACTCCAGCGCAGCGCTCAATTTACCCCGTCATGGGTTTCGCTCCTTATAATCCGGGCTTCGTTTCATGTGCCCGATCCCGGGCTACGCCTCCATGTCCTCTATCGCATCGCGTTTGGCGCTTCGGCGCTTGCCTCATCTGCGCTGGTCTCAGTTCCCGGGGATGCTCGTCTTCGCCGCACTGCCTGTGATTTGTCTCGGCGGCCTGCTGGCGGCATGCGGCGAGTCCGCCCAGGCGCCAGCTCAGAAAGCAGGCGCATCCGCCGCCAAATCAGCAGCCAGCGGCGCCCCGGGCGGCCCGCAGGCGGTGCCGGCCCGCGTGCTGGAGGTCGTATCCGGACGCGTTCCGATCGTATTCGAGGCCATCGGGCAAATCGAAGGTTCCAAGGAAGTCGAGATCCGCTCGCGCGTATCCGGCATTCTGCAGAAACGCATTTATAACGAGGGCGAACTGGTCACGGCCGGGGCGCGGTTGTTCCAGATCGATCCGACCAGCTACGAGATCGCACTCGCGCAGGCGCGCGCCCAGCTTGCGCAGGAGCGTGCGCGCAACGAGCAGGCGCGCCGTGAATCGGGCCGCCTCAGGCAACTGGCCGAGCAGCGCGCCATCAGCCAGCGCGAGTTCGACGACTCGACCTCCACACTGAAGCTGTCGGACGCAGGCATTGAGGTGGCAGAAGCGCGGGTGCGCGAAGCGGAACTCAATCTTTCCTACACCCTCGTCACCGCCCCTGTCGCTGGCATCAGCGGCCGCGCCGTGCGCTCCGAAGGCAGCCTGATCACCACCGGCCCCGACAGCCTCCTCACCACCATCACCCAGATCAGCCCCATCTGGGTGCGTTTCAGCCTGTCCGACGCGGATCTCGCCAAGTTACCGGATCAGCGGCTCGGCGGTGCGACCGAGGTGCGGCTGCTCCTGCCCAATGGCAACCGCCATGAGGGCAAAGGGCGCATCAACTACGCCGCCACCCAGATCGATCCCCGCATCGGCACGCGCCAGTTGCGCGCCGAATTCGACAATGCCGGCCAGCGCCTGTTGCCGGGACAATTTGTACGGGTACAGATCACGGCCGGGCAGCGCGACAACGTATTTCTTGTCCCCCAGACCGCGGTGCTGCAAACCGAAAAGGGGTATTTCGTGTTTGCACTCGATCAGGACGGCAAGGCGGCATTACGGCCGGTGCGCACCGGAGAGTGGATCGGACGGGACTGGTCCATCCTCGAAGGACTGAAGGCCGGGGATCGCGTCGTCATCGACAACCT
>Ga0080064_1000273_pt1 | contig 148038 bp, 116 predicted proteins | sample Subgrocontami54m_FD_69260 | JGI IMG/M metagenome (GOLD analysis project Ga0080064, IMG submission 69260) | Subsurface groundwater microbial communities from S. Glens Falls, New York, USA - GMW46 contaminated, 5.4 m (SPADES assembly) (version 2) ...
AAGGACCTTGAAGTCAAACCGGCAAACCGCCACTACGACTACAACAATAACCCTCCGGTCCTCGACTTGACGCCGATTCTGGGAGATACCATCGGCGGGAACACGGGGGCGACTGCCCAAGTGACTCCGGGCCTGGCTACTTCCGGCAGCGGCTCCACCGAGGACACCACCCCACACACGACCGGTTACAACAAGAAGACGTTCGAGCTGAGTGGAGATTGGTTTTTCACGAAGCACAGTTCCATGAGGTTCGGTTACGAAGGGGAATGGTTCGACCGTTCCCGTCGGGATGCGGCGCATTCCTTCGAGAACTCGTTCTTCGGCGCTGTGGACCTGGTTCCTCGTAAGGACCTCCTCTTTCGGTTCTCCGCTCGTCACCAGGATCGCAAACCAGACCTGTACGAGGACGAGGCTTCCGACGGCGTGGAATGCGACCTGACCATTCTCGCCGCCGCCAGGACTGCGGGTATTTTCCCCGAAATCCATCCTTGCGGCCGCAGGTTCGATCAGTCCGCCAGACTGCTGGACCGCGTAGATACTCTGGTGCAGTTCAATGGAGATAAACTCAGTATCTCGGGCGGTTTCCAGACAATCCAGCAAGACTTCAACCGGCGCGGCGTCGGGAGTAACAGTCACGATCCGCTCAACTTTCTGACGGGTACCGCGCAAACTACAAACCCCTATTTCCTGTATGGAGCGTTGAAGGACCTTTCCTTTATCTACACCTTCGATGCGAGCTACGCCTTCTCGCCGGAGGTATCCCTGTTCGCCGAGTACACGCACGAGCGGTACTACAAGAGAATGATCTCGCGGTCCCGCAGTCCGTTTGCAACCGCAGCGCCCTTCTGTTCAGCCGGCGGATGCGACAGCGCCAATAACGATTGGGAGAGCACGTACCGCGACTTGTTCGACACCTACGCCGCGGGATTTGATCTATTTTTCTGGAAGAAGGTTTACCTGACGACGTACTACTCTCTGTCGGCGGGCAAAGGCCAGGTTGGTTCGCGATTCCTGGGCGATTCGACGCGGCTTACAGCAGGCGATCCCGACAAGTTCGTCCTACTTGGGACCGGCGCCGCCGTGCCCTACCCGGACACGACCACCCGGATTCACGAACTTACGGCCGTCTTCAAATACAAGCTCACGGCGAACCTCACGCCGAAGCTGGAGTATCGTTACCAGCAATTCGACAACAAAGACTACCAGACGTCGCCCATGACGCCTTACATGGGCTGCATCAGTCCGGCCACGGGCGCTCTGGTGAACGGCTGTTCTGCGAGGCTGCTGACCGGCACGACTTCTCCCAACCCGACTTTCGCCCCCAGCCCGTTCTATCCGTACTCCGTGGTTGGCGATACATCGTCGGCCCGGTATATCTTCCTGGGTGTGGATCAACCTTCGCACCGCGTCCACATCATCTCGGCCACGCTCGAATATCGATTCTAGACTGCTGATTTCCGAAGAGGGGATCGATCACCTCATGACCTGACCGGGGTTCTTGTACCTGTTTCGATGAGAGAGACTACATCGTAGCCCTTGGCACGCCTGCTTCTGTTGTTCTCCAGTTGTTCAGCGCAAACGCCTGCCAACGAATGCCAACGTTTGCAAAACCTGCACGCGGGACGCACCTGCTCAGCGTTCTGCGGTTTGCATGCGGTTTCAGGAACTTGGGCAGACCTAGCCGAAGCTGGTCGTAAGGTCCTCATAATCCGTTGGTCCCTGTCCCGAGGCTTCGGGACGAATCCAGGCGGGCCCATTCTTGGTACTGCGCCCCATGCGCATCCGCGTCCCGCGGGGGAATCCAACCAGGCCCACCAGGGGAACTGTTTTGTAGTTAAGACGCGCCGCGATTCGCGTCCCATCGCATTCCTTGAGAATTCCCCTACTGCTGAATCCATGAGGCCAAAGGGACAGGAAACACGGCTGTACCAAAACTGTACTTCCGACCAGCAGATTCCCGACCCCGAATCCACTACTGTGGAGTCCTCCCGGCCCTGCATCCAGAAGAGGAGGCAGGACTCCCATGAAATTCTGGCGAATCGTGAGCCTTTTGGCTCTGTCGGTCGCGCTCTTGAGTTTTCTTCCCGCCACTGTTTCTGCGCAGGATTGGCGTCCACTGGGTCCCCAGGGGGGAGACGTGCGAAGCCTAGGCGTGGATCCGCAGAACGCGCAGATTCTGTACATTGGCACTTCCGACGGACATGTTTTTTACTCTACCAACGGCGGAGCCCGCTGGCAGTTGCTCAGCCGCGTCGGAGAACGGCAGGATGCTGTGGTCATGACGATTCAGGTCGATCGGCGCGATTCGCGGCGCTTGTTCGTCGGAACGCAGACTCTGCGGGAAAACGCGGGCGGAGTTTATCGCAGCGACGACGGCGGCCGGAGCTGGAAGCTGGCAGGCTTACACGGCCAAGTGGTTCGCGCGCTCGCGCAGTCACCGTCCTCTCCTGAGCTTTTCATCGCTGGAACACTGGATGGAGTCTATCGTTCCGTGGATTCCGGGGCCTCCTGGAAGCGGATCTCCCCCGCCGGCCATGAAGATCTGCGCAATTTCGATTCAGTTGCTGTGGATCCTCAGAATCCTGATTTTATCTATGCGGGCACATATCACCTGGCATGGAAGACCACCGATGGCGGTCTGCACTGGGTGCCCATTCACCAGGGGATGATTGATGATTCCGATGTCATGGACATCAGCATTGACCCGTCGGACCCGAACACAATCTTCGCCACCGCATGCTCCGGAATGTACCGCAGCGCAAACCGCGGGGATTCTTGGACGAAGATTCGTGGCGTTCCTCCGACGGCACGTCGAACCTACTTCTTGCGCCAGGTGCCGAACCATTCGCGGACACTTTACGCCGGCACCACACAGGGTTTGTGGAAATCTGCCGACGACGGTCTCTCCTGGAAGCGAATCACTCCGCCCGACTGGTCGGTCATCGCGTTGGTGATCGATCCGAAGAATCCGAACAAACTGGTCGCCGGAACGGAGCGCCGCGGCATGTTCGTGAGCGAGGACGGAGGTCTGACGTTCCGGCCATCGAACCAGGGCTTCCATCATCAACAGATCATGGCTTTCGCCGCCGATCCGGAGAATGACGAACGCATGCTGTTGGTGCTTACCAACGCACAGGAACGGATTTTGACGACTCGGGACGGCGGCCAATCTTGGAGCTCGGCAGGAATGGGCGTGGCGCCAGAGCAGGTCCGTCGAGTGTTCAGCGCCCCAAGCGGCTGGTGGGTCAGCTTGTCCTTGGGTGGTCTGATGACTTACGACGAGAAAAGAGCCAAATGGTCAAAAGCAGGCTTTGTAGCTCCCGTCAAAGGTGTGCAAGTCGCGCGCCGTGGTAAACCGGCGGCGCCACCTGTGCAGCGCCCATTCCAACAAGTCGTAAACGACTTGGCGTATGGCCGCGGCATCTGGCTAGCCGCGACACAGCAGGGAGTCGCAGGTTCCCGCGACGCGGGCGCCACCTGGTTCGAGTTCTCGGCGCCCGAAGTGCGAGGAACTCCGGTCCGCTCTGTTCAAGTTTCGGCAAATGGGCGCCATTTCTACGTCTTGACGCAGCGCGGCCTGTTCGCATCTTCCGATGCCGGACAATCGTGGAATGGTATCGAACTGCCAGTCTCGGCTGCGCTGGCGGTCAGACTTCACTGCATGGGCGATTCGACGCTCATCCTCGCCAGCAAAGCCGGGCTCTTCGTTTCGAACAATTTCGGCCAGAATTGGAGATCGCCATCGCTTCCCGGGATGATCATCGAGGATGTCGCCGTGTCCGAATATGCTTTGTTGGTGTCCACGCAGGCGCACGGCCTCTTCGCCTCAACCGATGTGGGAGGATCCTGGATTCCGTTGGAAGGTCCCGTGGCCGGAGTGCAATTCCCGTTCCTGGCGAAGCATCGAATCGACAAGCGTTTTGTCGCAGCTTCTTCAACCGAGAGCTTGCACACGCTTAGAATCGATACGCTCAGCGCGAAACAGACGGTACAGCAGGAGCCGCCGCCGACTAGTGCGTTCAAGAAGCGATAGCTCGAGGCGAACCATAACGAGTGCCTCGATCCCGACGTCCCGCCTTGCGCGCTCAGGGCAGGCGAATCTAAGCGAGGTCACAAGCGATCTGATTTCATAGCATCGAGTCGCAGAAATTCCCATCAACACAGTTCACGCGAAGGTTTTCCAATTTCAGTTGTAGAAATAATGGTTCACATTTATCTCGAGGGTGTGAAACGCGCTCGCAGTGCAAGATTCGCCTCATCGCAAAACTTGTTGACCTGCCCCACAGAAAAAGAATCCACGCAAAATGTAGCTGCAATTTCTCCCAGCTAAGGAAGCAACGGCGCAATCCGACGTTGAAAGAATTTGCAGAAAAGTGCCAGTTTCTTGAAACACCCCTATGCGAAAAGCTGCGGCTCGCCTGTGATCCCGCTGATTCTACGCATCTTGCAAAGTCGGGTCGCACCAAGCGCTTGGTGCGCAACGTGCAGGCAATACACTAGTGTGAGGAAGCCTGTCCCGCATCCGGGGCCTGCCCAGTGCTTGACAAGCAGGCTGGAGACGGCTAGCCTCCCAGCATAGGCTGTTGTATGGCAGGCGCAAAGATTCGCAAAAGCTGTTGCCGTAGTGTTTTTTATAATGCGCCGCTATGCAAAGTTAGCTTTGCGCTCGAATCATTGTTAGTCCGACCTAATTTGAATGAGCTTTGAAAATTCCGTGGAGGATTGTGTGAAAAAGTGCGCCCAGTCTTTCTTAATTAAATTGCTATCGGCTCTGGTGTGTATGGCCCTGTGCGGGCCAGCCGCGGCGGCACAGACGACGCCAACGCCCGGGCAAAACATCAACAGGGTGTCGGGTGTGTGGCCGGTGGGTTTTCTGCATTGCGCATCCCAGAATGGCTGCTGAAGGCTAGGGCTACGGTCTTAGGCAAGGAAATTTCAAGGGGTCTCAAACTTGGTATGAAGGAGACAAACTATGCAGGCTAAAGTGCGGAGACTGTGTACAATTTTTTTGTCCCGCCGACTCATGCGCGCCACGGCTGCACTAGGGTTACTGTCGGTGTTTGCATTTGCCCAAACAGGGCAGGCGCAAACTAGCCCGTTGAAGTTTGAAAACAATTATTTCGTCACCGGCGACTATGTCGTCGCGGGCTGGGCGAATAAACAGATATCAAATCGACCTGGCTACGCCAAGGGAACGATCAATATTCCCGACCCCAAGCAGCCCTCCCAGAGTGGCGTGCCTACTCAGGTGCCAACGGGCGCCGATGTCGTGGCGGCCTTCCTCTATTGGGAGACTGTCGAAAGTTCACAGACATTACTCGCCGGGAAGCAGGGATTCTTCAGAGGGTACCCCATTACCGGAACACCGCTGGGTAACCCGAACGCTCCCACATCCTGGAGTTCAGGCGGCTGTTCGGGCAGTTCCCAAGGGTCGAAGACGATGCAGGTCTATCGCGCGGATGTCCGCCCATATTTGCCGGTAGATTCGAACGTTAATTCCCCTACATATGGAATGGTCCTGCCTAACACCTCATACCTCGTAGAACTGACCGACAGCGGAAGCAATGGAAATGCAGCTCCTTTTACCTTGGGCGCGACCCTTGTGATCATCTACCGGGTTTTGTCTCCGAATTTTCCGCTGAACGCGATTGTCTTGGACGACGGCGCCTTTGCCCCGGCCAACGGTTCATCAACCATGACCCAGACATTGCAGGGGTTCTACCAGCCTGCGGCAAGCCCGATCTCGAAATTGACTCACATCGTGGGCAACGGCCAGACCAACAAATTCCAAACCGTGTATCTGAACAACGTGGCGCTCTCCTCTCTCTACGGGACCCTCCCTCCGTTCCCCGGGGTCTATAACGGCTCGTGGGACAATCCCACGTGGAACGTGAGTAACGCACTGAATGCCCCTCCCAACGACCCTTCGGAAACGACTTCGGTAGTGCCGGCCAGCAACAACAGCGGGTGTGTATCCTGGGGTGCAATCATCTTCAGCACCACGGTCCAAGACAGCGACGGTGATGGGCTGCTCGACTACTGGGAACAGTCACCCCCCAACCCGGTGAACCCGAATTCGGCAGGGAGCCCCCCGGGGTATGTCGATGTCGGTAGCGGTCAGTTCGTAGCGCTGCCCGGCGCAAACCCGGCCCAACGAGATATCTTTGTCCAGCTCGATTACATGTTTGATACGACAATCGGCCATTCGCATTCGCACTTACCGAGTCCGCCAGACCTAACGCAAATCCAAACGATGATGACCAGCGCGTTCTCTGCGAAGGGCATCAACCTTCATTTGTTTCCTACGAACGCGATTCAAGAGCAAACGTGTACTCTCGCCGACGAGGACTACACCACTTCGCCGCCGCAGCTGTGCCCGTTCCCTAGTAATGTGGCTCCATATCAACCGGGTGTGCTTGGCTGGAAGGGAGGTTTCGTATTTCTCAAGGATCAGCCGCTCAACACCAACCCTGATGGCACGACGTGGTCCGAGACCCAGTGTGAGAGCAACCTCGCGACTTGCGTTCGGCGTTTCCAACCCGGGCGGAAGGACAGCTATCACTACACGATCTTCGGACACGCCCTAGGAGTGGCGAATTGGAATTTCACAAGCGGAACACTGACAAGCGTCGTGGCCTCCGGCACCACGGTCACGTTCACCACTTCAACCCCCCACGGGCTTGACGTGAACTCGGTAGCTGGCAACGGCCGCGTTACCATCTCCGACGCAATCACCAGTCCCAATCTGAACGGGACCTACTTTGTGACGGGCGTCAACAACACGACGCCGCCTTACACTTTCACGATACAGACCGTCAACGTACCAGCGGTTCCGTACAACAACAATACCGATCCGGACCTGTCTGTTGCGTCTGGTCAGGCCGGCACTGTGTCAGGTTTTTCCGATGTGGGCGGGGCAGATTCAGTCGTCACACTGGGTAACTGGGGACCCGATGGGCAAACCGTGCCGGTGCAAGCCGGTACCTTCATGCATGAATTCGGACATGCGCTCGCGTTAAGTCACGGTGGTTATTCTTACGACACGCTAGGCAGTTACGTGCCCACTGTTGGGGCTAACTGCAAATCCAATTTCCAGAGCGTGATGAACTACCTGTTCCAGTTTGACCTGCTGGACAACGGCGCGCTGGATTATTCCGGGCAGAAACTAAATCTCCTCAACGAAAGCGGTCTGCCCACGGGCCTGACCGTGGATCCGACCGACCCATCGGCGCCGACGCTCGCCTATTTGAACACGAAATGGTACACGCCGATTTTCCCTGGGGTCGGCACACCGGCCACGCAACATTGTGACGGCACGCCGAAATCGCCAACTGAAACGATGTACCGCGTCGAGGGCCCCGCTAACCTGATTACGCCGGCGTGGGTGAACGGGGACATCAATTTCGACGGCACGATCAATACGATCTTGCGCGGCTACGACGACTGGGCGAACATTGATCCGCGGCAAATCGGCGCTACCGGCAGCTTGTCTGCGGGAGGCGGCACCAAACTCGGGGGCGGAGGCGGCACCAAAATTGGGGGCGGAGGCGGCACCAAAATCGGGGGCGGAGGCGGCACCAAACTCGGGGGTGGAGGCGGCACCAAGATCGGGGGTGGAGGCGGCACCAAAATCGGGGGCGGCGGCGTCTCCAACTTTGAGACTACTCGGGAGACGGCCAACTCCGTTGCCCGTCCTCCGAGGAACCTGACGGTTACACCAACGGATACGCGCACTTCGCACTCGGTGTTGCTGAACTGGGATCCGCCTACCTTTCCAACCGCGCCTGGCCAGGTTTCGTACAACGTTTATCGGAATGGCGCCCGGCTCGCCACGTCACTCCCTACACGCAGCTACACCGACAGCGCGGTCATCAATCCCGACAACCCCATCATTGACTGCACGACCTACACGTACCTCGTGTCGTCAGTCCTTACCGTGAACGGCAATGAAAGTGTCCCATCGAACTCCGTGGACTCCGGGCAGTATTCCGTTCCGTGCCCGCCCACGGGGCTGGCGCCAACCCTGACGGTGACGAACGGTGTGGGATCGATCGCGCTAAATTGGACCGCCGTGACGACCTCCGGCGCGATTGGCCAATACAACATTTACCGGGATGATGGTTCCGGTATCCAGCCGCTCAGTACGTCCTCAACGACCAGCTACACCGATCAACCGGTTGTCAACAACACAACGTACACTTATTACGTCACTGCCGCGTCCGCGACCTTGAATGACCAGCACAGCTGTCTGGGGGGTCAGTTAGATTATTGCCGTGAAAGCAGCGCGGCCATCACGACTATCTTGGTCCGCTGGACGGTGGACAGCACCATTACGGTCACGAAACCTGCGCCTGGGTCAGCCGTTTACAACACCAGCTTTTCCGTGGCGGCAACCGCCTCTTCCGGGTTGGATGTAGCCATTACGGTGAGCGGCGGAGCGTGCTCGGTGTCGCTGGGCGGCACGAAGAGCGCGACCATCCGCATGGATAGCGGGACGGGAACTTGCACGGTGCACTACAACCAGGCCGGGAACGACACCTACAACCCGGCGCCGGAGGTGACCCGCGACACGACTGCGACCAAGGCCGACGCAGTCATCGTGGTCACGCCCTACAACGTCACCTATAACGGCAGCGCGCACACCGCGACGGGCACCGCCACGGGCGTGGAGAGCCCCACTCCGGTGGACCTCAGCAGCCTGCTGGGCCTCAGCGGCACCACGCACACCAACGCCGGCAGCTACGCGAGTGACCCCTGGACCTTCGCCGGCAACACCAACTACAACGCCACCAGCGGCACGGTCAGCGACAGCATCGCCAAGGCCAACGCCGTCTTCGCCCTCAGCGGCTACGCCGTCACCTACGACGGCAGCCCCCACACGGCCACCGGCACGGCCACGGGCGTGCTGCTCGAGAGCCTCAGCGGCCTGAACTTCAGCCTCACGACGCACACCAACGCCGTCACCGCCCACAGCGACAGCGTGACCTTCGTGGACGTCACCGGCAACTACAACAACGCCAGCGGCACGGTCAGTGACAACATCGCCAAGGCCGATACGACCACTGCGATCACGTCCGATGCGCCTGACCCGTCGATCGTCGGCCAGTCGGTGCCGGTGAGCTTCACGGTGACCGTGAACCCGCCGGGAAGCGGGACGTTCACAGGAAGCGTAACGATTAGCGCGGGCATCGGAACCAGCTGCACGGTGGGCGTTTCTGCGGGCAGTTGTACTCTGACGTTCACGACGGTGGGAACCAAGACGCTAACTGCAACCTACGCGGGCGACAACAACTTCAACGGCAGCACCTCTGCGACCGAGCCTCACCAGGTCAATTACAATTTCAACGGGTTCTTCTCCCCGCTGAAGACGGCTGGCATCTGCCCCTCATCGTCGTCCTCGGGCGTGCAAAAGCTGGGGAGCGGCGTGCCGTTCAAATGGAGATTGCAGGACGCCAACAACAACCTGATCACCAACATCAACACCATTGACAGGATCGAGGATTTCAGTGGCAGCGCATGTGGTGTTCCCGGGACCGGCGTGGTGCTCTACTCGCCCGCGACGGGCCTCAAGGGCGGCAGCACGTTAAAGTATGATACCGGAAGCGGCCAGTTCCACTTCGTCTGGGATACTGGGTTTCAGACTGCCACCGGGATTCACACGGTCGTTATCAGGCTTGTGGACGGCCGGAGCTATGCAACCACCATTAACCTCAAGTAGGCGGCTGTAGCATCACGCCGCTAAAAGGTTTTTTACCGGGCAGCAAGGCGGCGTTGGGCTAACGAATTTGGCCGCTCCCCGGCTTGTTCTTTCAGGGAGCACGACGGAAGTCTCGCCAGCTTGAAGGCCCGCGTTTCCACGGTGACCCAAGCGATCGGGTGAGCAAAGCGTGCTTTTTTGTTTCTACTTGCCGAGCTGGCGGCGGATTTCGAGGAGCAACGGATCTTCGCCGGCCTGGCCCCGGATGCTCAAGTAGGTGCGATAAGAGTCCGCAAAGCCGGGACTCTTCAGCCCTTCGCGCACGCGCCCTTGGTAGTAATAGACGAGGGGAAAAAAGCCGTAAGTCGGCACGTTGTCCTGGAAGAACTCCAGGGCTTCGCCGCGCCGTTTGACACAGCGATCAAATTCAGAGTCCGCTTCCACGAAGGCGCCGGCTTGCAAATAGGCCCAGCCGAGCTCAAACCGTCCGATCCACGTATCCAGCAGCTTGCTGGCGTCGGTAAGCGCTGCAATGGCTTTCCGGGTATCGCCGCGCTTCACGGCGACCATTCCCTCAATGACCTTGGCATAAGACTGCGGCTCGGCTTGCAACTCGGACCCCAGACTGGCGGCGAGCTTTTGCGCTTTCGCCAGTTCGCCCGCCTCGACAAAGACCAGGGCCGCCAGGAACCTGAATTTTACGGCCTGGCTGTTAGCCAAGGCCTTCTCCGCGGCGGCAACTGCCGCTGCCCTCTGCTCCCGCAAGAGCTGCACGCGGGCCAGGGCAGCAAACTTGTCGGCAGCGCCGTCCGGGTTCTTGGCTCCCAGGTCGGCAGCCGCGCCTTGCTCAAGGATCCGCACAGCATCCGCAAACCGCCCTTGGTATAAAGCCAAATCGGCAAGCCCCAAGGCGGCCATGGAAGAGCCGAATGCGCCTAGCTTCTCGAGGTTGTGATAGGTTTCCGCAGCTTGCGACAAGCGATCCTGCCCCAGTTGCGCTTCTGCCAGACTGAGATAGCCTACCGGGGATGGGTTGAGCTGCAGGGCCGCGCGCGCTTCCTGTTCACCCGTTTCAAAATCACCCCCCAAGGAACTGAAAAATGACAGGTTGAGCCGCTGTGCGGCGCCCTTGGGAATAATCTCGACGGCTCGCCGCGCCACTTCGACAGCGTCGGGGATTTTATGTAACTGTGCCAAGCAAACAGAGAGGTTGGTTTGTCCTACCCTATCGGCCGGGTACCGGTTGACGAGTTGGGTTAATTCCTCGACACATTTTTGGTAGTCACCAACATTTGAGTAGTACAGGCCACGATTACGGTAGCGTTCGCGCTCTGTCATCCGGTCCTCGTGTTCCATGGCCAGTCTTATGTATTTGTCGGCATCCTGTCTTCTGCCCAGGTTGCTGGCCATCGCTGACATTCCGGAATAGGCAAGGCCAAAATTCGGATCGAGTTCTGTGGCCTTCGAAAAAGAGCGTAGAGCATCCTCAAATTGCCCCGCCAACTGCTGTTCCATGCCGATGGATGCCTGGTGCACGGCTTCCAATGATGCTGCCTTAAACGCCCCCGTGAGCGCGTCGAACTGAACCGACGCAGGCGTGGTGTCGCCCAGCGCTTTACGAATGGGCGCTGCCAGCTTGGGAATGTCGCTCAGAATGTCTTGCTTATTGGCGACGGTGACCTCGGCATTGGCGGTCACGTTACCGGTCGCCGCGTCCAGCGCAATCACCGAAATGCTGTATCTGTTGCCTCGCAGGCTGATCTCACCCGCGATCACTACACCAACGCCTTGACTGAGCGCCACAAGGCGGGCCGACTGCTCATCGAGCTTATCGGTGGGATTCGGGAGTTTTCGAGCCAGCTTGCGCGCGTCGCCACGGCTGTAGGCGTTGATGAAGCTGGCGCCTTCCAGTGCGATATTGACCATCGGCTCCAGCGTGCCATCGAAAATCGGGTCGCCCGTATGGTTCGTGAAGTCGGCCACGAGCACGGTGACCGCCCTCGAAGCCGCGGGCGCCTTGGAGCCGCTTCCCAGAGAAAAAATCCAGTGGCGAACGGGTGGAATCGCGAACGCCAGAGTAATGACTAGGGCAGCGCTTCCGGCCACGATCATCCAACCACGACGCGTCTCCGGCATCGGCAGAGAGATCTGCACGCTGCGGGAGCGGGCGGGCGCGCGCTGGGCGTCGAGGTCGGCGAGGATTTCCTTGGCGGACTGGTAGCGCAGCGCGGGATCGGTTTCCAGGCAGCGCATGATAATGCGGACGAGATAGTCAGGAATATCGGCGTTCAGCGTTTTCGGGCTCTTCGGCTTCTCCTTGACGCGCATGTACATCAGGGCCAGCGTGGAGTCCGCCTTGAAGGGGACGTCACCGGTAACCATTTCGTAGAGGATGAGGCCGAAGGCGTACAGGTCGGTGCGGCTGTCCACCGGTTTGGCTTCGACCTGCTCCGGGGCCATGTAGCGTGGGGTGCCGAGAAATTCGCCGGAGCGGGTCATGGCGGCGGCGCCGGCGTGCAACGATTTGGCGAGGCCGAAGTCGGAGACGTAGATCTGCCCGGCGCTGTCCACGAGAATATTCTGCGGCTTGAGATCGCGGTGGACCACGCCCGCGGCGTGCGCGGAGTCGAGGGCCTCGAGTAGCTGTCGCGAAATGTTGACGGCCAGCTCAATCGACAAGCGCCCCTGGGCATTCAGGACATGGTGCAGATCCGGGCCTTCGATGAAGGCCATGGAGATGAACTTGACGCCCTGCACTTCGCCGAGGTCGTGAATGCGGAGAACATTTTTGTGAGTAATCTTGCTGGCGAGGAGCAGCTCCTGCTTGAAGCGCTGCATCACGCCTTCGTCGGAGGTCATCTCGGGACGGATGAGCTTCAGGGCGACGTCTCGGTCCAGCTCTTTATCAAGGGCTTTGTAGACGGTGCCCATGCCGCCTTCGCCGATTTGCGCTTCGATGTGGTAGCGCGGGCCGAAGTCCGCGCCGGGTTGCAGCGAAAACAGCGCAGCAGTATTCGAAGCCCACGAGCGCACCGAGGAAGCAGCCGCAGGGCTGGGAGTCTTTACGGCTCCGCCGGAGCCGCTGCCGGACGGCGGCGCAGGCGCGTAGGAGTCTCCGCCGATAAAGGTGACGTCGTCCGCGGTGCCCGGTTCGACCAGCGATTTGGCGCAGCGGTCGCACACCCGTGCGTCGTTCGGATTGTAGGCTCGACAGTGAGGACAGAGCATGGTGAGAACCGCTCGAAATCAAAAAACTGCAGTACTGGAGCTGCCATTATCCGGCAGCGGCGCGGCGGCTGCAAGGAAGAAAGGGAGTAGTACCAGTAAAAGAGTTCCGGAGTAGCAGAGTCAAAGAGTGGAAGAGATAGGAGTATTTGACGATGATCTGTCGGCCGCTCACTTGGACACAGGCGTCGAGAACCGGCGCACGGTGAGCGAGATGGGCAGCCCGACGCAAACCATGTGAGTGATCACAGCGATGGCCACGGTGGAAATCGTGAATCTGCTTTTGATGCCCGCGAGCGGCAGCACAACGAAATACATGAACAAGTAAACGGTGACGCCGTAGAGCATCCCCCAAGTGACGGCCCGCTGCGTCAGGAAACTCAGTTTGCGGCTGGCTAGAAAATAGACGGCGGCCGCTGTCGTGGCGATCAGGAAGTGCAACGCGGCGCCCAGAGACGCGGTTGCCAGGCCGCCTTGGTAAGCATTCGCTCCCAGCAGGCCGCTGGCAATCGATCGCAGAACGCGCACCGGGGAAACGCCTCGCACCCCCCAGGTGACAAAGGCCGCCGAGATGTCCATCACTCCTGCGAGTAAACCGCCCCATGCGATGGCCTGAATGGCTTTCGGCTTTTCCATAGAACACAAAACTATCATGTTTGAGATTTCAGGAATACCGGCGTGCCAACCATGGCGGGTGTATACTCCGGCGCAAATCTCCCCCGGTGAGGACAACGATGCGCAAAACGCGCTTCATGAGTGTGCTGTTTCTGGTGCTCTCGGCCGCATTCTTTTTCGTGCCGCAGTTCCGGCAGGCGTTCAGCCTGCCGATCATGATGATGGCGTTGGAATCGAGCAGCGGCTCGAAGTACGCCCTTTTTCCGAATTCCCAATTGCAGCAATGGGCGCGGGAAGCAGAGGCGCAGCGCGACGCGCGCGCCCTGGCCTTTGTTGCCCTGCGTCTGCCCGACGCCGTGGAGCGTGCACGCCTGGCTGACCTGTCCGTGTCCATGGACCCCAAGCTGGGTTGGGTTTACATCTCCATGATTTCCATCGCGGGCAACCGCAAGAGCCCGCAGACACTGGCCTGGGCGAAAAAGCTCCAGCAATTTGATCCTGACAACGCACTGGGATACCTGCAAGAAGCCGAGTACCTGCGCGAGAACAACCCCATGCTGATGCGGTCCTCCGCCCCGGGCATGCCCAACTGGGAGGAGTGGCTGAAGCTGACGGAGTGGCGCGCGGCGATGGAGAAAGCCTTCGCTGCGCCCCACTATGACGGCTATAGTCTGCGGCGCTTCGACCTGGAGCGCACCTTCCTGCGCGAGCGCGGCGTCGCCACGCCCGTCCGCGTGCTCTTTTCCATGGCTTCCTATCCCATCCCCAACCTGCTGAACATCCGGCAGTACGCCCTCCTGATGGTCAACAAAGTGGGAAAGGACGCCGAGAAAGCCGGGAAGACCAAAGAGGCGCTGGCACACTACTGGACCGTGGCAAATTTCGGCGAGCGCATGCACTTGGGAGCGGGGACGACCATCGAGCAGCTCATCGCGGCGGCGGTGCAGAAAATCGCGTACCAGCCGCTGGAGTCGCTGCTGCGCAGCAGCGGGCAGCCGGATGCTGCCGCCACCTTGCGTTACGCCGCCGCCGAGAGTCAGCGCCGCGGCGAAGCGCGGCGCGGCAAGGATGTGCTGGCCTTGAGCACCAACTACGTGTGGAACGCGCTGATGGTGAACATCTTTCTGGCGCTGGTGATGGTCTTCAGCGCGTTGACGGTGATTGCCGTGCTCTACGTGAATCTCAAGCGGTGGATCCGCACGCGCCAACACGGCAAGACGTACGATACGGTGACCATCGCGGAAAACTATCTGCCCGTGCTGCTGTTCGCCTTCTGCGTGGGCTTGTACATCTGCTACTACCCGTACGCGCGCAATTTCCATTACTACATGAATGCCACCGGCGAAATGCATGACCTGGAGTCGGTCTTCTCGCACTCCATCTCGCTGCCGTACATGATCCCGGGACAGCAGATTCCCCTGGGCAATCCCTTTGTGCCCTACGTGTGGTACGCGCTGGCGGGGTTCGCGTTGGTGCTCGCGGGGTCGTTGTTTGGCTGGCTCAGGAAAAAACCGGAAGCGGCCAAAGCGTAGGCCGGAGGCGGAGCGGAGAGGTATCGAGCAGCAAGGCGCGGCAGGCGGGGCCGTCAGCCTTCTTGCAGTGCGCGCAGTTCGGTATTCGCGCGGCGCAGGCGGATGGCCACGGTTCTCGCGATGCCTTCGAGTAACTGGATGGCGAGCTTTTTGTGGTCGCTGGCAATTGTATCGAAGCGCTCGCGCGACAATACCAGAAGTTCCACGTCGGTGAAGGCAATCGCGTCGGCCGAGCGCGGTTCGCGGTCGAGAAAAGTCATTTCTCCCAGGAAGTCGCCGCGTCCAAACGTGGCCAAGTGAAAGGCCAGCTTGCCGGCCACGGGAAGCACCACGCGCACCGCGCCGCGGCGGATGAGAAAGAGCTCGTCGCCCGTATCGCCGCGCGCGAAAATTTTCTCGCCGGCTTTGTACGCGCGCGTCTCCAGGCAGGCCTCCAGTGCCAGCAGCGTTTCTTCCTTGCGGCCCGTGAAGAGGCTCATGTCACGCAACTCGAGAGGCTTTTCCTCGGTGCGCTCCACGCTCACTTCTTTCAAGGTGCGGTCTTCGATCCATTGCAGGGCTTCGTCGCGGGAATCAAAGATGCGCACGCGGTTCTCGGGGCGGACAATGCCGACCTGCTCCATGTACCCTTCCAGGTCGCGGCCGCTGGGGACTTTGTGCGCGAAGTGGCTGAAAATGAGGTAGCCCCTGTGCTCGTGGAGTGTGTCTTCCACCTGCTCGAGCATGTGCGCGGCGGTGACGTCCACCCACAGCACGCGGCGCATGTCCAGCACCACGTATTTGCGTTTCTTCAGCTCGGGCTCCAGCGCGGAGTAAAGCTGGTCGGTGGTGCCGAAAAATAGGCTGCCCTGCAGCTCGAAAATGACCGTGCGGTCGCCGTGCTTTTCGAGGATTTCCATCTCCTCCGGCAGTCGCACGTGCTTCGAGAACATCTGATTGCCGTACGTCACGCGGCGGACCACGGAGCCGCCTACCTGCTCGCGGATAAAGAGCAGGATGGCCAGCGCGATGCCCACGCCGGAGGCGGCGATGAGGCTGACGGTTTCGGCGACAACCACCACCGCGACAATCACCGCAAAATCCAGAATCGTCGAGCGTGATTTCAGCAGGTGCAGGCTGTTGCGGTCGAACATGCGGAAGCCCACCACGATGAGGATGCCGGCCAGCGCCGCGATGGGCACCCAGGCGATCAGTGGTCCCAATACGAGAAACGCGATCAGCGCGAGTGCTCCTTCCATCACGCCCGATAGGCGCGTCTGCCCGCCGCTGGAAATGTTGACCAGCGTGGCGCCCATCTGGCCGGCCCCGGGCACGCCGCCGATGGCGGTCGTCGCCAGATTGCCGAGGCCCTGGCCGATTAGTTCGCGGTTGGAATCGTGACGGCTCCGCGTCAGCGCGTCGAGCACCACGCAGGTCTTCAGCGTGTCGATGGAGAGCAGCACGGCCAGCGTCAGCGCGGGCGTAATCAGAAAAGTGAGTTCGGAGGGATTGAGCGAAGCAATCGCATGCCAGCGCCCGGCAAGGGTTGTGAGGAAGCCGCCGCCGGAGCCCCCGAAAGCTCCGATGACCAGCTTGTTCCCGGCCAGTTCGAACAGCGAACTATTCGCAAAGGCCATGCCGAAGTACGCCAGGACGCCGGCCAACAGCGCAAGGATCGCGGCTGGCACGACCTTGGTTAGTTTGGGCACAAACAACATCACGGCAATGGTGACCCCGCCGACCACCATGCCCTGCCAGATCCACAGCGAAGGCGAGAAGAGCCCCTGCCAGAAATGCGTTCCTTTGGGCACGCCGAGCAGCCGCGGCACCTGGCTGATAATAATGATCAGCCCGACGCCGCTCAGATAGCCGCTGACCACCGGGTAGGGCATGTACTTGATGAGCCGCCCGAGTCGCACCACGCCAAAGAGAATTTGCAGTACGCCGCACAGCAGCGCCACAAGCGTCAGCATGAGCAGGGCGGATTCCGGAGGCACGTTCTTCTGCGTGAGTTCGATGGCCAGCGCCGCGAGCACGGCCGCGGCCGGCGCGCACGGCGCAGTAATCAGGCGGTTGGTGCCGCCGAAGGCCGGAGCGACGAATCCAAGCGCGATGGTCCCCAGGATGCCGGCGATGGCGCCCTGCGCGGCCCACGTCCCGCCCAGCGGAGAAAAGATCGTCACGCCGAAGGCGATGGCCGACGGCAACGCCACTAGCATCGCCGCCAGACCGCCCCAGAACTCCGTGACTACGCTTTTGGGTTTTTCCATGATCAAAACAGGCAGATGATAACACCGGCGGAGGCGCAAGCCTCCGCCTCCTTCCATTTTCAGGCATCCGGCCCGCCCGGAAATCAGGTGCGGGCCGTTTCCGTCTCCGCGCGACGCGGAATCGCGCGTTCGATTCCCTTCAACATGCCGGTGAAAATCGCCTCGTGGGCGGGGGAAAGAATATACCAGTAGAGCAAACCCGAGATTCCGATGGGGTCGAAGATGGCCGTCTCCCGGATGCAGGAACCACGCGAGTTCTCTTCGAGTTCAAACTGAAGCCAGGCGCGCCCGGGCAGCTTCATCTCCGCGGCCAGGCGAAGCAAGCGTCCGCGCTCGAGCGCCTCCACGCGCCAGAAATCAACCGGGTCGCCCACCGACAACTTGTCCGGGTCCCGGCGGCCTCGATTTGCTCCCACCCCGCCCAACATCACATCCAGCAGGCCGCGGAGTTGCCACAGCCAATTCGCGTAATACCAGCCCGTGTCTCCGCCAATGCGTTCAATCGGTTGAAAGGCCAGCGCGGGCGGGAACGGCACGTGCAACGACCGTGAATCCACGATGCGCGGTCCAAATCGCGCCTCCCGCTGTGTGCGGGCCGCAGGCGATTCCAGGGCGTCGGACCAGCGCGTGGGGGTCGTTGCGTCTCCTTCGTTGGTCAAGGCGCGCGCGATGGCCTCGCGGACGCCTCGCGGGCGAACCGGAAACACCGCCAGTGCGCGCGAGTCATCCAGAGGAATTTTGTCGCACAAACGCGCGACCAGCTCCTGACCGATCCGCGCGTACACTGGCGTGACCAGCGACATCCACAGGATCGAAAGCCTCGGCGCCAGCACCGGCAGAGGAATCATCAGTCTCCGCAACCTGCGCTGCCGCGCATATTCCTTGAGCAAATCGAAGAAGGATGCTTGGTCAGCGCCGCCAATTTCAAATATGCCAGGTTCGCGAAGGTCCGCGTCCAAGGCGGCCATCAGGTAGGCAATCACGTCCTCGATGGCAATGGGCCGAGCCAGCGTCCGGGTCCAGCGCGGCGCGGTTAGGACGGAACGTTCCTCCACAATTGCGCGGACCATTTCAAAGGCTAGGCTGCCCGAACCCACAATCACGGAGGTGCGGAATTCGACGACGACAGCTCCCGATTCTCGCAGGATGCCGCCGATTTCTCGCGAGGCGCACAGGGTGCCCGAATATTTTCCTCCGCTGCTGAGTCCGCCCAGATAAACGATGCGGCGCACGCCCGCCTGGCGCGCGGCGGTGGCAAAGTTGACGGCTGCGCGGCGGGCGTCATCTTCGAACGGGCCGTTCGAAGCTGCCCGGTAGATCAAGTAGTAGGCCGTTTCAATGCCCTGCATCGCCGCCAGGAGCGAGCTCTGATCCAGTACGTTCCCCTGCACGACTTCCGTGGATGGAGCAACATCCGAACGCAGGGATTGCGAAGGCAGAACCAGGCAGCGGACTTTGCGGCCGTCGTGCTCCAGCGCACGGAGCAACCGTCCGCCGACATAGCCGGTCGCACCGGTGAGTAAGATCAGTTGATCCCGGCGTGTCATAGGCCCGCAGACATCGATGGCCGTCTATTGCAGCTCAGGGGGAAGTGAACTTTCGCCATACTCCACGAGCTCCTTTTCGAGATGCTGAATGCGATCAGCCATCTTCTTCAGCATGTCGAACGCCAGGGAAGGATCGTAGTGCATTCTCTTCAGAAAGGTTTTTCTTTCCAGGCTGAGAACGATGGCTCCGTTCACCGCTGCCCGGGCGGTTGCTGAGCGGATCGGAAATCCGAACAAGGCCATCTCCCCGAAAAAGTCTCCTTCGCCCACGGTCGCCAGACAATACTCATGGTTTCCTTTGCGTTGAATGATTTCCACGTGCCCGGTTTGCACAACGTACATGCAGTCGCCGGAATCTCCCTGTTTGTAGATGACCTCTTCGTTTTTGAACAGCCGCCCAACCCAGTGCGATGTAGTTGCCATTTCCGCCTCCTTTCAGCGCTTGCCTCTCGATGCAGGCATGTTGGCCGCGACGATATCCCGGGCGAAAGCGAACAAAAAACTGGGATGCATAGCACTCCACAAGATTTCCCGATACGGCGCGCTGCCCGTGAATGTATTCCAGAGAATTGTGCTCATCCGCGGTCTCCCCCGGCCGTCTCTCTGTTCGCGGGTGACCATGCGACACAACCCGCGTCGCAAGAATTTGTACCTTTGAATCGTGCGTGTGACGGCGAAGATCAGCTTGCCGATGTTGTTATCTCGCGAGATGGCATCGCACACCGGCTGATAATGGCGCCGGAAGTCCTCCCCGGTGATTCCCTGAAAGACGGCGGTTGTGGCGGCTGATTTGGCCGTGCGGTAGGCTGCGCCAATCCCGTCCTTGTAAAGGCGCGTGGCCCCGCAATCGCCGATGAACACGATGCCATCCGCGAACGGTTTGTGCGCGGGCCGGATGTTGATCCGCGGAGCGCAGTGACAATAGTCCGGCGTTTGCTGCCAGCCCGGGGGAAAACACGACCGCACCTCCGGCGCCTCCATGAAGGACCGCACCAGGTCGTTGTCAATGTCTTTGCCGAGCAGACAAATCGTCGCGTACTCTCCCTTCGGAATAATGGCGGCAAACTCCAGCCGCGGCACATTGAGCAGAAACACGTGCATGGAGCTGCCCAGATATCGCTTCACCATGTCCCGGCTGATAAAGCAGGCCTCGGTAATGTAGGTTTTCGTTTTCTCCGGCGGGGAGTACTCCGGGATGACGCCCTCCTGAAACCGGATCGCCGGGGCGTTGATGCCAGTGGCCACAGCCACCAGGTCGTACGCGTGTTGCTGGCGATCATCCGTTGTTAAACAGGTTTGCTCATCCTTCTTGCCGATCTCCAGGACCCGCGCGCGCAGATGTCGCGCCCCTTCGGCCACGGCCTGCTCCAGCAGGAAGGCATCGAAACTGCGGGTGGTGACCTGCTTCATGCCGCGCGGACCGCATCCGCGATGCACCGCGGCAATCCGCCGTTCTGCTTGCGGGGTGGCAATATGGGCGTCGCCTACATCGGTGTGCAGAGAATAGGAGTCCAGACTTCGCTGCACTACGCTGGGAGGAAGACGGATTCCTTCGGCGGCTAGATTCTGCACCAGCGATTCGGACACAACCCCTCCGCACATGTTGCAGCTCTTGGGGCCGATGTCCTCGAAGTTGCGGGGCTCGAAGACGTCCACGTCGAGCGTCAGACCCACCCGGCTGGCCATTCGCAAGAGAAAGTAGCTGAAGAAGGAACCCGCCGGCCCTCCGCCGACGACGCCGACTCGGGAGCCGTCCTTGAGTTCCCTGGACTTTTTGGGTTGTGCCGTGGAACGACCAGAAAGCAAGAGCCACCTCCCGCGATCGAGCGCCCCGCGAGAGCGGAACGCCTCCCGTCTATGACGAAATGCGGACGAGGCAGCCTACTTCTGACCCCCCTGCCTACGGGGACAATGGCAGCAGAACCGACGTCGGGCGCGGGCGAGCGGCGAAGACGGGCGATCCCCTCAAGATCTGCCCCAAATGTATACCTGTCCTTCGCCTTGTCAAGAGTGGGCCCGCCGCGTGAAGGCCGCAGGGCAGAAGGCTGTGGCGCAAGCACGCGCTGCCGAAACGCTGTATACTTCTGAACTCGCGTGGACATTTTCGCCTTGAGTAGAGGAATGCACAGACATGAGTGACGACGCGGAAATTCAGCTTTCGCAGCTCCCGGACGAAGAGCTGCAAGAATGGGGCGAGTCGCTGGACGGGGTGCTCGCGGACGGCGGCCCGGCGCGCGCCGAGCGCATCCTGGAGTGGTTGCGCGTGCGCGCGCAGATGGCCGGCGTGAAGACGCCCTTCACCGCCAACACGCCCTACGTCAATTCCATCCCCGCCAGCGTGCAGCCGGCCTTCCCAGGAAACCAGGAAATTGAGCGCCGCATCAAGAGCCTGATCCGCTGGAACGCGCTGGCCATGGTCGTTCGTGCCAACAAACTCGAAAGCGGCATCGGCGGCCACATCTCCACTTACGCTTCGGCCGCCACGCTCTACGAAGTCGGTTTTAACCATTTCTTCCGCGCGCGCACCGACGAGTTTGAAGGCGATACGATTTACTTCCAGGGCCACGCGTCACCGGGCATCTACGCCCGCGCGTTCCTGGAAGGACGCCTGTCCATCAAACAGCTGGAAAATTTCCGCCGCGAGCGGGCGCCCGGCGGCGGTCTTTCCAGTTATCCGCATCCGTGGCTGATGCCGGAGTTCTGGGAATTCCCCACCGTGTCCATGGGCCTGGGGCCCATCCTGGCGATTTATCAGGCGCGCTTCAACCGCTACCTCGAAGACCGCGGCCTGAAGCCCGCCACCGACGCCAAGGTGTGGGCCTTCCTCGGCGATGGCGAAACCGACGAGCCGGAAGCATTGGGCGCCATCACGCTGGCCTCCCGCGAAGAACTCGACAACTTGATTTTCGTGATCAATTGCAACTTGCAACGCCTGGACGGTCCGGTGCGAGGCAACGGAAAAATTATTCAGGAGCTGGAAGCCATCTTCCGCGGCGCGGGCTGGAACGTGCTCAAAGTCATCTGGGGCACGGACTGGGACCCCATCCTCGAAAGCGACACGGAAGGATTGCTGAGCCGTCGCATGGGCGAAATGGTGGACGGCGAGTACCAGAAGTTCGTTGTGGAGTCCGGCGCGTACATCCGCAAGCACTGGTTCGGGCACGACCCGCGGCTGCTAAAGCTGGTCGAGCACGTCACGGACGAGCAGTTGCCCAAGCTGCGCTTGGGCGGGCACGACCCGAGAAAAGTCTATGCCGCGTACAAGGCCGCCTTCGAACATAAGGGCGCGCCCACGGTGATTCTCGCGCGCACGATTAAGGGCTACGGCCTGGGCGAAAGCGGCGAAGGCAAAAACATCTCGCACCAGCAAAAAAAGATCAACGAAGACGAGTTGTACAACTTCAAGGCGCGCTTCGGAATTCCCATCAAGGACGAAGACCTGCACGAAGCGCCGTTCTATCGCCCGCCGGACGACAGCCCGGAAATTCGCTATCTGCGCGAGCGACGCGCGGCGCTGGGCGGCTACGTCCCCAAGCGCACCGTGCGCGCGAAGCCCATCAAAGCCGAGTTCGGCGATCTCTTCGACGAGTTTCATGCCGGCACCGAAGGCCGCGAAGTCTCCACCACCATGGCCACGGTGCGTATGTTGAACAAGCTGCTCAAAGACAAAGAAATCGGCAAGCTCGTCGTGCCCATCGTGCCCGACGAGGCGCGCACCTTCGGCATGGAGTCGCTCTTCCGCCAAGTGGGCATCTACGCGCACACCGGCCAGCTCTACGAGCCGGTAGACATGCACACGCTGCTCTACTACAAGGAAGCGCGCGACGGCCAAATCCTCGAGGAAGGCATCACCGAGGCCGGCTCCATGTCGTCATTTGCCGCCGCGGGAACCGCCTACGCCACGCACGGCATCAACACGATTCCGTTTTTTATTTACTACTCGATGTTCGGACTGCAGCGCATCGGCGACCTGGTGTGGGCTGCGGCGGACATGCGCTGCCGCGGGTTTTTGCTGGGCGGCACGTCCGGCCGCACCACGCTGGCCGGCGAAGGTCTCCAGCACCAGGACGGCAACAGCCACGTCCTCGCGCTCACCGTGCCCAACCTTCGCGCCTACGATCCGGCGTTCGCCTTCGAAATTGCGGTGATCATCGACGACGGCATCCGCCGCATGTACAAGAACGGCGAAAGCATCTTCTACTACATCACGGTGATGAACGAACCGTACGTGCAACCGCCCATGCCGGCGGGGGCTCGCGAAGGTATTTTGCGCGGAATGTATCTCTACCGCGCGTCGGAGAATAAGCAGGCCAAGCTGTGCGCGCAACTCTTCGGCAGCGGCGCCATTCTGCGCGAGGCGCTCCAGGCGCAGGAGATGCTGGACAAATTCGGCGTGGCCGCCGACGTGTGGAGCGTCACGAGCTACAAGGAACTCTACCGCGACGGCCTGGAGACGGAACGCTGGAACATGCTGCATCCGATGGAAAAGCCGCGCGTGCCCTACGTCACGCAGACGCTGGCGGACGCGCCGGGCGTGCTGCTGGCGGCGTCGGATTACCTGAAGTCGCTGCCGGCGATGGTGTCGCGGTGGTTCCCCGGGCGCCTGGCGTGCCTGGGCACCGACGGCTTCGGCCGCAGCGAAAGCCGCGCCGGGTTGCGCGACTTCTTCGAAGTGGACGCCAAGCACATTGCGTTCGGCACGCTGACCGAACTCCTGCGCGAGAAAAAAATCGAAGCGTCTGTGGTGAAGAAAGCCATACAGGAGCTGGGCATCAATCCGGAAAAGCCGAATCCGGTGGCCTCATAGGTGGCACTGGGCCTAAGATTTCGGTTTTTAGTGCGGCCGCTTGGCTCGCGGGGAGTTGTAGCTCCTCTCTTGCCCAGACGCTCCACGACGTCCTGAACGAGCACAAGATTCCAGTCGGGCCTGCGCCGATTCAAAACTTGAGCCAGCGAATCACAAGCTTTGCCGTCCTCGACGACGAAACCAACTTCCTCATCGCGTATTACATTGATGACCGATCCGGCTTTTTATCGCCGCCTCTTTACGTAGCGAGGTTCGTAAAGAAGGACCAAAGTTGGAAGACAACTGCACTGCGCAAAGTCGAAGCTTCCTTCAAAACTTACCAGGTTCCGTGCCTTGGCTCAGCGCTGCGAATTGTGCAGACGACGGGATTTTTTTTCGTCCAAACGCATTTAAATCCCTCTGCCGGTTGTCTCGTGATTCTATCGGAAGACCTAGCCGTGAAGAAGGCGCTTTGGGGTGGCTATCTGGCTGCGTTTCGCTCGGGGTTGCTTGTGTTCAATAGAAACCAGATCCATTTCGCTCCGACCCATCCAATGGAGATGGCGATTTACGATCTTCAGCGTGATGTAGAATCTGACCTCTACCCACCTCCCGCAGACCCCTTTCGCGCAGCCTTTATTGAAAAACTCCGCGCCGCCAAGCCAGGCGAGGACTGGTGCCGCGAGCACAACTCCCACTGTGACCCCCCAACAATTTGAGAGCGATCTTTTCGGTCCTGTCGTGATTAATGAAGAAACGCAGGCGCTGGCATTCGTTGCAAGGTTTACTCCTGTCGGCCTTATTTCACGAGAGGAAGCGGAACTGTCGCCCGAATGGGTGCAGAACGTGGTTTATGTGTTTCGCCTTCCTCTAGGTGTCATTCGTCACCGCGAATTTCGTTCAGCCGAGATGAAAGAACGCTTCGGCACGAATTCGCTGGACGACCTCCTAAAGCCTGCCATCCTCGAACAGTTATTTGCTTCCCCGAAGCTGTGAGGCTTCGATTGGTTGTGCACCGTCATCATCTTGCACGCTACGGCGTGAGCATCCTCGGTCGCGCGGTGGTGTTGACGGCGGCAAAATCAGTCCGCGCCGCAGGGGTCGGAAACAGCGGACGAAAATGGGCTGGTGGAAACGCCCCTTCCGGCAAGCTTGGGATTTCTTGCGGAGCTTTCCGGGCGTTGCAGGTTGCGGCGCAGTTTTTTTCTGGCTTGAAAGAGCAGCGCACGCACGATGGGCAAACTCCTCCCCAGCGCCCGCGCCATTTCCCGGTAGCTCATCTGCCCGTAGTAGTGCAGGACGAGCGGGCGACGGTGGCGCTCCGGCAGTCGATTGAGTTCTTCCTGCAACTGCCGCCTTTTCTCGTTGCGCAAGACCTGCGCCAGCGGCGATGGAGTCGAATGATCCGGCAGCGCGGACATGACGTCCTCGTCCACGCGGTGGCGGCGCTCGCGTTCGCTGCGGCGCAGCTTGTCCAGGCAGTGCCGGTTGGTCACTTGCGAAAGCCACGGCCGGAAGGCCTGCGACGCATCATGGCTGCCCAAGACTCGATGCAGCTTCACGAAAACTTCCGCCGCCGCGTCCTCCGCATCTTCCGGACGCCAGAAGTACCGCCGGCAGATCCACAGCACGTAACGGTAGTGCGCCGCGTACAGTTTACTAAAGGCTTCGGGGCAGCCCTGGGTGGCGCGTTGCAGGATGCTCGGGAGTCCCGCTTGCTCCATTGCCATAGTTAAGGATTGCGTAGCCATCGCTGCACCCCCTCCTGCGCATAGAGACACTCCTCCACGTGCGCGGGCCGAAAAGATTTTTTCCGCCCGAAAAGCTACTGGGTCTTACCGATCGATTCCGATTCCGTTCCGCGCGACCGTGCGAACTGGCGTCGCCGGCACCGGACCGCGCCGCAGCGCGGAAAAATCCACAGCCACAGGACGCGCCGCCAGCTCCGCTCCCGCCGCAGCGCGGCGGTGCACCACCAGCAGCGTCAAGTCGTCGGTCGGCGGGCGTCCACCGGCAAAATCGAGCACGGCGCCCAGCGTGGAGAACAGCGCGCGGTTGGCGGCTGCCCCTCCGGCCGCGGCGGCTGCGGCGGCCAGGCGCTTCGTGCCGAACTCTTCGTCCTTCGCGTTGCAGCACTCCACCACGCCGTCGGTAAACGCGACCAGCGTGTCGCCGCCTTCCAGGGTGACGTGCCCGGTCTCAAAACTCGCTTGCGCCACGGCGCCCAGCATCGGCCCGCCGACTTGCAGGGATTCCTGCGCACCGCTGCTTCGTAGCAGCAGCGCGCCCGGCTGTCCAGCGTTGCAATAGGCGAGCTCGCCGGTTTGCGGGTTGACGCGTCCCAGGAAGAGCGCGGTCATGGGCAGCTCGCCTTGTTCTTCGCACAGCTCGCGGTTGATGGCCGCCATGGCCGCGGCGGGCTGGGGATTTTCCCGCGTGCAGATGCGCAGCAATCCCATCAAATGGGTGAGCCACAGCCCGGCCTTGAGTCCTTTGCCGGCGATGTCGCCCACCGCCAATCCGACGTCGGCGCCGAGGCCGAAGACTTTGTAGAAGTCGCCGGAAAGATGGCGCACGGGAAACATCTCGCCGGCGATCTCGAACTCGCCGCGGCACAGATCGCGTGGCGCGCACAGCTTTCGCTGCACCTGCGCCGCCTCAAACATCGCCTGGTGCAACTCGCTCTGCTCGCGGTGCAGTGCGGTAAGCTCCGCCTCCCGAGCGCGGCCGGACGTCACCGCAAGCACCGATGGAAGAGCGGGAGCCTGGCGCGCACTGCGGCTGGTTTTGCGCGTTCCCTTCAAGTGTGCACCCCTCAGCGCACCGAGCATGGTCTCAGCCGACAAACTTGTAACCCACGCCGTGCACGGTCAGAAAAAACTGCGGCGTATCCGGAACCGGCTCGAGTTTCTGGCGCAGGTGGACGATATGCGCGTCCACCGTGCGCGTGGTCGGATAATTTTCGTAGCCCCACACATCGTCCAGCAGGCGGTCCCGGCTCAGCGTTTCTCCCGGATGGCAGAGAAAATATTTGAGCAGCTCGAATTCCTTGCCGGAAAATTCCACCGGCTTGCCGCGACGTATCACCTGGTAGCTGCGTAAATTGACTTCGACGTCGCCAAACGCGTAGCGGTCCTGCTCCTTGGGCAGCACCTGCGCGCGCCGCAGCACCGCTTTGACGCGGGCGATCAGCTCCCGAATGGAGAAGGGTTTCGTCACGTAGTCGTCCGCGCCCAGTTCCAGCCCCACCACCTTGTCCACTTCCTGCCCGCGCGCGGTGAGCATGATGATGGGCAGCGACGGCCGCTTGGCCTTGAGCTGCTTGCACACGTCCAGGCCGCTCATCTTCGGCATCATCACGTCCAGCACCACCAGGTCCGGCGAATCCGCCAGCGCCTTGCTGAGTCCTTCCACGCCGTCGCCTGCGGTGATTACTTGATAGCCTTCATACTCGAAGTTGTCCCGCAGGCCCGACACCATGTTGGGCTCGTCTTCCACGATCAGGATCTTTGTCATGCACTCTCCTTGGCGCGACGCGACTCGGTTTGGCTCGACCGTGTTCTTCATGCTCTCAGCTCTTGGCCGGCGGCGGCAATCGGCAAAGCAATGGTGAACTTGCTGCCCTTGCCCGGCGCGCTTTCCACGGAGACCTCTCCGCCGTGCGCCTGCACGATGTGCCGCACCAGCGAAAGCCCCAGCCCGCTGCCCTTCGTGTTGTGCACCAGAGGGTCTCCCGCGCGATAGAACTTTTCGAAGATCTTGCTCTGCTCGTTTCGCGGGATGCCGATGCCGTGGTCGATGACCTCGATTTTTACCGCCCCGTTGGTGCGGTACAGGTTCACGCTCAGGAATTTTTCGTTCGAAGAATATTTGACGGCGTTGTTCACTAGGTTCAGCAGCGAGCGCGCAATGGCCTCGCGGTCCACGCGCACCGGCGGCAGGTCTTCGGCGATGCGCGACTGGAAGTCGAAGCCGTTCTGCTCGATCTGGTAGCGGTAGGCATCCAGCGTGCTCCTCACCAGTTCCGCCAGATTGGTCTCGTGGAAGTCGTACTCCTTTTTGCCCGCTTCGATGCGCGAAAAATCCAGAATGTTGTTAATCAGGGCGGAGAGCCGTTCGCTCTCTTCGCGGATGATGCGGTAGTACTCCTGCGGTTTTTCCGGGCTGGTCAGGCGGCCCATTTCCAGCGTCTCCGCATAGAGGCGGATGAGCGCCAGCGGCGTGCGCAGCTCGTGCGATACGTTGGCCACAAAGTCCGACTTCAACCGCGCCAGGGCCATTTCCTGGCTGACGCTGCGATAGGTCAGCCACACGCCGAACGCCAGAAAAACAGAAAGCCCGCCGATAATCAGGAAGCTGGTCCGCAAGAATTGATTGCTCATCGCTTCGATGGTGGTGCCGCGAAACTTGATGCTGAGCACCAGCCCCGGAAAAGCCCCGCCGGGCTCGAAAGCTTTCTCCACCTCGGGCTCCCCGCCGTTCCAGTCCGCAGAGGTTGCCAGCGGAGTGGCATCCTTGCGAATATGCATCATCATGACTGGCGGGTTGTCGCCTTTCCCCCCTTCTTCGCTTGAAAGGATCTTATCGAGCATGGCCGGGAAGAGCTTTTCCCGCAGATAGTCTGCGTCCAGCACGACTCCTGCGAGCGCGCCGGAATTCCGCCCGCAAGCGGGCAAGGTTGTCACCACAATATTCTGATACCGCAGGCCATCCGCTCGCTTGGCGATATTGCTGTAGAAGTAGAACGGGTCGCCGCCTTCTTCTTCCATCTTCGTGGCCTTCTCGGCCATGGCGCGGCCTTCGGTCTTTACCCAATTAATCTCTTTCGAGAATCTCTCCGCCTCGCCTCGGAATTCGTCGTTGTCCATCTTGCGGGGTTGGGAGCGCACCACCAGCCCGGTGTTCGGACAAAAGAAAAACGCATGGGCTGCCTGGGGATATTTTTCGAGCAACTCATCGAGCTGATCCGGCGCCGACTCCGTAGGGCAAGGCAATTTCGCGCGCATCTCCATCACCTTGCTGGACGCCTTTTCGTTGAATTTCTTTTCCGCGATCTTGAGAACATGCAGGAAATCGCGCTGGATGGCGGCCTCTACCGCGCGGTCGCGCTGGATTTGCCGCAGGTTGAAAACGCTGGCCACAATGAGCGCTGCGGCCGGCAGCACGATGGCCAGCTCCAGAGTCAACAGCATGCGTGTGCGCTCGCTCCAGCGGCGTCGCTTGTTCAAGCTCATCGTGGGCCTCGCATCGTGGCTGACCGGTTCGTTCATTCGGACGCAAATCCTACACTAGCGTTTCAGGTCGATGTGTCAAGGTATCGCAAAAAGTTGTAAAGAGTTGTAAAATGTGCCGCGCGGGCTGGGGTACTCGCTTTCCTTTCAATCCTTTACCCATGCAAATCCGGCTCGATTCCACGGCGCGGCGTCAGGCAGTTGTCGTTGCACGCCGCCAGCCGCGGGCGATGGAATCTTGTAAAACAGAATTCACAAGTTATTACAACTCGATGACACCTGGCACAGCCGACTCGGCGTACAAACGGCCCGGGGAGAATTACTCCCGGGAGGCAGGAACCATGAAAACGAAAAAAAGGATTTTCTTTACCGTTCTCGCGTTTGTTCTGGCCGCCGCCGTGTCGGTTTCCGCGGGCGGGGACAAAGAACATTGGGCGAAGCTCAAGCAGGAGCTAACCCTCACCGACACGCAGGTGACCCAACTCCAGCAGAAGTTCGAGGAGTTCCGGCTGCAAAACCAGCCGCTGGAGGAAAAGGCCAAGGGCCTCTGGCGCGAAATCGAGGAACTCGAAAAAGCCGGCACTTCCGACCGCAGCGTAATCGACGCCAAGAAGGCAGAGCTGGCCCCGCTGAAGAAAGAATGGATGGAAAAAGCGAATCAGATCTACCGCTCGGTCCTCTCCAAGGAGCAGTTCGTGAAACTCCAGGAGATGAGGGCCCGAGAGGAAAAAGAATACAGCGCAAAGAAAAAGAAGGACTAGCTTTTTCTCCCTCCGTGGAAGTGGCGGCAGGCTCCCCGGCCTTCCGCCACTCCGCCGCTTTGACCTTCTCCTCTCCCGCCGTTGCCTTTCTCTGTGCTTCTCTGCGCTCTCCGCGTCTCTGCGTTGTAATCCTTGCTCCTCCGGTTTTCGATTTTCGTTCCTCGGCCGCTTGCGATATGCTCCCACGCACCAGGAGGCATGCCGTGACTCAACTGCCGAAATTTTTCACTCGCATTTTTATCGCTGGCTTGATTCTGTTTGTGGGAGTCGTCTCGACCGCGTTCGCGCAAGAACCCAGCCCCAGCCTGTTCCAGGAGATGCGCTGGCGCTCCATTGGACCGTATCGCGGCGGACGCACGCGCGCAGCCGCGGGCGTCCCTTCGCAGCTGAATATTTTCTACATCGGCGTGGTGAACGGCGGCGTGTGGAAGACCACCGACTACGGCAACACGTGGAAGCCCATCTTCGACGATCAGCCCACCGGCTCGATTGGCACCATCGCCGTGGCACCCTCGGACCCGAATATTATTTACGTCGGCAGCGGCGAGGGCTTGCAGCGCCCCGACCTCTCCGTCGGCGACGGCATCTACAAATCCACCGACGCGGGCAAAACATGGACGCACCTCGGCCTCCGCGACGCCCAGCAGATTCCGCAAATCGTCGTGGACCCGCGCGACCCGAATCGCCTGTTTGTCGCCGCGCTCGGACATCCCTACGGCCCCAACGAGGAGCGCGGCATCTACCGCTCCACGGACGGCGGCCAGTCGTTTCAGAAAGTGCTCGGCAAAGATGAAAACACCGGTGGCTGCGACGTGGAGCTCGATCCCTCGAATCCGGACATTGTTTACGCCGCGATGTGGGAAGCCCGCCAGGGCCCGTGGGAAAACGCCGCGTGGAGCGGCACCGGCGGCGGCATCTTCAAATCCACGGACGGCGGCAGCACCTGGCGCCAACTCACTAAAGGCCTGCCCGAAGCTGGCATTGTGCAAGCCAACCTCGACATTTCACCGAGTGATCCGAAGCGCATCTACGCAGCAGTGGCCAGCCCGCGCGAAGTGGGAATTTACCGCTCCGATGATGCCGGTGAAACTTGGACCCGCGCCACCACGGACACGCGCCCCGCCGGACGCATTGGCGGCGGCGATTTGCCCGTGCCGCACGTCAACCCGAAAAATCCGGACATCGTGTTCATCACCAGCACCGTGACATGGAAATCCATCGACGGCGGCAAAACGTGGACCGGCTTCCGCGGCGCGCCCGGCGGCGACGACTATCAGAATGGGTGGATCAATCCGAATAATCCGGACATTATTCTGCTCGCCAGCGATCAGGGCGCCATCATCACGGTGAACGGTGGGCAGTCGTGGAGCTCGTGGTACAACCAGCCCACCGCGCAGATGTATCACGTCTCCGCGGACAACTCTTTTCCCTATCGCGTGTGCAGCGGCCAGCAGGAGAGCGGCTCGGCGTGCGTTTCCAGCCGCGGCAATCACGGTCAGATTACTTTCCGCGACTGGCAGCCGGTGGGCGCCGACGAGTACAGCTACGTCGCGCCGGATCCGCTCAATCCGGACATTATTTACGGCGGCAAGGCCACGCGCTTCGACCGCCGCACGGGCCAAGTGCAGAATATTTCTCCCAAGCCGATTCGCGGTCCGGATTTCCGCCTGTTGCGCACCGAGCCGGTGATTTTTTCACCGGCGGACCCGCGCACGCTCTTCTTCGCCGGCAGCACGCTTTGGAAAACGCGCGATGGCGGCCAAAGCTGGCAGCAGATCAGCCCGGACCTCTCGCGTAAATTGTGGGACGTCCCAGCCAGCGTCGGAAAATATCGCAGCGCGGAAACCGCCAAGCCCACGCAGCGCGGCGTGATTTACACCGTTGCGCCATCGCCGCTGGACATCAACCGCATCTGGGCCGGCACTGACGACGGCTTGATTCACGTCACCATTGACGGCGGGCTGCACTGGAAGGACGTCACGCCGCCGCAGCTCTCTCCGTGGGCCAAAGTGTCCCTCCTCGACGCCGGGCACTTCGACGGGCTCACCGCCTACGCCGCCATCAACACGCTGCGCCTCGACGATCTGCGCCCGCACATCCTGCACACGCACGACAGCGGCAAAACCTGGACGGAAATCGTCAACGGAATTCCCTCTGGCACGACAGTGAACGCTGTGCGCGAAGATCCGAAACGTAAAGGTCTGCTCTTCGCCGGCACCGAGCAAGCCGTGTTCGTTTCCTTCGACGACGGCGAACACTGGCAATCCCTGCGCCTCAACATGGCACCCAGCTCGGTCCGCGACATCGTCATCAAAAATGACGATTTGCTGGCCGGCACGCACGGCCGCGGCTTCTGGATTCTCGACGACATCACTCCGCTGCGCCAGATAGATGCGAAGACCGCCGCAGCCGAAGCCGTGCTCTTCAAGCCGCAGGTGGCATACCGCGTTCGCTGGAATACCAACACGGACACGCCGCTTCCTCCCGACGAGCCCGCCGGACAGAATCCTCCCGACGGCGCCATCATTAATTACGCTCTAAAGTCGGCGTCATCGGCGCCGGTGATGCTCGAAATCCTCGACCGCGCCGGCAAACTCGTGGGCCGTTATTCGAGCGCGGACCCCGAGGTGCCCATCGATCCCATGCTCGCCGTCCCGACGTACTGGGTTCGCCCGCCACAATCGCTCTCGAATGCCGCGGGGATGCACCGCTTCCTTTGGGACATGCACTATCCGCCCGCCGCAGGCGCGCGCGCGAACTACCCGATTTCCGCCGTCTATCGCAACACGCCGCCCGCGCCCACTTCGCCGTGGGCCATGCCTGGCCAGTACACGGTGCGCCTCACCGTGGACGGGAAGAGCTACACGCAGCCGCTCACACTAAAGATGGACCCGCGGGTGAAAACGCCGCTGCTCGGCTTGCAGCAGCAGTTCACGCTCTCGAAGCAGTTGTACGATGACGGCGCAGCAGCCTTCGCTGCCATCGAGCAGATTCGCTCGCTGCGCACGCAATTGCAGAAAGCCAAGGACGCCGCGGGCGCGCCCGCGGAAGCTATCGCCGCGCTCGACAAGAAAGCAAATGAGTTGATGGGGAGCGGCGGAGGCGGATTTGGCGGAGGCGGTGGTGCTGCCGCGCCGGCCGCGGATTCGCTCTCGAGCGTGCGCGCTTCGCTGCAATCACTGATGGGGATTTTGCAGGGCGCCGATGTCACGCCCACCACGCAAGCCGTCGCGTCCATCACCGATCGCCGCAAAGCCATGACCGCGCTGATGTCCAAGTGGAGCGAGATGAAAGCGAAGGATCTTCCGGCGGTGAATGCGCAGCTCCGCAAAGCGAATCTGCCGGAACTGAAGCTCGAATCCTCTGCCGCTGTGGTTCGCTAAACGGACGATAACGGAAGGAGGGCCTTTGCCAGCACGAACCCGAATCTCGCAGATTCTGCTGTGGTACAACGTGGTTTCAATGAGCATCTGGTTCGGCGGGACCATCTTCCAGATGTTGGTGATTGTGCCGCTGTGGAGCTCATCGCCGCCGGAATCCGTGCGCACATTTTTCCAGGGAACCGACTACATGCGCACCATCTACAACTTCTTCGGCCCTCCGTTTATGCTCGCACGCGCCTTGCCGCTCCTCCTGGGCGCGATTGTGGGTTGGCACTTAACGAAGCACCGCGTGTGGCTGGCCGTGCCCGTCGTGTGCATGCTCGTGGGAGTGGTGATGACGCTCGGAATCATCTATCCCATCAACGACATTTTGTTCGTCAAGGCAGGCGGTGATCTTTCCGCGGACTCAATTCGCGGGATGGCGCGTCAATGGATTCTTCTTGACCGTATCCGTTTTGCGATTATGTCCCTCGGCTTTTTCTCGCTGCTCCGCGCCCTGAGCATTCCTTTTTCAGCGGTTCCGCCGAAGTAGCGCCGCCCTTCAGGGCGGCATTCTTCACTTTTTCAGGTCTGCCGTCCAGTGCACCACGAGGGTGACCGGCGTCGTGGATTTCTGCGCCGAAGACGTATTCACCAGGAAACGTTGGTTGTCCCGCGTCGCGTCATAGACGGTGCCGGGGCGTTGCGGTTTCGCTTGGAAGAGCTGCTTCACCGCGCCCACTTCGAAGTTTGAACCCTTGGCGTTAACTTCCGTAGCCATCAGCTTGTCGTCCCCGGAAAGATAGACGATTTCCTTGCCGTCCCGCCGCCAGGTGGGCCGGCTGCCGCCGGCCGTGGAAATCTGCCATTTTCCGCCCGGCCCCGGGTACGCGGCCACATACACTTGGTTGGCTCCCGATTCATTCGAAACATACGCGACCCATTTTCCGTCAGGTGAAAAATGCCCATCGCTTTCATTGAACGTCGTTTGCAGGAATAATGCAGGCTTGCGCTCACCCTCCATGGGCAGCACCCACAAATCCGTCCCCGTTTTTGGATCGCCCAGGCTCTCGTAGAGGAAATTGTGCCCGTCCGCGGACCAGTCCCTCGGCTGGAGATTCAGCCCCGTCGTTAACAGCAGTTCTTCGGTCCCGGCGCCTCCGGCCGGCTTCACATAGAGGTCATACTGCCCCTTGCGATTGGAGGTAAAAATGATGCGGCTGCCATCCGGCGCCCAAACCGGAAAGCGGTCAAAGCCGGGGTCGAAAGTAAAGCGCGTGCGCAAGCCCCTGGACACCTCGTAAATCCACAGGTCGATGTTTCGCGACGCGGCCTCAAACAGGTCCACGGCTACCTTTTGGCCGTCCGGGGAAATGCGCAATTCGTAATACGTCACCGGATCGCCCAGCGCGCCCACTTCCTTGCCCGTCCGGTCCATCCAGAGCAGCTTGGAAAAGCTTTGCAGCGCGCCCCCCGCGTGATAGGCAAGCACTCCATTTTCGGAAACGGAGAAAGCTGCCAGAGAAAAACCTAAGTCAAACTGCACCTGCTCCGCGATGGGAAAGGCGTCTCCAGTCACCGCCAGGCGTTTGGAATCGAACGCCTGGGCCATCAAAGTGCCTTCGCGCACAAAAAGTAGGTGGCCGGAGGCATAGCCCACGCTTGAAACCTCGCGCACCACAAGTTTGTTTTCCTTCCCATCGAGCGAGCCCGCGTAAATTCCTTCGGTCCCACCGGTCGCGCCGGTGCCGCTGCCGCCGACTGCTGCCCCTCTCGCCAAATAAAGGAAGTGACTTCCGTCGGGCAGGAAGATCGGCCAGCGGTGAGTTCCGATTTGGCTGGGGGCGTCCAGCTTCGTGATTGGCGTCGGCGCGCCGCCGGCGGCGGAGACGCGGGAGAGCCCCGAGGTCGAGCTGGGCGAAAACACGATCACCCCTTCGCGATTCCAAGTTCCGCCCCGGCCTCCGCTTCCGCCGGAAGCGTCGCACAATGTCAGCGGCGGCCCGCCGGCCACCTCGATCTTTTTCAGCTTGTTGTACGCGAAAAACCCGACCGAACGGCTGTCCGGCGACCAGAAGGGAAATGAAGCATCCTCGGTACCCGTAAACGCTTGGGCGGTGAGGGATTCGAGTGACCGCACAAAGAGAACCCGCTTGCCCTCGGCTGTTGTCGCTGCGAACGCCAGGCGTTTCCCGTCGGGCGAAAGGACGGCCGGCCCGCCGCTGCCTCCGGAAGGACCAAACGATCCGCCCTCCGGAGGAAGGATAAATGTTCGCAGCGGGCGGACATCGGATGCCGCACGCCAATAAAGAAAAACCATCGCTGCCAGCCCGAGTGTCGCCAACAGCAACACCGCGGCCGATGCCATCCACAGCCGCTCACGGCTCTTGCGCCGCGCCACCACCGGCGCCGGAACGCCCGCTTGCGAGCCGCCTTCCATAATCCACTTCAGGTCGAGCAAAACGTCTTGCATCGTCTGGCGGCGCTCGTTGGCGTCTTTAGCCATGCACGTTTTCACCAAGCGTTCCAGCGCCGGCGGCGTCAGCGGCTGCAGCGAAGAAATCGGCGGAGGCTCCGTCGCGAGAATTGCGCCGATCACGCTGGCCTGCGTCTTTCCTTCAAACGCCCGTCGCCCCGTGGCCATTTCATAGAGCAGCAGGCCGAAGGCGAAGATGTCGCTGCGCGCGTCGGCCTCGCGCCCTTCAATCTGCTCGGGCGACATATACTGAAACGTGCCCACGATGGTGCCCGCCGCGGTCACCGGGCTCGACTGCGTCACCGCCACGCTGGAAATGAACGAAGAGGTCGGGCCGCTCGCTTTGGCCAGGCCGAAGTCCATCAGCTTGGCCCCGCCCCGCGGGGTCAGCATCACGTTGCCGGGCTTGAGGTCGCGGTGCACCACGCCCTGGCGATGCGCTTTGTCCAGCGCGTCGGCAATTTGCGTGGCGATGGTGAAAAGCTGCTCGAGCGGCAGCGGCCCGCGCGCGATGCGCCCGGCCAGCGTTTCACCTTCGAGGTACTCCATCACCAGGAAGTCGATGCCGTCCTGATGGCCAACGTCGTGCAGCACGCAGATGTGCGGATGGGAAAGGCTGGAGACGGCGCGCGCTTCGCGCTCCAATCGCTGGCGTAATTCGGTGTTTCCGGCGAGGTGCGCGGGCAAAACTTTGATGGCCACGGTGCGGTCCAGGCGCGTATCCAGCGCGCGATACACCTCGCCCATCCCGCCCGCCCCGATGGGCGCCACGATTTCGTACGGCCCTAGTTTTGTTCCCGCAGTTAGCGCCATTCTTTTCTTCTCCGTCCTTGCAGCGTACAGTGTCCGGGCTATTTTTTCTTGCCCGGCACGCGCCGCTCCAGTTCGTCAAACCAGTTCAGCACGACGTTCACCTGTGTCGCCCCGATATGTTGCTCGTTTTCTTTCAGCATCGCAAATTTCGTGCCGTCGGGCGTGATGGCGTAGTAGTGGCCCGCGTTATCCCAGAAACGCCCTTCAAAAAGCACGCGTGGTTTGCCAATCTTGAGAACCGCGCCGGCTTCAATATCGGCGACCATGATTTTCTCTCCTACGGGATAGAACAATTCACGCCCGTTCTTGGACCACACCGGCCGCGACCCGCCCTCCGTGGACACTTGCCATTTCCCCCCGGGTCCCGGATACGCCTGTACGTACACCTCATCGCGTCCCGATTCATTGGACCAATAAGCGAGCCAGCGCCCGTCGGGAGAAAACATCCCTCCCCACTCGGCGTACGGAGTTTGCAGGAACAGGCGCGGTTTGCGTTCGCCTTCCAGCGGCAGAATCCAGATGTCCATGCCATTGTTGGGATCGCGTTCGGAGTAGCACAGCGCCTTGCCGTCTGGCGTTATCGAGGTCGGCCATTGCCAATTGTCGCTGAGCGTGAGCCGCTCTTCGGCGCCGCTGCCATCGGCGGCCTTCCAGAACAACCCGTACTTAGACTTGCGGAAAGTGCCGAACACAACGCGTTTGCCGTCCGGCGTCCACACCGGATCGCGGTTGTCTTCCTCGAAGGTCAGGCGGGTCAGCGTGCCGCGGATCAAATCGTAAGTCCAGATATTCCAAGTGGCCCCTTCCACGGTAAGGGCCAGCTGCCGCGCGTCCGGCGAGAGCGCGAGATCCTCAAAGGGACGCTGGGTATCCAACATCGGGCTGGACACTCCCTTGCGATCCACCCACACCAGCGAGCGCTGATCTTCGACAGTGCTTCCGGGCACGTACGCGAGCCATCCATTATCAGATAGACTGAAATGCGACGCGCCGCTCCCGGCGTTGGTGGCCACGTTTTCGACCAGGGGTACGGGCGGGCCGGTGACGTCAAGTGTCCCGAGATCAAAGGGAGCCGCCAGCAGCACGCCCGACCGCGCATACACCAGGTGTCCCGTGGAAGCGTAATGCGGACCGCTCCCAATCTGATTCAGCCGTTTGATTTCGCCGCTCTTCAGGGAAAGCACAGCGATGCGCGCATCCTCAAAACTGCTACCCGTCTCGCTCACAAAAAGGATCGCCTGGCCGCCCGGCAGAACCGAGGGCCAGCGATGGCTGTGCTCGCCTTTTTTGGGATCGGGCTTGGTGACGACTTCCGCGACGCCGCCGGCGGCGGAAACTCGCGAAATTCCTCCGGTGCGCGACCCCGTAAAATAAATGGTGTCGTCTGGCGCCCACGACGCCCCGCCCCCGCTCTGCGCCTCCTGAACTTCGCACAGCGCCAGCACCGGTCCGCCCTGGATGGATACTTTTTTCAGTTTTTCAATCGTGAAGAATCCGATCCACTGTCCGTCGGGCGAAAAAAACGGGCCATACGCGCCTTCCGTTCCGGGGATCGCCTTGGCTTCTAGTTGATCCATCTCCCGCAGATAAAGAGCGTACGCGCCTGCGCGCCGGCCCACATACACCATCCGTGAGCCGTCCGGAGAAAGTGCCACAGCAAGCCCGATCCGCGTGCCCAGCGAGTCCGTCGGTGGAAGGACTACTGCGACGCGAGAATGTGGCCGAGCATTCACCTCCGGCTTGCGCCAACTGCTCCACACAGAAAAAATCAGCGCCACGGCCAGCAGGCTGGCCAAGGCCCAGGGCAAAACTTTGCGCCACGCACGCGGCGCGTCCGCATCTTGCGCCGCCGGCATGGCCATCGTGCTCGACGGGCCTGCGCGCAACTCTTCGAACACGACGCGGGCTTCGCCGATGTCGCGCAATCTCCGCTTTGGGTCTTTCTCCAGGCATCGCCGGAGCAAATGACGGATCTGCGGCGGCGTCTCCATGGGTAGCGCGTTCCAGTCCGGCTCTGCGCGCACCACCGCCGCCAGAATATCGGTGACCGTATCGCCGCCGAAGCCCTGCTTGCGTGTCAGCATTTCGTACAGCACGCAGCCGAACGACCAGATATCCGCCCGCCGGTCCACTTTCCGGCCGCGCGCTTGCTCCGGGCTCATGTACGCCGCCGTGCCCAGAATCATTCCGTGCCGCGTGGCCGGAGAAGTCAGCGTCGGAGAATTCGAGGTGTCACCTTCCGCGCCGTCTCCGGCAAGCGCCTTCGCCAGGCCGAAATCCAGAACTTTGGTCACCCCTTCCGGCGCGGCCTTGACGTTGGCGGGCTTCAGGTCCCGATGGACGATTCCTTTTTCGTGCGCCGCCTCCAGCGCTGCGGCAATTTCGTCGGCGAGGTGCAGCGCTTCCTGCACGGGAAGCGCCCCCGCAGCGATGCGGTCGGCAAGCGTGGGACCTTCGACCAGCTCCATCACCAGCGCGCGAACTCCGTGCGACTCCTCCAAACCGTAGATGGCGGCAATGTTGGGGTGATTCAGCGAGGCGAGCACCTGCGCTTCGCGTTCGAACCGCGCCATGCGCTCGGCGTCGCTGGCGAACGCGGCCGGCAGCACCTTCAGCGCGACGTCGCGGCCCAATTTCGTATCGCTGGCGCGGTACACCTCGCCCATGCCGCCCGCGCCCAGCTTCGCCGTGACGCGGTAGTGCGCAACGGATTGTCCAATCATCGGTTGGGAATCCCGAGCGCGGCCATCTTAGTGCGTCACTCCAACCAAGTCAATGCAGGGTCTTTCGCCAACCGAGCGAAGCACGCCAATGTCGTGTGCCAGATTTTCTGTTTACCATTTTCTCTTTTCGGTCTTTTACTGCTGCGGGAAATTCATGCGCCGCACGATGGCTTGAAACCGCGGGTCGGAGCGCAACGGATCCATCCACGGCTCGACTTTGACAAATGCCATCCACCAGGAGCGCTCTTCGGAAGCCTTCTCCAGCCACGTTAAAGCCTGTTCTTTGTCTCCCAAGCCGAAATACAACGTCGCCATGTCGTAGGGCGACACGAGTCCAGTCTTGGAGTGTTCCTTCAATTCCGCGAGAAGCTTCGTTGCCTCGGCACGATTGCCTGCTTTCGCGTGCGCGTACCCCAGGGGTGCGATTTGCCATGCGGAACCCGCTGTGAGTTCCGTGGCCTTCTGCAACGCCGCAATCGCCTCGCGCATTTGCCCTTTTTGCAGGTCGATCCATCCCAGAGAGTAATGCGCAATCCAGTAGCTGGGGTCAATTTCGATGGCTCTTTTCTGCAGCTCAATCGCCTCATCATACTGCCGGGCATAATAGGAAACGATTCCGGCCCACGAAATCGCCTCGGTTGAGAGCGGGTCGAGTTGTTGCGCGCGTTTTGCCTCTTCGCGGGCTTCGGAATTTCGTCCGACGCCGACCAGATACCAGCTGTAGAATTCATGCGCGCGCACATGATCCGGCTGCAGCCGTATGGCCTCTTTGAATTCTGCTTCCGCGCCGGCCCAATCCCACTCGTACATGAACTTTACTATACCCAGCGACGCACGCGCGGAGGCCAGGGCAGGATCCAGCTTCAACGCTTTCTCCGCCGATTCCTTCGCTTTCGGCCAGGCCTCGCGTGGAGAGAGAGTAAGATCTACGGTGAGCAGGTACCAGTCCGCCAGGCCCGCGTACGCCAGAGCATACCCAGGATCCTTCTCAATGGCCTTGCTCAAATATTCGAACCCCTTTTTGAGTCCTTCTTCGGTAAGTTTGGCGGAGTGATAGCGGCCCTTGATATACAGCTCGTACGCCTCGGCGTTTTCCGTCTGCTTTTTGGTCAGTTTCTGCTGCTCGCTGCTCGTGAGCTGGAGCCTCAGATTTTCCGTAATCGCTCGCGAAATCTTTTCCTGCACGCCGAGCACGTCCGCCATCTTCTGCGTGTACTGCTCTCCCCACAGTTGCGATTGCCGGCTCACGTCGATCAGCTCCACGCCGACGACGAAGGTATCGCCCCGGTGCGTCACCCTTCCCGTCACGATGGCGCTGACGTTGAGCTCTTTTCCGATCTTCTCTGGGTCGGCCTTTTGTCCCTTGTAGTGAAACGCTGTCGTCCGCGGCACCACGCGTAGCTTGGAAAGTTGCGAAAGACTGTTGATGACGCTTTCCGTGATGCCATCGCTCAAGTATTCGCTGTCGGGATTGCCGCCTACATTTTCAAACGGCAGCACAGCGATGGAATCAATTTGTTCCCCGGTCGAAAGCACGATCGAACGATAAATTCCATAACCGGCCACCGCAAGAATCACGGCCAGCACGCCCCCAGCCGCCAGCAACTTCTTTTTGTGGCGCTTCGCCAAATCGACGGCGATCACCGAGTCCGAGCTGGCCTCCGCTTTCCCCGTAGCAACGGCCACACGCGAATCCGAGCTTGCGGGCGTGCTCGCCACTGCCGAGCGGCTCGAATCTGTGTCCCGTTTCAGGCGTGCGAGGTCGGTACGCAAATCCGCCGCGCTCTGATAGCGCAGCTTGCGGTCCTTTTCGAGTGTCTTATTGATGATGCGTTCGAGCTCGACAGGTACGTCCGGGTTCAGCCGTACCGGGGCCACCGGCACGCCGCGCAGGATTGCGTCGAAGATCACGGCCGTGGTGTTTCCGGAAAAAGGCTGCCGGCCGGTGGCCATCTCGTACAGCACCGCACCCAGCGAAAACAAATCCGTGCGCGCGTCGAGCACTTCGCCGCGCGCCTGCTCCGGCGACATGTACGCCACCGTGCCCACCGCCAGTCCGGGACTCGTCAAGTGCTCTTCATGGGTCATTGTCGGCGAGGAGGAAGCGCCGGAGGATTCCCCTGCGGACCACTCCGGCATCAGCTTGGCCAGCCCGAAGTCCAGAATTTTGGCGTGCCCGCGCTTCGTCACCAGGAGATTGGCTGGTTTGATGTCGCGATGGACGATGCCTTCGGCGTGCGCCGCGTCCAGTGCGTCGGCGATTTGCATGCCGATTTCCAGCAGTTCTTCGGTCCCCAGCGGTTTGCCCGCGATGCGCTGCCGCAGCGTCTGGCCTTGCAGGTACTCCATGACGATGAAGGGCTGGCCTTCGTGCTCGGCAATTTCGTAAATCGTGCAAATGTTGGGATGGTTCAGCGCGGACGCGGCGCGCGCTTCGCGCTGGAAGCGCTCCAGAGCAAGGCGGTCCCGCGTCATGCCTTCAGGCAGAAACTTCAGCGCCACAAGACGCCCGAGCGTGGTGTCTTCTGCTTTGAAGACCACACCCATGCCTCCGCCGCCCAGCGATTCGAGGATGCGATAATGCGAAATAGTCTGACCAATCATTGTGCAGGGATGGTGAGCGCGAGAATCTTAGTCTGGGCTTCCGTCCAAGTCAAAGGCCGCGGCCCGTGGAAGCCGCCCATCTGATTTCAGCGCGCTGTTTTGTCGAGTTCTTTGGCGGCGTTCTCGATCAGCGCGGCTTCCTCGCTCAGGATTTTCCCGATGCGGACGATTTGTTCGTCCGCCAGCTTCCACTGTTTTTGTTCGATGGCCTCGCGCACGCTGGGAATGGTCTTCACGCCGTAGCCGGTGTAAAACCCCGGCGCGTAAATCATGTGCTGGAACCACGCGCGCCCGGGCAGTCCATCGGAGTGAGTGAGCTTGCGTTCGCTTGAAATGAGCAGTGCATTCACGTCGCGAAGAGATTTGTCCCCCAGCGCCCCGCGCGCCTTTCCGAGCGACTTGTCGTAGCGCTCCGCAGCGCGACTCAGTGCATCCAACCCATTCTCGAGCGGCGCGAAATTCAGGAACGGCGGCACGTCCTCCGCCGCGGGCAGCGTTTCCGGCTCCTTGGGGTCCATCGTCGCGCGGAACACGCCCTCTTCCACCTGCCGGTTGCGCTCGCGGATCTGCTCCTGCATTCCGCTGTGCAGTTGCTTTAACTCGTCGGCGTAGCGGCCTACCGTGTTTGCGAAATTCGAAAAATCAAACGGCAGCAATTCCGCGTTGGCCAGGCGCATCACTGCTGTGCCGCCGGTCTGCGCCAGCGCGCGCCCATAAACAAATTCCGTATCGGCGAAGTGCGTGAACCAGTAGAAATCGTCGTAAATGGAATGGTAGATGCCGCCGCCGTCTTCGCCGCCGTAGCCGATGTTCAGCGACGCCACGCCGAGGTGCTGCAAGAAAGGCGTGTAGTCCGACCCCGACCCGAGTGCGTTGATGCGCAAGTCCGCGCGCATGCGTGCTTCGCGCCGGTCTTCAGCAGATGCGGCGCGGCGCAGTCGGTTGAGCTGGCTGCGCTTCCACACGGAAAGATTTGTTTCCGGGTCGGTGATGTCCCGCGCCACGCCGTTGATGAATTTTTCCAGCGTGTGCGACCCGGACATGCCCAGGTACCCGCGCCCGTTCGAATCGGAATTAATGTACGCCACCGCCTTTTGCCGCAATTCATCGGCGTGCGCTTCCGCCCATTCCGTCGAGCCCAGCAGCCCGGGCTCCTCGCCGTCCCATGCGCACAAAAGTATTGTCCGTTTCGGTTTCCAGCCCTGTTTCAGTAATTCCGCAAACCCGCGCGCCTCTTCCATTACCGCGACCATGCCCGACGTGGGGTCCTGCGCCCCATTCACCCAGCCATCGTGATGATTGCCGCGCACAATCCACTCATCCGGAAACACCGCGCCGGGAATTTTTACGATAACGTCGTACAGCGGCTTGAGGTCCCAATTGGATTTCACTTTTAGATGAACTTTCGCCGGCCCCGCGCCGAGGTGATAGGTGATGGCCAGCCCGCCGCGCCACGCCTCCGGCGCCACGGGGCCTTTCAAAGCGGCCAACAGCGGTTGCGCGTCGCCGTACGAAATCGGCAGCACCGGAATTTTTGTGAGCGTCTTTGCTTCGCTGAGCGCGAGACGCTTGGCGTCTGCCGTCGCCCCCACGCCGGGCGTTAGCGGATCGCCGGGATAAAGCGGCATATCCGCCACGCTCCCGCGCTGCACGCCATCCTTCGGGCGGTAAGGCCCTTCCGGAAAAACGTCGCCTTGCGCGTAGCCGTCATCGCGCGGGTCGGAATAAATCAGCGTGCCGATGGCGCCGTGTTCCGCTGCTACTTTCGGCTTGATTCCGCGCCACGACCCGCCGTACCGCGCAATCACAATCGCGCCCTTCACGGAGACGCCCAGCCGCTCGAGTTGCTCATAGTCCGCGGGCACGCCGTAATTCACATAGACCAGCGGCCCGGTCACGTCGCCGTCCGCCGAGTACGCGTTGTACGTCGGCAATTGCTCCGCCTGCTGGTTCGACGTGGGGTCCGCGCTCACCGCGGGCTCTTGCAATTTCGCGACGAACTTCGTCGGCTCGATCAGCTCCACCACGCGCTCCTTCGGCGTCGGAAAGAGCACGGTGAATACCTCAATCTTCGCGTCCAGGCCCCACTCCCTGAATTTCGCCAGCATCCACTCGGCGTTGTCCTTGTCGTAGGGCGACCCGACGTGGTGCGGCCGCGCGGAGAGCCGCTGCATGGCCTCGCGCATGTTTGCCGCCGACGGAATTGCGTGGAACTTCGCCTCCCACTCGCGCTCCACCCGCGAGCCTTCCGCGGAATAACCTTGCAGCGGCGCTTCGTCCGACGCCGCCGTCATCACGCACAACGCCATCAATGCCACTGGAGCAATAAATCGAAATCGCTGCATGAATCCTCCTTCAAATCTTCTTTGCTCTATTCTTGCCTTCCTCGTTCCTCTATTCCTCACTTCCTCTTTTCCACACTTCCACATTTCTACCGATTCACCCGCTCCTACTTCTTTTCTTCCGGCGGAAGTGTCGTCGGCACCACCGGGCGTTTCTTATGAAAATCCGTTGCATGCTGATACGCCTGCGCCACGGCCAGCGCTTCCGCTTCGCCGAAAAGTTTTCCGGTGAAGACGATGCTGGTCGGCGTGCCGTCGCCCTTGCGGAACCCGTGCGGCACCACCACCTGCGGATGGCCGGTCAGGTTGGTCAGCAGCAAATTCACTCCGCCGAACGCGGGCGCCACGTACACGTCCAGCTCCGCCATCAGTTTTTCCATCTCGGCCATCAACAGCGTGCGGATGCGGTTCGCGCGGATGTATTCCACCGCCGGGATGAGTTGCGCCTCGCGGAACGAATTGGGCCATGCGTTGGGCGTCTGCTGCACCATCGTGTCATCCTTGCCCGTGCGCGGCAGCTCGTCAAACGCCGCGCCCGCCTCGGCATTCAGAATCGTGCGCAGCGCGCTCACCGGATATTGGTCTGGCAGCTTGATGGGAATCAGCTTGATGCCCAGCCCTTTGAGCACCTCAATCGCGCGCCGGTCGAACTCCTGTGACTCCTGCGCCAGCGCCTTCTGTTCTGCGCGCTCGATATTTTTTGCGCGGTCTTCGTCGAACAGCGTGGCCACGTATCCGATGCGTAGAGTTTTGATGTCGCGCGCGGGCCACGCGAACGGGCGATCCACGGAGCACGGATCGCGCGGGTCCGCGCCGTGAATCGAGTTGAACACGATGGCGCAATCTTCCGCCGAGCGCGCGATGGGGCCCACCTTGTCCATGCTCCACGAAAGCGCCATGGCGCCGTAGCGGCTGATGCGGCCAAACGTCGGCCGCAGCCCGGTGACGCCGCAGCGCGTGCACGGCGACACGATGCTTCCCAGCGTTTCCGTGCCGATAGCGAAGCCCACCAGCCCCGCCGACGTCGTGGACGCCGAACCCGCCGAGCTCCCGCTCGAGCCCTGCTTCACGTTCCACGGATTTTTCGTCGTCGCGTCGAACCACACATCGCCCTGCGCCAGCTCTCCCAGCGTGGTTTTCGCCACGAGCACCGCGCCGGCCTGCTCCAGCCGCTCGATCACCGCCGCTTTTTCCGGCCGCACCTGCTCCTTGAACGGCACCGAGCCCCACGTCGTCTTGTATCCGGGCATCGCAAACAAATCTTTCGCGCCGTAGGGAATGCCGTGCAGCGGGCCTTTGTATTTTCCCGCGGCGATTTCCTTGTCCGCTTGCTCTGCTTGCTTCATCGCCAACTCGTCGGTGAACGTAATCACCGCGCGCAGCACCGGATCGTATTTCTTCAGCCGCGCGAGATAGAACTTCGTCAGTTCAACGGAAGAAATCTGTTTGCTCTTCACTAGCGCGGCAAGTTGCGCGACGCTGGAGAACGCCAGGTCCTCCTCCGCGGCGGGCTTTCTTGCCCCGGCGGTGCTGACTTTAATCGTCGAGCGGACTACTTTCTCTCCCCCGCGCGCGGCCGGCTGCGCATAAAAATAGAGCGCCGGCGGCACGCTGTTGTCAACAGCCACGGCGCGCGCCCGGGCGTAGGCTTCCAGCGTGTTGTTCACGCTGTTGACCATCATCTTGCGCTTGGCCTCGGTCAGCTCGAGGCCGGAGACCCACTCCGCCTGCTTGATCATCTCCTCCGTCACTTTCGCCTTTTCTTGCGCCAGCGACACCACCGCCCGCCCAAACACCGCCGTACCCGCGCCCATCGCCGTGATCAGTTTCAACACTTTCCGCCGCGGCCATGGTGTCTCGCTCGCCAGCTTTTTCGCTCGTTTCATCGCTCTCTCCTTCGTTCCTCAAGGACGTCCGTCGGATTTGTCCGGTTCCGTTCCATCTCGTCTTATTTCGAGGCCTTTTTTAGCAGCGCAATCTGCCCGGCGTGATAGAGGTCGTGCTGCACGATCCCGTGCAACTCGCCGTAGAAGCTGTCCCGCTTGCCGGGAACCCGCTCGCGCAAGCGTTCGTCCGGCAATTGCGCTATCGCGTCGCAGAGCCTGCGGTTGCCGTTTTCCAGCGCGGCCAGCGCGCACTGCCATGCCGCTTCGCTCGTTTCGACCACCGGCGGCCAATCGATTTCGCTGCTGACATCCTTCACTGCTTCTCCGCCCAGCCGCCGCAGCACGATGCTCTCCCACGCGGTGATGTGATGCACTAGTTCCCAGATCGAATGTGCGGCGGCGATTGGACGTGCCGCGGCCTGTGCCGCCGTGATGCCCGCGAGAATTTCCCGCAGCGACGGCCCGTGCCACGCTTCGCCCTGCATGGCGCGGCGAAGCTGCTCGACGATGCGTTCGGCTTCTTTCATCTTTTCGGAAACTTTCTCCGGCCGGAAACGTAGGTCTTATCACAGGCGGTGGCCCGGTTTCCAGCGCGCCGCCGTCGCAAGGCCCGGCCTTTCGGATTAATCTTGACTGGGCATTGGCAAAGGGGTGCTGCTGGACTACAATCGTGCCCCTTCGACTCTATTGCAAAGGAGTGCCTCATGCTGAGACTCAGAATTCTCCTGGCCGCGTTGCTGTGCGTCGCGCTGGTGTCCGTGCCCGCGCTGGCGCAGACCGCCGCGCCCTCCAAGCAAGCGCCGTCCCGCCCTGCGGGATCCGCAACGGCTGCGCCGGCCAAAGCCGCTCCAGCTAAGGCTGCGCCGAAAGCCCCGGCCGGCCCCAAACCCATCACCATTGCCTTTAAGGAGTACAAACTGAAGAACGGCCTGCGCGTGATTCTCTCCGAGGACCACACCGCGCCGACCTATTCGGTTTCCGTCACCTACAACGTCGGCTCCCGCGACGAGCGCAAGGGCCGCACCGGCTTCGCCCACCTCTTCGAGCACATGATGTTTCAGGGCTCGCAGAACGTCGGCAAGGGCGAGCACTTCATCCTGGTCTTCAACAACGGCGGCAGCATGAACGGCACCACCAACGCGGACCGCACCAACTATTTCCAGGCCTTCCCGGCCAATCAGCTCGACCTTGGTCTGTTCCTCGAAGCCGACCGCATGCGTTCCCTGGTCATCAACCAGGCCAACCTCGATAACCAGCGCAACGCCGTGCAGGAGGAGCGCCGCCTCGGAGTGGACAACCAGCCCTACGGCAAGACCTTCGAAACCATCACCGATCTCGCCTACGACAACTTTGCCTACAAGCACTCCACCATCGGCTCCATGGACGATTTGAACGCCGCCACCGTCCAAGACGTCGCCGGCTTCTTCAAAACTTATTACGCTCCCAACAACGCCGTCCTCGTGCTGGTTGGCGATTTCAATCCGCAGACCGCCATGTTGAAAATCGAGAAGTACTTCGGCGCCATTCCCTCGCAGTCTCCTCCCCCGCCGGTGGACATGACCGAGCCGGAGCAGAAGGCCGAGCGCCGCGCCTCTCTCGACGATGCCCTGGCTCAGCTTCCCCGCCTCGACGTCGTCTACAAAATCCCCCAGGGCAACACTCATGACTTCTACGCCCTCTCCGTGCTGGGCAACATCCTGGCCGGCGGGCAATCCTCGCGCCTCTATCAGAAGATCGTGAAGGAACAGCAGCTTGCCGTACAGGTCGGTGGCGGCGCCGGCGAGCGCCGCGGGACTAGCTTGGGTACTTTCGTCGCCATTGCCTCACCCGGAAAGGACCTTGCTGCAATTGAAAAGGTGATTTACGAAGAAATTGAGCGCGTCAAAACCGAACCAGTCGCCGATTGGGAGCTTGAAAAAGTGCGCATGTCTATTCGCCGCCAGCGTGCCCAGTCGCTCCAGAGCACGCTATCCCGCGCCATCGGCCTCGGCCAGTTCGCCGTCTATTACAATGACCCCAATCTCGTCAACACTTTCGAATCCAAAATCAAGGCCGTGACCAAGGAAGACATCATGCGGGTTGCACAGGCCTACCTCAAGGACACCAACCGCACCGTTGTCACCACCCTGCCGAAGCGCGCCGCTCCCGCGGCACGCCCCACCGGCGGAGCGCAATAGGAGAGTGACCATGAAAAACACAATTCGCACCTTCGCAAACTCCCTGCTGGTGGCGGCTCTTGTCTTCGCGCTGGCCCTGCCGGCGTTGGCGCAAGCTCCGCAGGCTCCCGGACAGGACAAGAGCGTCTCGGTGGGCAAGGTCGAGAAGAAAGGCAAGGCCCCGGTCAGCAGGGAAATTCTGCGCGTGACTTTGCCCAAGCCCTTTGAAGCCACCCTGGAGAACGGTCTCACCGTGATGATTCTGGAAGACCACCGCTTCCCCACTGTGAATGTCTCTCTCAACATCAGCGGCGCTGGCGGACTCTATGAGCCCGCCGATTTCCCCGGTTTGGCCGTGATCACCGCCTCGCTCCTGCGCGAAGGCACCAAGTCCCGCACGAGCAAACAACTGGCCGAGGACATTGAGCGCCTCGGCGCGGCCGTGAACGCCTCCTCTGCGCTCGGCTCCGCCGCTTCTCAAGTGACTGCCTCCGGCCTCTCCGACAACATGGACGAGTGGATGGCCCTGATGCTGGACGTGCTGCTCAATCCCTCCTTCCCCTCGGACGAGTTGGCGAAGCTGAAAGACCGCCAGAAAGCCAACCTGCGCCAGGCTCGCACCCAGCCCTTCTCGCTCGCCAACGAGCGCTTCAGCAAGGCCATCTTCCGCGACCATCCCGCTTCCCGCACCTTGCTGACCAATGCCGCGATTGACGCCATGACCAGCGAGAAGCTCGCGGCCTGGCACAAGGAGCGCTACGCGCCCCAGAACGCCATCCTCGGCATCGCCGGCGACGTCAGCGCGGCGGAGCTGATGCCCAAGCTCAAGGCCTGGTTCGCTTCCTGGCAGAAAAATGATCTGAAAGAAAAGCTGCCGCCGAATCCGGTCCCGGCCACCGCAAAAAAGATCTATCTGGTGGATCGCCCCAATTCGGTGCAGACCACTATCACCATGGGTAACCTGGCCATTGACCGCCGCGACCCCGAGTATCCCGCCATGGTGGTCATGAACCGCATCATCGGCGACGGTCCCGCGGCGCGCCTCTTCATCAATCTCCGCGAGGAGAAGGGTTACACTTACGGCGTTTACAGCGGCTACACGGCCCTCAAATACCCCGGGCCGTGGTCGGCCAGCGGCGACTACCGCACCGAGGTCACCGAAGGCGCCATGACTGAAATGCTCAAAGAGGTCAAACGCATCCGCGAAGAATCCGTTCCGGACGCCGAACTCGAAGACGCCAAGCGCGCCATTGTGGCCGGCTTCGCACTTTCGCTCGAACAGCCCACCACCCTGCTCAACTACGCCATCATCCGCAAAATCTACAGGCTTCCCGCCGATTACTGGGACACCTATCCGGCAAAAATCGCCGCGATCACAGCGGACGACGTCCAGTACACTGCGGTGAAGTATCTCAACCCCGAGGCCATGCAGGTGGTGGCCGTGGGCGACGGCAGCAAAATCAAGGCTGTGCTGGAGAAGTTCGGCCCCGTCGAGGTGTACGACCTCGAAGGCAAACCCGTGGCCGCCAAACCCGCTCCAGCCTCCCCCGGAAACTAAGTTTTTGTAGCTCACGTCCCGCCCGTTCCCGTCCCGAGGCCTCGGGACTGGAACGGGTTGACGTGAGGTTCTCTGTTACTCTGTCACCCTGCCACTCTGAAACTCTGCAACTCTTCAATCTTTCTCTCGTTGGAAACCTATCTCCCATTACCCGCGTCACTATCCCTGCATCGCGGCCTTGGTGGTAGAGTCCGCGCGGTACCTTTCCATTTCGATTAGGAGAATCAACATGAAACGTCTGTTTGCAATGTGCGTGGCGATTCTATTCGCCTGTGTGGTGTTGTTGCCGGTCGCAGCGCAGGAAGCGCCCCCGCAGGAGCGTCCCGGCTTTGGGCAGCGCGAAGCCCCAGCCGAAATCAAGCCCTACGACAAGGTCATCACCAAGGAAGCCAAGTCGCAGCCCGGCATCTTCACCGTGCACATGGTGAAGGACAAATATTTCTACGAGATTCCCGCTTCCGAGCTGAACAAGGACTTCCTGTGGGTCAGCCAGATTGCGCGCACCACCTTCGGCGTGGGCTACGGCGGACAGGCGCTGGGCAACCGCGTCGTGCGCTGGGAGCGCCGCGACAAGCGCGTCTTTCTCCGCAGCGTTTCTTACGATATCGTCGCCGACGGCAAGCTGCCCGTTTCCCGCGCCGTGCAGGCCGCCAACAATGATTCCATCCTGATGGCGTTCAATATCGAGGCGATGGGCAAAGACGACGCGCCGGTGATTGACGTCACCCGCCTCTACACCACCGAGGTGCCGGAGTTCAGCGCGCGCGCCCGCCTGCGCGCCCGCGCCTTCGACGCGCAGCGCTCCTATCTCGAGCGCATCTCCGCTTTCCCCACCAACATTGAAGTCGAAGCCACGCACACCTACACACTGCCCATTGATCCGCCGACACCCACGGCCGGACCGCCCACGCCGCCTTCGCCCTTCGGCGCGCAGGGCATGCGTCCGGGCAGCGCCACGGTGGTGTTGCACTACAGCATGGTCAAGCTGCCGGAAAATCCCATGATGCCGCGTCTCTACGACGATCGCGTCGGATATTTCTCCATCTCCCAGCAGGATTTCGGCCAGGACGAGCAGCGCGCTCCGCGCCGCCGCTACATCACGCGTTACCGCCTGGAAAAAAAGGACCCCGGCGCGGCCCTCTCCGAGCCGGTGAAGCCCATCATCTACTGGATTGATTCCGCCACGCCGGAGAAGTGGCGCCCGTACGTGAAGAACGGCATCGAGCAGTGGCAACCCGCCTTCGAAGCCGCCGGCTTCAAGAACGGCATCATCGCCAAGCAGGCGCCTTCGCCGGAGGAAGACCCCACGTTTTCACCGGAAGACGCGCGCTACTCCGTCATCCGCTGGCTGCCTTCCACCACGGAAAACGCCGTCGGCCCGCACGTACACGACCCGCGCACGGGCGAAATCCTGGAAGCCGACGTGCAGTTTTATCACAACGTCATGAACCTGCTGCGCGCCTGGTACTTCCTGCAGGTGGGCCCGCTGGACGCTCGTGCGCAGAAGCTGCCCATGCCCGATGACCTGATGGGCGACCTCATCGCCTACGTCGTGGCGCACGAAGTGGGCCACACGCTCGGCTTCCAGCACAACATGAAGTCCAGCTCGCTCTATCCCTTCGAAAAAATCCGCGACAAGGAATGGCTCCACAAGAATGGCCACGTGGCCACGCTGATGGACTACTCGCGCTTCAACTACGTTGCCCAGCCCGAGGACAAAATCCCGGCGGCCGACCTGATCCCCAAAATCGGCCCCTACGACAAGTGGGCCACCATGTGGGGCTACAAGCCCATCCCTGGCGCGATGTCTTCCGCCGACGAAAAGAAAACGCTCGACGCGTGGGCCCGTGAGCAGGACAAGACACCCTGGCTGCGTTTCAGCACCGCCGACTCCCGCGGCTCCGACCCGGGCGAACTCACCGAGGCCGTCGGCGACGCCGACGCTGTGAAGGCCACCACGCTCGGCGTGAAAAACCTCGAGCGCGTTTCCGCCATGCTGCTTACTGCCTCCACTAAATCCGGAGAAACCTACGAAGACCTGGACGAGCTCTACGGCCGCATGCTGGGCCAGTGGGCCACGGAGATGACTCACGTGTCCAACCTCGTCGGCGGCTTCAATTCCCAGCAGAAAGTTTCCGGCCAGGACGGCGTGATTTTCACCATCATTCCGCGCGCCCGCCAGCTCGAAGCCGTGAATTTTCTCAACGCCAACGCCTTCACCACGCCCAAGTGGACGATTCGCCCGGAAATCCTCCGGCGCATCGAGCCCGTCGGCGCGCTGGACCGCATTCGCACCGCGCAGATGCGCGTGCTCAACTCGCTGTTCAGCAATGCGCGGCTCTCGCGCATGGCCGAGCAGGAAGCCATGGACGGCGCGGCCGCCTATCGCGCGGCGGATTTCCTCGCCGACGTGCGCAAGGGCATCTGGAGCGAGCTCGGCGCGGCGCAAGTGCAGATCGATGCCTACCGCCGCGGCCTCCAGCGCGGCTACATCGACCTGATGGCCGGCAAAATCAACAGCCGCACGCCGGTCACCGACGATTCGCGCGCATTGGTTCGCGCGGAGTTGCAGTCGCTCGCGCAGGAAATCGCCGCGGCCATGGCCAAGACCTCCGACCGCACCACCCGCGCGCATTTCGCTGATTCGCGCGACCAGATCGCCAAGGCCCTCGACCCCAAGATCGCCCCGCAAGCTCCGGCCACCCCGGGCGGTCCGGGCTTTCCCGGCTTCGACGACGATAGCGATCCAGCGCAGCAGGGCTGCTGGCCCGACTACATCATTCGCCGCCCACCCATGTAGTGCCTGCTTCAGTAGCGCAGCCACTCTTGCTTGCCCTGAGCAGAGCGAAGGGGCTGCGCTCTGTACCGCCGGATTCTAGCCGGCGATAGTGAGTCTTGTAGCTCACGTCCCGCCAGTCCCAGCTTGCTGGGACTGGCTGACGTGAAGCTTTTCTGGACTCTGTAACTCTGTCACTCTTAAACTCTGTCACTCTTCAACTCTTCGCCTTCATTCCTCATTCCTCCCTTCCTCCTTCCTCACTCGCCGCGCACACCCTTGCGTGAATCATCTGTCGGGCGGATAATGTCGGCCTGCCCGGTTTCAGTGGAGGGTATTCCCAAGCCGCCTTCTCGGGCGCGGTGGCATTCTTGCAGGAGGACATCATGAGCAGCACCCCCGGAAAACTTTCCCGCCGTCAATTTGCAGGCCGCGTCGGCGCGGCAGTCGGCGCCGTGCTCGTCGCGCCGGAAATCATGCGCAGCGTGGCGGACGCGCGCCAGCCCCGCGGCGCGGAGAGCGCCATCCAGCTCAACGCCAACGAAAATCCCTACGGCCCGTCGGAAAAAGCTCGCGAGGCCATGACCCGCTCGCAAGCCGTGGCCGCGCGTTATCCCGACGCCTACGAATCGCTGATGGTGGAAGAAATCGCCAAGCTGCACGGCGTGCAGCCCGCCAACGTCGTGCTGGGCTGCGGTTCCGGCGAAATCCTGCGCATGGCGGACATGGCCTTCCTCACCGCCGGGAAAAACGTGGTCGTCGCCGAACCGACTTTCGAAGCGGTATTGCAGTACGCGCGTGTAGCGCGCGGCGAAGGCATCAAGGTGCCGCAGACCGCCGATTATCGTCACGACCTGCCGGCCATGGCCGCGGCGTGCAACGCGAACACCGCTCTCGTGTACCTTTGCAATCCCAACAATCCCACCGGCACCATCGTCTCTCGCGACGAAATGGCCGCCTTCATCGCCGCCGCTCCCAAGTCCGCGGTTCTGCTCATTGACGAGGCCTACCACCATTTCGTCGAAGACCCCAAATACGCTTCCGCCTTCGACTGGATCGGCAAGGCTCCCAACGTCGTCGTCGTGCGCACCTTCTCCAAGATTTTCGGCATGGCCGGCATGCGCCTGGGCTACGCCGTCGGCTCCAGGGAAAACATCTCCGCGATGCGCGCCCACGCCACCTCCAGCAACTCCAACGCAGCCGTGCTGGAAGCGGCGCTGGCCAGCCTGGCCGACCCCACGCACGTGCCCCGCTACAAAAAAATGATGAACGACACGCGCCGCTGGCTGTGCGCGGAACTCAACAAGGACGGGCGTCGTTACATTCCTTCGGAGACCAATTTCGTGATGATTGACGTCGGCGGCGACGTGCGGCCGGTCATCGACGCTTTCCGCAAGAAGAACATCCTCGTCGGGCGGAAGTTCCCCTCAATGCCCAACTGGCTGCGCATTTCCATCGGCACCCTGAAAGAAATGGACTTGTTTGTCGCCGGGCTGCGCGAGATCGTGCCCTACGCCGCCGCACGCGCCGCGTAAGCAAACTGGAAAAATAGGCGCGCAATTGGGGCTCGCGGGTGGGCAATTTGCCTCCAGAATAATTCCAAGGTAGGCTCTGACGGTGCACAAGACGGCCAAAACAGAAATGCCCCGCCAGGTGGGGCACTTTCAGATTCTCGAACGCGTTTATGAGACCCGCTGGGAAGACCTGTACCATGCCACCGACAACCGCACCGGCAAGCGCGTCTCTCTGAAGTTGATCGCCACTACGCTGCCCTCGCGCGAGCAGGAGCGCCTCTTCACCAACGAGCGCGACGCCCTCAAGACTCTTCAGCATCCCAACATCGTGCGTTTTCTCGACGCCGGCGGCGAGGCCGGGCACTTTCACATCGCCGTCGAGCCGCTCGACGGCACCAATCTCCGCACCGTCATCGAGGAAAAGCGGGAGATGCCGCTCAAGCAGAAGCTCGAAATCATCGCGCAGGTGGCCGACGCGCTGGACTGCGCCCACAAGGCCGGCATGACCCACCGCACGCTCATGCCGCGAGAAATTGTGCTCACCGACGGCGGCGAGGTGAAGTTGCACGGCTTCCATCTCTGCCGCGTGCTGGATCCCGCGCCCGGCCAGCAATCCCCCACGCAATACTTCATCGCCAAGCTGCGTTACCCGGCGCCCGAACAAGTCAAAGGGGAAAAAGCCGACCACCGCGCCGACGTCTTCAGCCTCGGCGCCGTGCTTTACGAATTCCTCTGCTACATGCCGCCCTTCGGCGAGCCCAACATCGCCACCGTGCTGGTGAAAATCGTCGCCGCCAAGCCCGAGCCGCTCGATCACTACGTGCCCAACCCGCCCGCGCAGCTCGTGGCCATCGTGGACAAAGCCCTCGCCAAAAATCGCGAGGACCGCTACCAGTCCGCCGCCGACATGGCCCGCGACCTCCGCGCCCTCGCCCAGTCCCTGTAACGCCTTTATGTGGAGTGCGGCGGCTCGACGCCGCTTTGTAGGGGCGCACCTGCGTGTGCGCCCTTGGTGGTTGTAGAGGCGCTCCCGACGCATCGGGATTGCTGCGCCCCTTTGGAGTGCGGCTCCCGAACCCTCGGGATTGACGCCGCTTTGTAGCGCAGCCACTCCTGGCTGCGCGCTTTCGTAGGACAGGCTTTCAGCCTGTCCGGCTACCAACGGTCAAACTGCGTCCGTTGTAGCGCAGCCACTCTTGGCTGCGCGCTTTCGTAGGACAGGCTTTCCAGCCTGTCCGGCTACCAATGATCAAACAGGGGCCTTTCTCGCCGCACCCTTGTACAACTCATTGGCTTACTAGATAATCGCGGCTGCGAATGAGCCGCATTGCCAAACCATCAAATCTGCTGGATACGCGGGTAATCTACTGCGGCGACAATTTAGACCAGTTGAAGAAACTGCCTGCCGCCTGCGTTGACCTCATCTATATCGACCCGCCGTTCAACTCCAATCGCAATTACGAAGTGTTCTGGGGTGAGACAAAGGAAAAACGTTCATTCGAGGACCGGCACGCCTCCACTCAGGCGTATATCGAGTTCATGCGGCCTCGCTGCGTGGAATTGGCGCGAGTTCTGAAGAAAACTGGAAGCTTTTACTACCACTGCGACTGGCACGCCAGCCACTACGTGAAAGTCATGCTAGACCAAATTGCGGGGGAGAATCAGTTTCAGAACGAAATTATCTGGCGACGGAAACAAGGTCGGGCAGGCCCAATCGTCCGCTACGGGATCGCAAACGACAGCCTTTTTTTCTACACGAAATCCGACATTTATACATTCAATCCAATCTACGTCGAGAACGACCCGAAATACCTTAAAGAGAAGTTTTGCTATGCAGACTCGGATGGTCGTCGGTGGTGTGCCGATAACCTCACCAGCCCAAATCCTCGTCCGAACTTGATGTACGAGTACAAAGGACGCAAGCCACCTGCTAAGGGTTGGGCGGTGTCCTTGGAAGTGATGGAGGAGATGGATAAGGCAGGCAGGTTGCACTTTCCCAAAAACCCTAATGCACGAATCCGAAGGAAGCGTTACCTCGACGAGCTTAAGGGCGAAGAACTCCAAAATATTTGGGACGACATTCCGCCACTCAACTCGCAGGCGCAAGAACGTCTCGGCTACCCGACACAAAAGCCCCTTGCGTTACTAGAGCGCATTATCGGAGCAAGCAGCAACAAAAACGACATCGTGCTAGACGCTTTCTGCGGCTGTGGAACCGCGCTTGTCGCGGCAGAGAAACTAGGACGGCAGTGGATTGGAATTGATATTTCCCCCACGGCGTGTCGCGTGATGGCCAAACGGCTGCGCGACGTTTGCAAATTGCGTGAAGACGAGAGCTACTGGCGGCAAGGCAAGGGCTTCGTGGTGCGCGATCTGCCGTGGTCGGAAAAGCAGTTGCGCGCAATTCCGCCATTTGAATTTGAGAACTGGGCGGTGATTGCGCTCGGCGGAATCCCCAACAAGGTGCAGGTTGGAGACATGGGGATTGATGGCCGCATCTATCCGCTCTCCGCGGTTCCGAAAAAGAGCGGCAAGGCTGCCGGTGAGCTGGATTTCATGGACGACTGGTATCCAATCCAGGTCAAGCAGCAGGACAAAGTGGGGCGTCCCGATATAGACCAGTTCGAAGCAGCCATGCTGCGGACGAAACGGAAGAAGGGATTTTTCGTCGCTTTTGATTTCTCGCGTGACGCCCTGACCGAGATAGACGGTTTCTTCCGCCGGGAGCACACCGTCATCATCCCGCTGACTGTGAAAGAGATTCTGGACGAGCGCATCGCTCAAAAGCTGGCCTAGGTGCCTTTTATCAGCCCAGCAATTTCAGAAGCAATTTCTTCCATTGTGTGAGTTGCTGTGCTTCTAGCAACTTTATCTGCGAGCGAAGGGCTAAAATCCATCACCTCTTTTTTGGATATGTTGTGCCAAATGGGGAGCAGTATTTGCTCCCCAGTGATGGCTCTTGTAACAATTCCGTCTAGTTCGTAATTGGTCCAACCCTTCGCGATAAATGAGTGAGAGAGAACCACCAGACCCACGCGGCTGTTGGCAAGACCAAGATCTATTTTCCGGCGAAGACTATCACCGATTCGAAGCTCGAATTCGTTGTACCAAACCCGCAGGTTTTCGTTCTTTAGGGCGTTCGCAAGAGGACGAACTACTGCATCTTTGTCTTCCGACGCATGAGAAATGAATACGTCGTACTCCCGCTTGAGGCCGCCTAGCGTCGGGGTCTCGTCGTGATAGACCAAACTGGGCACAGACGACAATGGCGCTTCTCGTATGGCAGGAAGCGGGCCAGGAAGCACCCTTGCCGATGATTGGACGTTCCCACTCAGTCCAAGAAGGTCGACCGCGACATACCAGTGATCGGAGTTGGGGATTGGTAGTTGTACTAGGGACTTCGTGGCCAGGCCGCCGACGTATCGATGATCGCGACCATTCTTGTAACTCTGAAAATTACTGCTATCCATTAGCCGGACATTCGCAGCACTTCCAGACAAAGTGATTTCGACGATCTCTCCTCGTTGGCGCTGCCCTAGGTCATGACAGACGAATTGAAATCCACTCATGGGTACTGTTCACTCCGTTCACGCCCCGCTCCTAGCTCTACCTAGAAGCGGGGCTTTTTCATTTCTTCTTTTTCTTAAAATCGCGCACCCATTCATAGGCAGTATTCCCATCTTTCACAACCGACCTTACTTTCTCCCTCTCTTGAAGGCGTCGGATGGTGGAGTGAATGGATGCGAGAGGATTCTTGTGCCTGTCAATGTCGTAACCAAGATCGGCGACCAGCCGCTTGATTCTGGGCACTGTCATCGGGCTTCCAGCCATTTTTAACGCCAATTCGCACGTTGCTGACAGGCCGACGTTTGCAACAATTTCCTTTGCCACGTCAACTCCACTGAGGGCACTCAAGTGCACGACAGCGCTCTTAGCTTCTGTAATTCTCTCTTCAAGCTCTTCACGCTCAGCCTCAAGGCGTTCGAGCTTCGCCTCAGCTTGTTCGAGATCCTTGGCATATTTGTCTTTGTCTGCGCGGGTCATGATAGGAGATTTATACAGAATGTCTAAAGAAGTGTCAAGAACTAATTTGCACGCGTCGTCTAAGTCGCTAAACGGTTGGGAAAAGGGCAGGCAGGGCAAGCCGAAGGCAAGTGAAACGTGGTATCTTGAGGGGAGCCGCGCACGAGAAGTTTCCCGCCAGTCCCGAATGCTGCGGACGGGTGCCCCACCCTCTCCGCTTAATTCTCTCTTTACGGACCAGCACGACCAGAGCATACCACCCCGGAACTTCACCGAGGAATTACAATGCAATGGTCTGGCGTTAAGCCTGTAGCCCGCGTCTTCAGACGCGGGGCTATTTCTTTCCCCGTCTGTGTCGCCCGCCTTGAGGGGAGACTCTGTCACTCTGTCACTCTGCAACTTTGTCACTACTCGCCCTTGCGCAGAACAAAATCTCCCTTGCGCTCCCCGGCCGCAAGCGTCCATCCGGGCGCGAGTTCGAGCGTCCAGCCGTCGCCGCGCAGCGGTCGCGCCGCGGGATCGGTCGGAGCCGGCACGCAGACGTGTTTCATTTTCCCGTCTTTGTTCGCCACCAGTGCGCCGCCCGAGACTTCCAGGATTCCCCACGGCGCGGTGACGCGCAGGGTCGCGTACACCGTGCCCGTTCCGCCGAGCGACACCACCGCATACGGATCAAACGAAAGACCAATCTCTCCGGAGAGCGGCAGAACAAGTACCGGCGCGTCCATCAGCCGCGCGCGGTATTCGCGCTCGCGTTTTTTCTGTTCTTCCTCCCGCGCCGCTTCGGTCGCGCGCAAGGCTGCGCCGTCGTACTCCGCCGCGCGCTGCTCCGCGGCATGGCCCGGCTGCGCAGGCAGGGCCAGGGAAAGAGCGCGGCCCAGAACGGTGGCCAGGTCGTCCGCGGGTTTGAGTTTCTTCCGCCAATCCGCTGCGCCATCGTCGAGCAGCAGTCCCCAGGCGGGGCCGGTCTCGTAAGCAAACTGCCGCACAAAGCTGCGCCGTTTTTCCGCTTCTTCCAGACGCTTCGCCAGGAACGCGAGCGTTTCCGCTCTCGGCATGCCGTTGAGTTTCAAGCCGGTGTATTCGGCCAGACCTTCGTTCATCTCCAGCGCGCCCTCGTCCGCAGCGGCCTCCGGAAAAAGCGCGCGCCGCTGTGCGCGGAAGAGCATTGCATCCAGGACGGCGCGACGACGTGCTTCCCCATCGGCCAGCAGTGCCGCGCGAAGCGCGCGCCACTCCAGTCGCAGCCAGATGCGTCCTTCCCGCGTGTCCAGATGCGCGCACAGGACGTTGGGCATGGGAAAGCCGAGTTGCTCCTGAATGCGGTGAAACATTTCGTGCGCCATCAGCCGTGCGCGCTCCACGGCATCTTCCGGCAGCGGCCAAAGCATCATCGTCCAATGGACGCCCGCCCACTGGATGGCGGTGTTGCCGATGTTGTGGTCTTCCGGAAAGCGGCCCGTGAAAACGTCTCCCACCCGCGCCAGCCGGCTTTCACCGTCCGCCTGGTTGGCCACGACAGCCCGCGTGGATTGGTCAACGAAGATCACCGGCCCGCACAGCGAAACGCCCCACAGCTTGCCGCCATCTTTCTCGCACAGCGCGCGCGCTTCCTGAAAATATTGCTGCGCCTTCGCCAGATCAATCCCGCCGCTTTGCGCAGCCACGGGTGGCAAAATGAAAAACAATCCCGCCAATGCCATCGGGATGGAAAGTCCGAGTCGGTACGCGATGCGCTTCACAAGACACCCCCTGTGCACATTAGACGCGCCATCGCCGTAAAAAGTAAGTCGGCATTGAACTCGTGCTTGCGCGTTGCGTTTGTTTTGCGCATATGAAATTTATCTGCAAATCGCGTGCGGCAATTTGCAAAACTCACTGGAGGGGAAGTGTCCGTCGGAAGGTGGCGTAACTTGGCGCGAACGAGTACTTCTGGCAGGAGAGAATTTCGGGAAAGAAAACTCCGTCTCGCTGGCGGCCGGCATCGCGGCGACGTGCCGTCGTTACTGCATTTTCGTTCAGGCGACGGGCGATGTTTCCTTTTGCCGCCGTGCCTGCGCGAAAAATATCCGGCGCGGTCCCGTGTTCGGAACCGCGCCGGACGGATCAGGCCGGGGATCCCATGGCCCGTCGCTGCTGGAAACATTCCCGGCAGTACACAGGTCGCCCCTGGGTTGGCTTGAAGGGAACCGTGGTTTCCTTCCCGCACTGCGAGCAGGTGGTACGCGTTTCCGCTCGCTGGTAATTCCCCGTGGTCGCCGAAGTGCCGCGCTTAGTCTTGCACGCCTTGCACCGTTTGGGCTCGTTTTTGAAGCCCTTGTCGGCGAAAAACATCTGTTCGCCGCTGGTGAAGACGAATTCGGCGCCGCACTCGACGCATTTCAATACCCGGTCTTGATATTCCATTTCGTGCTCCGAGGTCCCTAGACATGGCAAGCAGACCGTGGTGCCCGATTCTGGAGAGAGAGGGATACGAATCCCGGCTGCTTAGTCCTGCTCGCGACGCATCTTTTTGCGCGCGCGCTTGCGGGCCAGTGCTGCTTTGGTCCGCTTTTTTTCTCCAGGCTTCAGGTAGTAAGAGTGTTTTTTTATTTCTTTGATGATGTCTTCTTGCTGCACCTTACGCTTGAAGCGCCGGAGCGCGTTTTCCAGAGATTCGCCTTCCTGGATGACAACTTCAGCCATCCAATCTTCACCCCCCGTCCGATTGTGTGTTTTTGAGGAAGTTCAACCCGAGCCGTTTCCCTGTGTGGTCTCCTCAAGCATCTGCCAAATACGCCTCATGGTACCCTAGCAACCCCGCCCATGCCTGTCAAGCCGTTCCTCCGGCAGATTACTCTCTAGTAAAGGAGTTTCGCCACGCGCACCCTCCGGCAGTTTTGTTTCCTGGCCAACGGAATTGCCGGAAGATGTGTACCGCTCGGATTTCCACAGCGGCTCATCGTGAGCTGCAGGATTCGCCGCAAGCCTTGGCCTTCGCGTGCTTTGTTTTGCCTTGTGCAGCCGAACCGCACTACAATGTTTCCGCCCGGAGGTTCCGCGATCCGCGAGGCGCCTTCCGGCGCGTCATTCAACCGGCGCTGCTGCGCCTGTGCACTCCTGAGGACTCGAACCGTGGCGTTGATGCGCGAAGCGATTGCCGTTTTGCTGGCCGGTGGCCAGGGCGAACGTCTCTGGCCGCTCACCCGCGACCGCGCCAAGCCCGCGGTGCCCTTCGGCGGACTCTACCGCATCATCGACGTCACTCTTTCCAACTGCCTCAACAGCGATCTGCGCCGCGTCTTTGTGCTCACGCAGTACAAAGCACTCAGCCTGAACCGACACGTGCGCGACGGCTGGGCCGGCCTGGTCGGCCTCGGCGAATTCATCGAGGTGATGCCGCCACAGATGCGCGTCTCCACCAACTGGTACCAGGGCACCGCCGACGCCGTCTATCAGAACATTTATTCCATTGGAAGCGAACGCTCTAACTTCGTCATCATTCTGTCCGGTGATCACATTTACAAAATGGATTACGGCAAGATGCTGCAGCAGCACGTGGACGCCGGCGCTGACGTTACCGTAGCCACCATCGAGACGGATCCTGCGCTAGCCGCCGGCTGTCTCGGCGTTATCGAAACCGACCGCAACGGCCGCCTGGTAGGCTTCGAAGAAAAGCCCGCCGTGCCCAAGCGCTCCGCCACAAACCCGGACAAAGTGAACGGATCGATGGGCGTCTATATCTTCAACACGCAACTGCTGATTCCCATCCTCATCGCCGACGCCGAAGACCCTGCCTCTTCGCACGACTTCGGAAAAGACATTCTGCCGCGCATCATCAACAAGTACCGCGTGTACGCCTACAACTTCACCGACGAAAACCGAAAAGAGGCACAGTACTGGCGCGACGTCGGCACCGTCGAGGCCTACTTCGAAGCCAACATGGACCTCGTCGCCGTCAGCCCCGTCTTCAACCTCTACGACAAATCGTGGCCGTTGCGCACCTGGCAGCAGCAGTATCCGCCGGCGAAATTCGTCTTCGCCGACAAGGGGCGCATGGGTGTCGCGCTCGATTCCATCGTTGCCAGCGGTTCCATTGTTTCCGGCGGGCGCGTGGAGCGCTGCGTGCTCGGTTACGACGTGCGCGTGAACAGCTACTGCGAAGTCGAAAACACCATTATCTACAACCACGTCAACGTGGGGCGCTCCTGCCGCATCCGCAACGCCATCATCGACCGGCACGTCAACCTGCCGGAACACTCCGAAATCGGCTTCGACTTGGAATCCGACCGCAAGCGCTACCATGTCACTGAAAACGGGATAGTGGTTGTGGTGCGGGAGGAGTCGATGTTGGAAGAACCGGAATAAGAAACGTTCAACTTCAGAGGAATCCATGCCCACCAATATCGTGCACGTGAAAGGCAGACAAATTCTGGATAGCCGCGGCAATCCGACGGTGGAAGCGGACGTAAGACTTGCGGGCGGGGCGATGGGCCGCGCCGCGGTGCCGAGTGGCGCGTCCACCGGCGAACACGAAGCACTCGAGTTGCGCGACGCCGACGCCGCGCGCTACCTCGGCAAAGGCGTGCTGAAAGCTGTCGCCAACATTAACACGCAGATCGCTCCCGCATTGGCGGGAATGGATGCAAGCGATCAAGTAGCGCTGGATAGAAAAATGATTGCACTCGACGGCACGCCGACGAAGAGCAAGCTCGGTGCGAACGCAATTCTGGCGGTGTCCATGGCCGCCGCGCGCGCGGCGGCCATGCAGGCGGAACAGCCGCTCTACAAATACCTGGCAAAATATTCCAGCGTGAAAACGGCGAACACGCTGCCCGTGCCGATGATGAACATCTTGAATGGCGGCGCGCATGCCGATAATTCCGTGGACCCGCAGGAGTTTATGGTCATGCCCGTTGGCGCGGCGAGTTTTTCCGAGGGCCTCCGCATGGGAGTGGAGATTTTTCACCGGCTGAAGGCCGTGCTGAAAAAGCGCGGCTACTCGACGGCGGTCGGAGATGAAGGCGGCTTCGCGCCGAACCTGAAATCAAACGAGGAAGCGCTCGAAGTGGTGCTGGAAGCCATCAATGGAGCAGGCTTCAAGCCAGGCGAACAGGTGGCCATCGCGCTGGACCCCGCGGCGAGCGAGTTCTACGACAAAGTTTTGGGCAAATATGTTTTCAAAAAGTCGGACAAGTCGCAGCGCACATCGGCGCAGATGGTGGAATTCTGGGCCGCGTGGGTGCGGCAGTATCCCATCGTGTCCATCGAAGACGGCATGGCGGAAGACGATTGGGGCGGCTGGCGCATGATGACGGAAAAACTTGGCGGGAAAATTCAGCTTGTCGGCGACGATCTGTTTGTCACCAACACGCAGCGGCTGGCGCGCGGGATATCTGAAAAAATCTCCAATGCGATCCTCATCAAGCTGAATCAGATTGGCACGGTGACGGAAACAGTCGAAGCGATTGAGATGGCGCGCAAGGCGGGGTATGCGTCCATCGTGTCGCACCGCTCCGGCGAAACCGAAGACACCTTTATCGCGGATTTCGTCGTAGCCATGGGCACCGGGCAAATCAAGACCGGCTCCGCGTCGCGGACGGACCGGATTGCGAAGTACAATCAACTCCTACGGATTGAAGAAGAGTTGGGCTCGCAAGCCAAGTATCCAGGCCGCAAAGCTCTAGCCGTGTAATTGCGACGGCCAAGGAACCTCCCGTTCTTTATTGTTCTTCTGAATGTACCATTTATGGTACACTGAGGTGCCATTGAAAGTACCAGGGCGACGCGGAGGAGTTCCCGGCTCAGGTGCAGGGAACCCGAGCGAGTCCGGCAAGCGGGTCCCGGCGTTCTTCTTTCGCACGGAAGCTGGGCGCGAGCCTGTTCGGGATTGGCTAAAGGGGCTTCCATATCCAGACGATCGGAAGCGGATAGGAGAGGACATCAAGACGGTCGAGTTTGGTTGGCCCCTGGGGATGCCGGTTTGCCGGCCGCTCGGCCAGGGCCTTTACGAGGTGCGCACGCACCTCACGCACAACCGGATTGCGCGTGTGCTCTTCTACATCGACCGCGCTGGCCGAATGGTCCTCTTACACGGTTTCATAAAGAAAACGCAGAAGACGCCGGACGAAGACCTGGCGCTCGCGAGAAGAAACAAGGAAAAGCACGAGAGGGGAACGGGATGAAAGAAAAAAAGAACCGTAAACGCTTCGACCACAGCGGCTCGAGCTTCGATAGCTTTCTGGAAGAGCACGGAATTCGGGAGGAAGTCGAGGCCGTGGCCGTGAAGCGCGTCCTGGCCTGGCAACTAGAACAAGCTATGAAGGGCCAGCAGAAAACAAAAAGAGTCATGGCCCGGGAACTTCGCACGAGCCGGTCGCAGCTCGACCGGTTGCTCGATCCGCGAAATACGGCTGTATCTCTGGAAACCATCACCCGCGCAGCGCGAGTGCTTGGCAAAAGGGTAGTCCTTCGCATCACCGAGCCGCGGATTGTTCACAGACGCGCCCGCAGCCGCCGGAACAAGGGCCGCTAAGTAATCATCTCATCGCTGATTTGTTGCTGGAAGAGGATGGCAACCCGCCCCGAATCCACGTGCGGGTTGCCATCTACATAAGCGAAGGCAAGACGTTGAAGGTTAAACATTGAACGTGGCAGCAGGAACTTCGAGGATGGGGCGGAGCTTGCCGGCGGCGAGGAGGCGGAGGGCGCGGAGGCGTTCGGAAAATTCCTCGCGGTCGAGGTGGCCGTTGCGATAGAGCTTGCGCAGAAACGTGGCGGCGGGGCTTTCGCGCTTTCCGTAGTTGCAGGCGGGGCAGCAGGAAACGAGATTGCGATACGAATGCATGCGCTTCACGCCACCGCGCATGCGGCGCAGCACGGCCTGCGGCTGGACGTGGTCGAGCATGCGCGTGCGCGCGTTGAGTTTTCTTCGGCAATAGAAGCAGCGGCCTCCATCGCGGCGGTGGATGGCCCAGCGTAAGGTGCGTTCCTCAAAAAAATTCAGCGAGTCGAGATCCGGTGCAGGCGGCACGGGCGCGCCTCCGGCGTTGACGATTTGATTCGGCAGGCGCAACTCGAGAACATGGCCGCGCTTGCTGACGCCGACGACGCGCAGCGCTCCTTTTTGCGCCAGGCTGTGCACGGCGATGCGCGCAGCGGCGCCGGAAACGCGAGCGGTGCGTCCGAGGCGAGCCATGGAAAGGGAAAGGCGGCGGCGCGCTTCGAGATGCGTGTGGCGCAGCAGGTGGTAGTAGACGGCGCGCTCGAGGAGGCTGAGAGGCAGGCGAGGCACGAGGCGGTCTTCGACGTCGCGACAGGCTTGCGCCATGTCGATGGGCAAGGGTTTCATGGGTTTCTTTCTGCCGGAAGCGGCGGCACTCCTTGTGAGGCAAAACCTTACGTCAGTCCGTCCAAAGACGGGACGGACCCCTCGCAGGCTCGGGGCGAGCGGGACCCCGCAAAATCATCCGGGGCAGGCGTGAGCTACAAGAGCGCAGCCAAGAGTGGCTGCGCTACGGCTGCGCTACAACGCCAGGTAAACTGGAAGACGGCGTAAATCCTTATCTATTCTCTTATAGTTATATTATAGCACATCCGGGAGGGTTATTATTCGCTTCGGCGCTTGGCACATCTTACTGATAAGGAATGGGTTAAAGGCGCGGAAGGGCAGGAAGGGGCTTGACAAGAAACGGCGAGGGATTGGCCACAGAGGTACAGAGACACAGAGTAAGGACAGAAAAAACGTTAAAGGTTAAGGGGAGGAAGAGTAGCAGAGTGACAGAGTGGCAGAGTTGCAGAGTGGCAAAACTGCAGAGAGATCCTTCGCTGCGCTCCCCTCGACTTCGCTCGGGGCAAGCAGGATGGCAGCGGGTTGCTGCGCGCTCGCTGTGAGATAATCCAGCGCGAGTTGGGAATCTGGAGGCTGCATGAGCCGCAGGCAGACGCGCAAGGCAACATCGCTGGCGATGGCGGCATTGCTGCTGGCTATTTCGGCGCAGGCGCAGTTCTGGACGGAGAAAAAGCCGGAGCAGTGGTCGAAGAAAGATTGCCAAAAGCTGCTGAGCGATTCTCCGTGGGCGAAAACCTGGGAGCGCTCGACAGGCGCTACGGTCTCGAGGGCAATCCCCATCCGGGCCACCTACGTGGCGCAACTGTGGTCGGTGCGCACAGTGCGGCAGGCGATTGTGCGCATCGCGCAGCTCGATCCCATGTACCAATCGCTTTCGCCGGAGCAGAAAAAAGCGCAGGACGCCGAGGCGGAGCGCTTCATCGGCTCCGAGTCTCCGGATGCAGTGGTCGTGCAAATCGTCTTCGCCACGAACTCGTCCGCCGGGGAAAGAGACCTGCGGCTAGAGTGGCAAAAGCTTTCGCTGGAGGTGTTGAAGGAGAGCGCGAGCCTGGAGGGACCGCATGGGAAAGTCGCGCCCATCGGCTACACCAAGCCAGCCGTCGAGCAGAAAGAGTTTCAGCTGGTTTTCCCGCGGACACTGAACGGCAAGCCGCTCGTCCTGGAGAGCGACGCGTTTCTGCGGGTGGAGTTCGTCCACCCCGGCAAAGGCATGCAGGCCGAAACACGCGTGGTGATCGAGTTTTCCCCCAAGGACATGCTTCTGGACGGGAAGTTGACCTACTGAACGTGTCGGCCGAATTCGCACGATCAAGAAAAATGCCGGGCTCCCGAAATAGAGCGTGGGGACAAGTTCCGCTCGCCGCTACATTAGCGGGCGGAATCCGTGTATTCTGAGCCGCTATGGGCGTGCGACCAAAACCGATCATCCTCACCGTGCTCGACGGCTGGGGCTTTTCCCTGGAGACGAAAGGCAACGCCATCGCTCTTGCGCGCAAGCCGAACTACGACGCCATCCTGCAAAAATTTCCAAGCACGCTGGTGCACACGTCGGGGCCGCGCGTCGGGCTGCCCGAAGGACAAATGGGCAACAGCGAAGTGGGCCATCTGAACATCGGCGCGGGGCGCGTGATCCATATGGACATCACGCGGGTAGACCTGGCCATCGAGACCGGCGCGTTTTTCAAGGACGAATTGCTGCTCGGCGCGATGCAGCGCGGACGCGAGCGGCAACTACACCTGCTCGGCTTGGTCAGCGACGGCGGCGTGCACTCGCACAACGAGCACATCTACGCGCTGCTGCACATGGCGCGGGAAAATAAAGTCGAGCGCGTGTTCGTCCACTGCTTCATGGACGGGCGCGACACGCCTCCGAACAGCGGCGTGGATTTTCTGCGCGCGCTCGAACAGAAGATGCGCGAGTACGGCGTGGGAAAAATCGCCACGGTCGTGGGGCGCTACTACGCGATGGACCGCGACAACCGCTGGGAACGCATCGAACGCGCGTATCGCGCGATGGTCCACGGCGACGCGGAACACAAGCTCAGCGATCCCGTCGAAGCCATGCGGCACAGCTACGAGCAGGGAGTGACCGACGAGTTCGTGCTGCCGGCGGTGATTACGGATGGCGATGCCGCAGGGGCGGCACCGCGCGGGTTGATTCGCGATGACGATGCGGTGATCTTCTTCAACTTTCGGGCGGACCGCGCGCGGCAAACCACGCGGGCGCTCGCTGAGCCGGGCTTCGACAAAATCACCGACGCCAAGCGGCGGAAAAACCTTTTCTACGTGGCCATGACGCAGTACGAAAAGACGTGGCCGTGGCTGCGCTACGTGTTCGGGCCGGAAAAAGTGGAGCACATCTTGGCCAACGTGTTTGCCGAGATGAATTTGAAAAATCTGCGCGTGGCGGAAACGGAAAAATACGCGCACGTCACCTATTTTTTCAACGGGGGGATCGAGAAGCCGTTTGGCGGCGAGGAGAGAATTCTGGTGGCGTCGCCGAAAGTGGCCACGTACGACCTGAAACCGGAAATGTCCGCGGCGGGAATTGCGGAGACCGTGGTGAACGCCGTCGAGAAGGGCGAGTTCGACGCGATTGTGATGAATTTCGCCAACGCGGACATGGTCGGACACAGCGGAAAACTCGACGCGGCGATTAAAGCCGTGGAAGCGGTGGACGAGTGCCTGGGCCGCATCTATCGCGCGCTGCGCGACCGCGCAAACCCCGGCGCGTGGATCATCACCGCGGACCACGGCAACGCGGAGACGATGATTGACCCCACGACCGGCGGGCCGCACACCTATCACACCACGAATCCTGTGCCGTTTATTTTGCTGACCGACGACGCCAAATTGCAGCTGCGTCCCAACGGCGCGCTGCAGGATATCGCGCCAACGCTGCTCGGCGTGCTGGGGCTTGCGCAGCCCGCGGAAATGACCGGCCGCGATTTGCGTGTTGCGAAGAAATAAAATGACTCGACCAGCACCGGCGAAGACGAAACTTCTGATTTGCGTGTGGCATCCGTTCACGCTGTGGCGGCCGCCGGCGGACGTGGGCATCAGCGTGCAACGCGCGTTTCCGGAAATGAAGGTGGTGCACCTGACCACCTACGAGCACATCGACGACGAGTTGCCGGACACGGACATTTTTGTGGGGTATTCGCTGAAGCCCGCGCAATTCGTGGCCGCGAAAAAACTGCGGTGGCTGCACTCTACGGCGGCGGGCGTGGACCAGTTGATGTATCCTGAGTTGCGCGCGAGCGACGTGCTGGTGACCAACGCCAGCGGCGTGCACAGCGTGCCCATGGCCGAGCACATCCTCGGACTGCTGATTGCTCTCGCGCGGCGGTTTCCTTCTTCCTTCCGCCATCAGATGAACAGCCACTGGGGTCAGCAGGAAATCTGGGACGACCAGTTGCGCCCGCGCGAACTCATGGGACAGACGCTGCTCTTTGTGGGCTTCGGCGCCATCGGGCGCGAGACAGCAAAACGCGTCCGGCCGCTGGGCATGCGCATTTGGGCGGTGACGCGCACGGGTCAGGGCGATCCCGCGCTCGCCGACCGCTACCTGCCCGCGGCGCAACTCGAAGAAGTGCTGCACCAGGCGGACTACGTCATCCTGGCCGCGCCGGTGACTCCGGAAACGCAACACCTGATGAACGCCGCACGGCTACGAGCGATGAAGCCGACCGCGTTTCTGATTAACGTAGCGCGCGGCACACTGATTGACGAAGCTGCGCTGATTGATACGCTGCAGCGGCGCGCCATTGCCGGCGCCGCACTCGACGTCACCGAGCAGGAACCTCTTCCGTCCAGCTCGCCGCTGTGGTCGCTCGACAACTGCCTGATTACGCCGCACACGTCTTCCGCGAGCGAGTATTTGTGGGATCGGCAGACGGGGCTGCTCCTCGAAAATTTGGCGAGATGGTTTAGCGGCAAGGAATTGGTGAATCGGGTAGATTTGGACAGAGGCTATTAGAACGAGGAAGGAGGAAGGAAAGGAAAAAACAACCAGGAGGAGCCACAGCGCCCACGGAGAGTGAAAGGAAAAAAGGATCGTTCGAAAACCTGCGCATTTTCGTGGGGGCACGAGAGCTGGCGAACCGAATCTATGACGTCACGAGCTCGCAGCCATTTTCGCGGGACTTTGCGATGGTCGACCAAATGCGGCGTTGCGCCGTGTCAATACTCTCGAACATTGCCGAGGGATTTGAAAGACAGTCCAGATCGGAATTCATTCGGTTTCTCTTCATTGCAAAGGGGTCTTGCGGCGAACTTCGTGCGCAAACCATGCTCGCCTTCGACCGAAAGTACCTGTCCAAGCAAGACTCTGAAGAGATCAATGGGCGCTGCCGGAAACTCGGCGGGGGACTATTCCGGCTAATTGAGTACTTGAAGAAACGAAGGTCAGCGAATGTAAAGGATGAGAGAAAATAATGACCGACGGTTTTCCCTTCCTTCATTCCTCAATTCCTCCTTCCTCGGAGTATTTAATCGCTGATGCCGGGCTTGGGCGCGAGATAGCCTTCGCGGGCGTAGATCTGGTATTTGACCTTTTTGCCCTTCTGGTCCAGCACAGAGAGCGGTGCGCCGTTGGGGTCCACGAGCTGCACTTTGATTTTGCGGAGCTTGCCGTCGCGGACACGGTTGGACGGCGAATAGCCGATGCCGTATTGGTTGCGCAAGCTGGCGGCGACGTCGGAGAAGATGCTCGGCCATTCACCCTGGAACTGCGGCGCCCAGGAGCGCCCACCGGTCATGCTGGCGAACGCGCGCATCTGATTTTCCGCCTGCAGAATATTCATGCGGTCCACGAAGCCCCACTTGCCGCTGAATGCGCCGTGGTCGTCGAGATATCGCAGGAAGTCTTTTCCGGCGACGACGGTGAAAATGGTGACGTCGGTTTCGCGCAAGCGCTTGAGCACGTCGTCCAGAGTTTTCTTGCTGAAGGTGTCTTGTCCCGTGGCGAGAATGAGAATGGATTTCTTCCCTTTGACGTCCTGCAGCCGGTCCAGTGTTTCCAGGAGGGCATCGAAGATGCAGGATTCGGTGAAGCCCGGAAAATACATGCTGCGCAATGCGCGCTGCACTTCCATTTTGTCCCGCGTGAAGTCCGTCTCAATGTGCGTTTTCAGGTCGTAGCTCACCAGCGCAACCCAGTCCTCGGGTTTGAGCTGCCGCAGAAAGTCCTGGGCCATCATGGTGGAATAGGCGGAGATGTACTCGTAGTACATCTTGCTGAACTCAATGAGCAGCACCATGGTGATGGGAGCGTCGGTGGGCGCGAAGTTGGTGATGGTCTGCGGGACGCCGTCTTCCAGCACGCGGAAGTTTTCGCGGCGCAGCCCTTCGAGGAAACCACCGTTGTTGTCGGTGACCACCACGTCCAGGTTGACCAGCGGCACTTCCACGGACAGCTGGAATTCCCCCGCGGGCTTTTCCTGCTTCTGTTCCTGCGGCGGCTTTTGCGGCGGCTGCTGGGCGTGGAGGAGAACATCGCCCTGCGGAAAGGCCAGCGCCGCAGCCAGGATTCCGAACAGGATGGGACGGACACATGTCGTACGCATAGGTTCCCCCACGTGGTTCGATGCTGCCACGTTCGCTGGGGATGGTCAATGTTTCACAACAGATGAGGAAGGGAGGAAAGAGGAAGGAGGAAGGAAGGGAAAAGTGGAAATGTAGAAGTGTGGAAATGTGGAAGTGATGAAATTCAAGGACAAAGGAAGCCGGACCGGCAAAACTGCGTGATAGACTAGGGCGCTTCGACTGAGCAATTTGAATCGCTAAAAGGGAATTGAGGAGGAATCTTCACCGCATGAGACGCCACGCGATGAATCTGCTGGCAGTGTTGCTGATGGTCCTGGCAACTGCTGCCCGGCCGGTGCAGGCGCAACAGCCGGCCATCGATTTCGACAAGCTCTCCAATGAGGCCACCGGCTGGCTTTCCGGCTTGCTGGCCATCAACACTACGAACCCACCGGGCAATGAGCTGGCCGCCGCAAAATACATCGCCGCCATTCTGGAAAAAGAAGGCATCACCGCGGAAGTGATCGAAAGTGCTCCGGGCCGCGGCATCGTCATCGCGCGGCTGCGCGCAGGCGCTGTGCCCGACCCGTCGCGCGCACTGCTGCTGCTGGGGCACACCGACGTGGTGGGCGTGGACCGCGCGAAGTGGACGATCGAGCCCTTCGGCGGCGCCGTGAAAGATGGCGCCATCTGGGGCCGCGGAGCGATTGACGACAAGGGGCGGCTGGTGGCTTCGCTGGCCGCGTTCGTCGCGTTGAAACGCGCGAGCGTGCGGCTGGAGCGCGACGTCATCTTTCTTGCGGAAGCCGATGAAGAAGAGGGCGGCGAAGCAGGCATCGAATTCGCCGTGCGCAACCACTGGGACAAAATCGCCGCGCGCTTCGCGCTCAATGAGGGCGGGCGCATGTTCGTCAAGGACGGCAAAACGGTGTACGTCGGCGTGCAGGCCAGCGAAAAAGTTCCGGTGAACATCGAGGTAATCGCCACGGGCCCGGCGGGCCACGCGTCCATCCCGCGCAACGAGAACGCCGTGGTGCACCTGGCCGCCGCGGTGGCCAAGATCGGCGGGTACGACGCGCCGGTGCAGCTCAACAGCGTCACGCGGCGCTACTTCGAGCAGCTGGCCACGCTGGAAGCGCCGGAAACGGCGAAATGGATTCGCGCGCTGCTGGACCAGCCGGAGCGGCTGCAGCACGCCGCAAAAAAACTTTCCGAAGCGAACCCGGTGTGGAACGCCATGCTGCGCAATACCGTGGTGCCGACCATTTTGCGCGGCGGCGTGCGCTCCAACGTGATTCCGTCCGAGGCGCGCGCCACGGTGAATATCCGTCTGCTGCCGGGCGAAACGCCGGCGGCGCTCATCGCGGAGCTGAAGAAACTGGTGGACGACCCGCAGGTGCGCATCGAAATGGCCGCCACCATGCGACCGACCGCACCGCCGTCTTCACTGGACACCGATTTTTACCGCGTGATCGAGCAGGTGACGCCGGCGTTTTTCCCCGGTGCGATTGTGGTGCCGCAGATGTCCACATGGGCCACGGATTCCGCGCAGCTCCGCCTGCGCAGCGTGCAAGCCTACGGCATCATCCCGTTCCCGCTCACGGAAGAGGAAATTGCGCGGATGCACTCGGACGACGAGCGGCTGCCGGTGGCGGCGTTTCGAACGGGAGTGGAATATACGTTTCGCGTGATTGAAGCGTTTGTGCGCGCAAAATAAAAGTTGAATGTTGAAGAGTTGAATGTTGAATGGCCCCTTTGACTTCTTCGCTTGAACAACAGAGCACGGTTTCATGAATTTTCGAAAAGCAAAAATCGTTTGCACGATCGGGCCGGCGAGCGCGAGCCCGGAGATGATTGACGATTTGCTGCGGCTGGGCATGGACGTGGCCCGGCTGAATTTTTCGCACGGCACGCACGCGCAGCACGCACGGGTGGTGGAAGCCGTGCGCAAGGCGTCCGGCCGCCATCAAAAAACCGTGGCGATTCTCGCCGACCTCAGCGGACCGAAAATTCGCACAGGAAAGCTGGAAGGCGGAAAGCCGGTGACGTTGCGTGCCGGGCAGCGCTTCACCATCACTGCCGCCAAGCGCGTGGGCGGCGCCGACGGCGTCAGCACCACGTACAACCGCTTGCCGCGCGAAGTCCGCAAGGGAGACCGCATCCTGCTGGCTGACGGATTGATTGAGTTGCGCGTGCTCGGCGTGCGCGGGGCGGAAGTGCGGTGCCGAGTGGTGAACGGCGGAGAGCTCGGCGAAAACAAGGGTATCAACCTTCCCGGCGTGAAAATGAAGGTCAGCTCGCTGCTGCCCAAAGACCGCAAGGACCTGAAGTTCGCACTTGGAATCGGCGCGGACTACATCGCGCTCAGCTTTGTGCGCAGCGCGAAAGATGTGCGCACGGTGAAGGCGGCTATCGCGCGCGCCGGCAAGAACACGCCGGTGATTGCCAAGCTCGAAAAACCGGAGGCCATCGAGAACCTGGAAGAAATTTTGGATGTGGCGGACGGCGTGATGGTTGCGCGCGGCGATCTGGGCGTGGAGATGAGTCCGGAAAAAGTGCCCATCGTGCAGAAGCAGATTATCGCGCGCGCGCGCGAGCACCGCATTCCGGTGATCACCGCCACGCAGATGCTGGAGTCCATGACGCAGAACCCGCGGCCGACGCGCGCGGAGGCCTCCGACGTGGCCAACGCCATCCTCGACGGCACCGACGCCGTGATGCTCTCCGCGGAAACCGCCACCGGCCGCTTCCCGCGCGAAACCGTGGCCATGATGGACCGCATCATCCGCGAGGCGGAGCGCGTGGTTTCCACTGATGGACACCGCCGCCAGCAGGAAAGCCTCAGCGTAGCGGAAGCGGTGAGCGAAGCGGTGTGCCACGCGGCCACCGAGTTGCACATGAAAGTGATTGCGGTGTTTACGGAGACCGGGTCGACGGCGCGGTTGATTTCGCGCTATCGCCCTGGGCCGCCGATCATCGCGTTTTCGCCGATGCAGGGGACGCGGCGGCGGTTGAGCCTGCTGTGGGGCGTGGTGCCACGAACGATTCGCTACATGCGCGATCTCGACAGCCTGGCCGCGCTCGCCGAGCGGAGGCTGCTGGAAGAAAAACTTGTTTCGCCCGGCGATATCGTGGGCATCGTGGCGGGGACGCCGCTGGGGACGAAGGGGACGACGAACTTCATGAAGCTGCATGTGATCAAAAGAAGGGTTTAGGGTGTTGGGTGTAGGGTTTAGAAAGAAAAGCACGAAAGTGAAATCCTGCGCAGAAGCAGCGCAGGGTGCCGCTACAAAGACCTCAGTTCACCCAGCGGTCGGGGCGGGAGGGCGGTTCGCCGCCCTTGTGGTCGTGCATGTAGACTTCAAACTTTTTGCGCATGCGCTTGCGTTTCCAGTCGGTCATGCGGTTGCGCATTCCAAAGAAAAATGAGCCGCGGCGGAGGTAGAAATAGGCGACGGCCATGCCGCCGAGGTGGGTGATGTGGCTGACCTTGTCGCCGGTGGCGCCAATGGTGCCGAAAAACGAGATGGCGGCCATGATGAATACGAACACGCGCATGGGTAATTCCACCGGCGGCAGCAGCAAGTACACGCGCCGGTCGGGGAAGAGCACGGCCATGGCCATCAGAACGCCGTAGATGGCGCCCGAGGCGCCAATGGTGGACACCATCGAAGGCGTGACGGCGTTCGCGGGAAGCGTGCTGAAGTCCACGCGCAGATCCATTAGCGTTTTCACGATGATATTGATTACGCCGGCGCCCACGCCGGTGATGAAGTAAAAGTTCAGGAAGCGGCGGCGTCCCCAGACACGCTCCAAATCGCCGGCAAACATCCACAAGGCGAGCATGTTGAAGAAGAGATGCACAAAGCTGCCGTGCAGGAAGAGGTAGGTGAAGGGCTGCCAGAGGCGAAACGCGTGGGTCACGCCGCGGGGCACCAGCCCCAATTCGGCAATCATGAGCCGGTAGATGTCCTCCGGCACGAGCGACTGCACCAGGAAGACGACGGTATTGGCAATCAGCAACGCCTTCACTGCCGGCGTCAGCGGCCCGCCCCAACTGATGCGAGAGCCGTACCTGCGGGACTCCATGCCCATGATGGGACTAGTCTAAGAGTCGAGCCATCTAAAAGTCAAAGTGTCCGCTAATCCAATTTTTTGCGGGCGAAAAAGAACAGCGTGGCAGCAAGGAGCAAGAACATGACCACGCTGGTGAAGGGACTCGCGCTCAGACCGGGCAGAAACTTCGGGCCGAGAGAGAAGAGATCGGCGCGCAACGGAAGATGCAGGAAGGAAAGCCACTGCGGAAGTTGCCGTGTGATTTCCTGGTCCTGGAGGAGATTGATGACGATGGCCAGCAGGCCCACCACGCCACCGGCGGCGATTAGTCCGCTGGCGTACAGCGAGCCGGGGCTGACTTCGCTTTCCTCATGCGCGCCGCCGGCTTTCTTGGCGCCGCGCTCGACGAGCCAGCGAGCCACGCCACCCGTGAAAATGGCCAGCGTCGTAGCGATGGAAAGATACGAGCCGACGGCGAAGGAGAGAGAGCGAATCCCCAGCAGCTCGACGGCGACCACAAGAAACACACCCAGCAGCACGAGACGCCAGGGCAGGCGCTGCGTGAGAATGCCGTTGATGACGGTGGCCATCAGGCGGGCTTGCGGCGCGGCGGCCTGCGCTCCGCCAATGCCCGTTTCCCACTGAATTTCAATCTGGTTCGTCGCCGAGTCAAAAAGATACTTGCCATCGGGCACCTGGCGGGAGCCGATGGAATTCACCAGGACGTAGGTCTTGCCGCCGTGCTCGTAAGACTCGGCTTCGATCTTGACGCCCTCCATCTGTCCGGCACGGACTTGTGCGATATCCAGCGGGATTTGCAGCGGCTGATAGCGAGCCAAGCCGACGTTCATCAGGATGAGCGTGAGGCCAATGATGAACACCGAGGCCGTGACGCCGATCATCAGGCCGATCTGCTGGAACCGCGGTGTCGCTCCCACCAAGAAGCCGGTCTTGAGGTCCTGGGAGGTAGCGCCGGCATTGGCCGCGGCAATGCACACCACACCACCGATGGTCAGCGCCAGCGCTGCGTACGCGCCGCCCGTCCAACCCATCGCCAGGAACATGGCGCAAGTGGCCATCAGGGTGGCGATGGTCATGCCCGAAATCGGGTTGGCGGAACTTCCGATCAGGCCGACGATGCGCGAGGAGACGGTGACGAACAGGAAGCCGAAGATAATCACGAAGACGGCAGCGACGAGGTTAGCGAGCCCCGAGGTCTCTGCCCCGGGGATGGGCTTGAAGGTGAGCAGCGCCCACATCATGGCCACGACAACGAGCGAGCCAATGACCACGGTGGTCATGGGCATGTCGCGTTCCACGCGCGTGCTCGCGGCGGCGTTGCCGCCGCGCTCGGCGCGCACATCTTTCAGGCCGGAGGTCAGCGCCGAGAAGATCGTGGGCATCGTTTTCATCAGCGTGATGAGTCCCGCGGCCGCCACCGCGCCTGCGCCCATGGGACGGATGTAGCTGGCCCAGAGCTGATCCGGGGTCATGTCCGGAATCGGCACGGTGCTGGGATAAAGCGCGACGTTGGGAGCCAGAGAGCCGAAGAACTTGATGGCCGGCATCATCACCAGCCAGGAGAAGCAGCCGCCGGCGAAAATAATTCCGGCGACTTTCGGCCCGATCACGTAGCCCACACCGAGATATTCGGAGGTGACGGCCGCGCGAAACGACGAGCCCGGCAGCCATTTCGGCTGGTAGTCCGGCTGGCCGCCCCACATGCGCATAGTGTTCATCATGAGCGTGTAGATGCCGCCGAGGCCGAGGCCCCAGAACACGCGTCCGGCAAACGAGCCGCCGCGGTCGCCGGCGACGAGCACGTCGGCGCAGGCTGTCCCTTCCGGATAGAGCAGGTTGCCGTGCTCCTTGACGATGAGTTGGCGGCGCAGCGGGATCATGAAGAGCACGCCGATCCATCCGCCGATCAGCGCCAGAAGGAAAATGCGCGAGTACTCCAGCGGGAAGCCCAGAAAAATCAGCGCGGGCAGCGTGAAAATCACGCCCGCGGCCACCGATTCGCCCGCGGAGCCGATGGTCTGCACCATGTTGTTTTCCAGAATGGTGGCCTTGCCGAAGGCGCGCAGGATGGTGATGGAAAGCACGGCGATGGGAATCGAGGCGGATACGGTGAGCCCGGCACGCAGACCGACGTATACGGTGACCGCGCCGAACAAAATTCCAAAGAGCGCGCCGAAAATGATCGCGCGAATACTGAATTCGGCGGGCTGCTCTTCCGGCAGAACGTAAGGACGGAACTCTCCGGGAGGCGCTGTGGAACTCCACGCCCGGTGCTGTGCTGCGGGTGCTGATTCTTTCGCCACGCTCCACCTCCGCAAGATTCGCGCGCCGTCCGCGCGGGCCGGGTCACAGCGGATCGTGCCCGAGCAAACAGTTCAACCGCGTTGCAAAGTAGCATTAGACGCGCCGCGTGACAAGCCGCAGCGCAATTTTGCATAGTGCGGCCGGATGCAGGCCATGTGTGACCGTTTGCTATTGTGTCTGGAGTGTTGCTATGCTTGAATTTGAATAGGAGCAAAACTGATGGGTAATAAGAAAGGCAAGAGTTTTCAGAAGTCCCTGAAAACGATCAGCGAAGTCGTGGAAGCCAGGCTGGCCGACATGCCGGCTGCTGCAGCGGATTCCAAAAGGGCGGAGATTCACAGGATCGCATCTACCGTCCGCGCATAATCTCCAAGAAGGCTCTCTCATCCCCCGAAGCTAATACGTTTCCCGGGTCATCTGATGGTGGTGGGTCAGTTTGCGTTGGTGCAGGGAGTAGCGCAGGCACTCTTGCCTGCGCTCTTTGTTTTGAATTGCATTTGCTGCGCGCAGCCAAGAGTGGCTGCGCTACTCCGCAAACTGATCCACTACGCATCTGACGCGCCGCGTGACAAGCCGCAGCGTGGCGCGGTAGGCTGTAGCCCGCCCCGAGGCACTGAGGCAAGAAAACCCCCGCCTCTAAAGAGGCGGGCTACAAGTGAAGGAGTCTTGGACATGATGCGACGCTTGATGTGGATTGCTTTTGCAATGATTCTGGCGCTGGCGGCCGCGCCGGCGCGCGCGCAGGCGCCTGCTGGAAAATTCGAATTCATGCCCGGCGCGCAATACGACCCGGCCATCCCCACGCTGAAGCAGGTGACCGGCCACGAGTGGGGCGAAAAGATTACCGCGCACTATGAGATCGAGCGCTACATCGAGGCGCTGGCGAAAGCTTCGCCGCGGGTGCGCGTGGTGAAGTATGCGGAGACCTACGAGGGCCGCGCGCTCTATTACCTGATCATCGCCAGCGAGGCGAATATGGCGCGACTCGGCGAGATCAAATCCGGCATGCAGCGCCTGGCCGACCCGCGCGGACTGTCCGAGGCCGACGCCGAGAAACTCATCGCCTCGCTTGCGCCGGTGACGTGGATCGCCGCGGGCGTGCACGGAAACGAGATCTCCAGTTGCGATGCGGTGCTGCTGTTCGCGTATCACCTGCTGGCCGCGCAGAACGACGCCGTGGTGAAGTCGATCTTCGAGCGCAGCGTGGTGATTATCGACCCCACGGAAAATCCCGACGGCCGCGACCGCTTCATCACCTATTTCCGCCAGAGCACCGGCCCGTGGCCGGACACCGACCCGCAATCCGCCGAGCACAACGAGAACTGGCCCGGCGGGCGCTCCAATCACTACCTCTTCGATATGAACCGCGACTGGTTCGCGCAGACGCAGCCGGAAACGCGCGGCCGCACGAAGGCCTACCTGGAATGGTTTCCCGTGGTGTTCGTGGACGAACACGAGATGGGCTCGAACTCTTCCTACTACTTCGCGCCGCCCGCACAGCCCTACAACCCGATCATGCCCAAGGAACAGATCCAGTGGCTCTTCGCTTTCGGTAAAAACAATTCCGAATGGTTCGACAAGTTCCGCTTCGACTATTTCACGCGCGACGTATTCGACTCCTTCTACCCCGGCTACGGCGAGGGCTGGCCGATGTTCCAGGGCTCCATCGGCATGACCTTCGAGCAGGCCTCCGCGCGGGGCCTAGCGGTGAAGCGCTCGGACGACACAGTGATGCTGTACCGCGACTCGGTGCATCATCATTTTATTTCCGCGCTGTCCACGGCGCAGAACACGGCGAAGAACGACAAAGCGCTGCTTCGCTACTTCTACAACTACCGCAAGTCCGCGGTGCAGGAAGGGCAGCAGGAAACCGTGAAGGAGTACCTCTTGCCGCCGGGGCGCGACCCCAACCGCACCACCAAACTCGCCGCGCTGCTCATGGACAACGGGATTGAAGTGAAGCGCGCGGAAAAACCGTTCTCGAATGCACGCGCGCGGGACTACTACGAAGGCAAGCCGCAAACGAAAGAGTTTCCGGCGGGCACGTTCGTCGTGTCGCTGGCGCAGCCCAACAAACGACTGGCCAAAACGCTGCTCGACAAAAATACGCCGCTGCCTGACGACTTTGTGCAGGAGCAGCTCCGCCGGCGGAAGAAGCGAATTTTCGATCAGTTTTACGACGTGACCGGCTGGTCCATGCCGCTGCTCTACGGCGTGGAAGCGTACATGGCGGAGCAGGCTTCCGCGGGCAGCTTCACCACACTGAAGGAACAACCCAAGGCGCAGGGCCGCATCATCGGCGGCGCGGCGCATTTGGCGTACCTGATTCCGTGGGGATCGAACTCCGCGGCGCAGGCCGCTGCCGCGCTGCTCCGCGATGGCGTCCGCCTGTATCGCGCGGAGAAGAGCTTTACGCTCGGCGACGTGAAATTCTCCGCGGGCACGCTGGTGGTGAAAACAAAAGATAATCCGGCCGACCTGCACACGCGCATGGAGCAGGTGGCCGCGGCGTATGGCGTGGAAATCCACGCCACGGATCGCGCATGGATTGAAGAGGGCATCAACCTCGGCAGCGGCTACGTGGGCTACGTCGAGCCGCCGAAAATCGCGCTGGCGTGGAACGAGCCGGTCAGCTCGACCTCGGCGGGATGGACGCGCTACCTCCTCGAGCAGCAGTACGGCATGAAGGTGACGCTGCTGCGCGGCGCATCGCTGCGCGGCGCCGACCTCGACAAGTACAACGTGCTGATCCTGCCCAGCGGCTTTGGCTATCCCGACCGCTTGGGCGACGTCGGCGCACAAAATATTAAGAATTGGGTGCAGCGCGGCGGCACGCTGATTACGTTTGGTGAAGCTTCGCGCTGGCTGACCGACGAAAAAGTCGGGATGCTGGCCACTTCGCGCGAATTCCGCAGCGGGAAACCGGAAGTGGAAAAAAAGGAAGAAAAGCCCTCCGCTGCGCCTGCGGAAGGGAAGGCCAGCGAGGAGAAAAAACCCGAAGCGCCTGCGGCGACGAAGAGTGAGTTCGATCTGGAGAAGGCGATTCAACCAGAAAAGGAATTACCCGACTCCACGCCCGGTGCCATCTTCCGCGTGCGCGTGGACGGCGAGCACTGGCTGGGCCTGGGCTACGACGGCTCCGCCAACGTCATGGTGGACAGCCCCAACATCTTTACGCCGCTGAAGCTGGACCGCGGCACCAACGTGGCCACTTACTATCCGGAAAACGAAGCGTTGCTCAGCGGCTTCACGTGGGAGGCTACGCGCAAGCAGACGGGCAACAAGGCGTACTTGATGCACCAGTCCAGCGGGCGCGGCAACGTGATTGCATTTGCCGAGGAGCCGAATTACCGCGCGTTCATGGATGGGCTGAATATTCTGTTTTTGAATGGTGTGCTCTTCGGGCCGAGCCATTAACAAACAAAGTTGAAAGGTTAAAAGGTTGAAGAGTTAAAGGATGAATTTGCGCGGGCAGAGGAAGAGGATGCGGGCGACAGCGGAGATTTTCGCAAGTTGCGCGCGGACGGAGCGCGGGGCGAGTTTTTGTGCGGCGCGGGCGAGCGAGGCGGCCTGCTCGGGCGAAATCTCCACCATGTAGAGGTCGGCGCGGCGCTGGTAGAAATAGCCGAGGTATTCCGGCGCGCGTTCGCCCGGAATCTGCATCAGCGCATCCCAGAAACTTTTCCTGCTCAACAGGCGCCTCCGCCCGACTTCCGCTCGGTTCAGCTCGATTCCGTTCGCCGGCAGGGTGACGTGTCCGTGCGCGGGCTGAAAGTTCTTGCTCGCCAGCACGGCAACGCTGCATTCTTCCGCGCGAAACACGCGCGCCGGATCGGCATCCGGAAATTGCGCCAGCACCACGCGCAGCTCTTCCGCGCCCGCGTCGAATCCCGGCCACCAGTAACGGTAGAAGTTGAAGACCAGCGTGCCGGTGCGCAGGATCTGCTGCACGCGCGCGGGGTCCTTGCCGGTGACGCCGAGAATCATGTCCACCAGCTCTGCAAGCTGAAACGTCTGCTTCACCACCGGGCGAACACTGAGATACTCGGCTTCTTCCTCGGTGTACTTGACGGGAATTTGTGCGGGCAACGGCACGGGGCAAGCATACCCCGCCGCGAGAAGTTATGCGTAGAGCAGGTCGTGGTTCAAAAGCTTGCTGACGCGTATCCACACGAAGGCGACCCCGATAAGGATGCGGACGACGGCCAGCACGCGCGCGAATGTGGTGTTCACCCGCCACCCGCCATTCGCGCCAAGCGTTCGCGCACGCGGTCGCTCAGCGCCTTGCCGTCCACGGTTTTCCCGGCCAGTCGCCCTTTCGCCGCTTTGATCACCGCACCCATCTCCTTGGGAGATTTTGCGCCGGTCTCGGCGATGGCACCATCAATGGCCGCCGCCAACTCCGCGTCGCTGGGAGCAGCGGGCAGGTAGCCCTCGATGATGGCGATTTCCTTGGTCTCTTTTTGCGCCAGGTCCAGCCGCCCGCCCTTGGTGAACTGCTCCACGGACTCGTGGCGCTGCTTCACCAGCGTCTGGAGGACCTGCAATTCTTCCGGCTCTTGCAACGGGCGGATCTTCTCGATTTCCTTGTTCTTCAGCGCCGCCTTCATCATGCGCAGGACGCTCAAGCGCAGCTCCTCCTTCGCTTTCATCGCTGCAACAAGGTCTTCCTGGATGCGTTCGGTGAGGGATGAGGACATTACGAGGACAGTTACTACATCAAATCGGAACGCACTGCAACATGGAGTTCTGTTGTGCGGGGACGCGGCGCCAATTGACAGCGGCAGCGGTGCCGCATAGGCTGGGAGCCATGCCGAAAATTGTCGTTGCCGACCGCATCAGCGAGCATGGCCTGGCCCTGCTGCGCGAGACCGGCTGGCCCATCGTCGTGCCGCCCGCGGCGGAGCTCGCGCGCCAACTGGCCGATGCCGCCGGGCTCATCGTGCGCAGCGCCACGCGCGTGAACAGCGAATTGCTCGAAAAAGCAGCGGCCCTGCGCGTGGTGGGCCGCGCCGGCGTCGGCGTGGACAACATTGATGTGGAGGCGGCCACGCGACGCGGCGTGCTGGTGATGAACACGCCCGGCGGCAACGCGGTGAGCGTGGCCGAGCACGCCCTGGCGCTGCTGCTGGCGCTGGCGCGGTCGGTGCCGCAACTTGCCGCGGCTACGCGCGCCGGGCGGTGGGAAAAAAGCGGAGCGCAGGGCATCGAGGTGCGCGGCAAAACGCTGGGGCTCGTCGGGCTGGGCCGCGTGGGCGGGGAAGTGGCGCGGCGCGCGCGGGCGATGGAAATGCGCGTGGTGGCCTGCGATCCATTTCTTTCGGAAAATGCCGCGCGGGACGCGGGCGCGGAGCTGGTGACGCTCGACGATCTGCTCGCGCGCGCGGATTTTGTTTCGCTGCACACGGCGCTGAGTCCTGCCACGGAAAAAATGATTAACGCGGCGGCGCTCGGGAAAATGAAACGCGGCGCGCGGCTGATTAATACCGCGCGGGGCGAATTGGTGGACGAAGCGGCGCTGGCCGAGGCGTTGCGCTCGGGACACCTCGCCGGGGCCGCGCTGGATGTTTTTGTCGTTGAGCCGCCACGCGATTCACCGTTGCTGGCGATGCCGAACGTGATCGCCACGCCGCACGTGGCCGGGTCCACAGAAGAAGCGCAGGAAGAAGTAGGCACGCTCATCGCGCAGCAAGTGCGCGATTTTCTGGCCGAAGGCACGCTGCGCAACGCAGTGAACCTGCCGGCGCTCTCCGCCGAGCAGTACAGCCGCGTGCGGCCGTACCTGGTGCTGGGCGAACGGTTGGGGTCGCTCGTGGCGCAGGTGGCCGCAGGCGGCGTGGGCCGCGTGCGCATCGCCTACGCCGGGGAACCGGCGGAAATCGGAACGCACGTGGTGCGCAACGCCGTGCTCGCGGGCATCCTGAACACCGCGCTCGAAGAAAAAGTGAACCTGGTGAACGCCGCCGGAGTGGCGGCTGCGCGCGGCCTGACAGTGGAAGAACATACGCGGCGGCGCGAACAGGGTTTTCCCAACACCATCGAAGTCACATCGCTGCCCGGCGGCGCGGGTCGCTCGCTCAGCGTGGAGGGCACCGTGCTGTGGGGCTCCACGCCGCGCATCCTGTCGATTGACGGGATGCCGCTGGAAGCGCCGCTGGAAGGAACGATTTTGTTCACGCGCAACCGCGACGTGCCGGGCGTGATCGGACAGATGGGCACCGTGCTCGGCAGCCTGGGCATCAACATCGCTACATTCGATCTGGGCCGCGCACCGCAGCGTCCCGAGGCGCACCGCGCGCAGAGCGATGAACGCGTTCCCGAAGCCCTCGCGCTCATCGGTCTCGACGGCGCTGTGCCCGACTCCATCCTGCAACCGATTCGCGGAATCGCGGCGGTGATCGAGGCGCGGATTGTGCGCTTGCCGTGAATTGAGAGTTGAACGTTCAGCGTTACGCCCTGCCAGGACTCAACGACTCCCGAGAATTCCGAACGGACTATTCCCTTGACTCCGCAAGAGGAGCATAATGGCCCCCAAGAGCGCCCGTGCGGAGGGAGGTCCACTATGACCATGTCCGCGCGCCTGAAAACTTATTTGGACGAAAACAAGGTTCATTACACGCTGATGTCGCACTCGCCGGCGTACACGGCGCAAGCGGCGGCAGCGACGATGCACGTGCCGGGCAAGGAGCTGGCCAAATCGGTGGTGGTCACCGCCGGCAACCAGTCCGCGCTGGCCGTGTTGCCGGCGTCGTTCCACGTCAACCTGAAAAAACTCGGCGAACTGCTGGGCAAGCCCGCGCGGCTGGCCAGCGAACAGGAGTTCATCAGCCTGTTCCAGGATTGCGAACTCGGCGCCATGCCGCCCTTCGGCCAGCTCTACAAGCTGCCCGTGTTCGTGGACCGCTCGCTCGAAGCCGACGAGGAGATCGTCTTCAATGCCGGGACGCACCGCGACGCCGTCCGCATGAAATATGCGGACTTCAAGCGACTGGTTTCGCCGCGCGTGGCGGATTTCGCTGCCAAAGGCTGACACGCGACGCATCGTAGTTCCGAAAGCTGTTGTCGCGAAAATGGTCGAAGTGTAAAATGTGACATACGTGAGGTGTGCGTTGCGCCGCGTAATCCTTTTTCGTGGTGAAGACGGCTACTGGGTGATCGAATGTCCCAGTCTGCCCGGCTGTATATCACAAGGCAAAACCCGCGAAGAAGTGATCTCGAATATTCGGGAAGCGATCCACGGCTACATCTCGGCCCTTCAGGAAGACCATCTCGAAGTTCCTGCTGAGGGATTCTGCAGCTGAAGTTCTCAACGTTCTAGCAAGTTACACCTATTCATCCTTTGATGACGCCCATGGGCCTGAGCCTCGCCACCTTCCGCGCTAAACCGGCATTGTGGACGACGTCGACGACGGCGTCGATGTCCTTGTAGGCTTCGGGAATTTCCTCGAGGATGCCGTCGCGGGTTTCTGCGCGGAGAATGATGCCCTGGTCGGCGAGCTTCTGGGTTTCGACGCGGGCGTCGCGGCCTTTCTTTGCGGCGGTGCGGGACATCGCACGGCCCGCGCCGTGGCAAACCGTGCCGAAAGTTTCTCTCATCGCTTGTTCATTTCCAACAAGAACGTAACTCGCGGTGCCCATCGAGCCGGGAATGAGCACCGGCTGGCCTGCTGCTTTGTACGCCGAAGGAATGAACGGCGAGCCCGCTGGGAATGAGCGCGTGGCGCCTTTGCGGTGCACCAGCACGTCTTTCTCGCCACCGTTCATTTTGTGCCGTTCGCGCTTGGCGATGTTGTGGGCCACGTCGTACACCACTCGAACGGCCGTGCCTTCGCCGAAAAGTTTTTCAAATGCCTTGCGCGTGAAGTGCGTGATGGCTTGCCGGTTGGCCCAGGCAAAATTCGCGGCCGCGGCCATGGCGGCAAGGTACTGTTCGCCTTCGGGCTTGTGGATGGGGACACAGGCGAGTTGGCGGTCGGGAAGCTCGATCGCATAGCGGCGCATCGCTTCGTTCATCAGTTTCAAATAATCCGTGCAGACCTGATGGCCCAGGCCGCGCGAGCCGCAATGGATGAGTACGACCACCTGGTCCTCGCGCAAGCCGAAAGCCTCCGCAATTTCCGGCTCGTAGATTTTCTGCACGAACTGCACTTCCAGAAAATGATTGCCGCTGCCGAGCGTGCCGATCTGCGTGCGGCCGCGCTGCTTGGCGCGGTCGGAGACGTGACGCGCGTCGGCGCCGGCCATGCAGCCGGACTCCTCGCAGAACTCCACGTCCGCGGGTTCGCCGTAGCCGCGCTCGACCACCCACGCGGCGCCGCGCTCCAGCACTTCGTTTAGTTCCGCATGGCTGCACGGGACGCTGCCCTGCGAGCCCGTGCCCGCTGGCACGTCGCGGAAAAGCTGATTGACCAGCTCCTTCAGTTTCGGCGTGACTTCATCCTTGTACAGCGTGGTGGCCAGCAGGCGCACGCCGCAGTTGATGTCAAAGCCGACGCCGCCCGGGGAGATGACGCCCTTCTGCCAGTCCGTGGCCGCGACGCCGCCGATGGGAAAGCCGTAGCCCTGATGAATGTCAGGCATGGCCAGCGAGCGGCCGACGATGCCGGGGAGAAAGGCGACGTTCATGGCCTGCTCGATGGAGAGGTCTTTCACGATTTGCTCCATGAGCGTCTCGTCGGCGTAGATGAGCGCGTCGGTGAGCATGCCGGGCTTGGTGCCGCGGGGCACCAGCCAGCGATAGGCGTCTAGTTTTTTCAATTGGCTCTTTTCGATAGCCATCGGAACACCGTGCGCACGTTCAGGCGGCGCTTCGGAACGAAATCTTGGCGGTCCAGCCGAGAGCATACAGCACGCGAAGCAAGAGATCCGTGGAAATGTCTTTTGTGTTGCGGTTCATGATGGCGGTGACGCGCGTGCGCGACGTGCGCGCAAGATGAGCGACCTGCGAATGCGTGAAGGCTTTCCGCCGCACCACTTCAACGATTTTGGAGTTCAATGCGCTGCGAAGTTCAATCTCGGCGCCGTCCGCCGGGGCCAGGCCCAGCACGCGGGCGAGCTCACTTGCTGTGCGTGTAACCACTGCTTTAGGTCTCTTCATCCATTAGCTCCTTCAAGCGTTTCCGCGCCAAGTCCATCTCGTGTTGTGGAATGGCGCGGCTCTTTTTCACAAAGGCATGAAAGATCAGAATGCCCTTCAGCGAACGCGTGTAGTAAAGCGCGCGATAGATTCCGGACCGATCGCGCAATCTGAGCTCTGCCGCCCCGCGTTCCAGCGACGGCAGGGGGCGCGAAAGCGGCATGCCGAGAACTTCGCCGTTTTGCAGGTCAAAGATGGCCTTGCCCAGCTCCTTTCGCACTTCGGCGGGAAACAGGCGAATGGCCGCCCTGGCTACAGGATGAAAAACGGCTGCTTTCACGAAGGAAATGTCTCATATCTGAGACATTCTGTCAAGGCGGAACAAGTGTGGGGCACTAGCCGGCGGTAGGCGTCCAATTTTTCCAGTTGGCTTTTCTCGATGGCCATGCCGCACCCGGAGTTCATTATAACCTTGCCGGAAACTCAGAGAGATTCTTCGCTTCGTCCTGCACCATGCGGTGCAGGACTCCGCTCAGAATGACAGCAAGAAGGGACCCGGGCGGAAAGTTATGCGGACGATTTACGCGTTTGCGCTTCTTCCGTTTGGCTGCGCTCGGGCTTGGGCGGCGAGATTTCCAGGGGCGGCATGGGGATGACGTTGGCATGGAACGCGTCCGGCGCAGGCACGGCAGCGCACAACGCATCCGTGCCGAGCAGCGTCGCCAGCAGGCCTGCAAACTCCGCCGGGCGCAGCGCCGCCTGGCCCCACGTTCGCCGGCCGCGCTCGAGCGCCGGCAGCCACCAGCAACTTTCGTGTACGCCGACGCAGAAGAACAGCGTGGCCGGCGTGCGTTCGAGCAGAGCGATCAGCGGGAAGGCGCTGCCGTCTGGCAAGCCCATCTCGCTGAGCACCATTTCAAAACGCACGGAGCGAAGCGCGGTGCTGGCCTCATCCAGGCTGTGCGCGACCGTACAGGCGCACCCGTTGCGGCACAGCCGTTCGAGAAACTGCGAGCCGGGGGCGAAGCCTCTGCCGACGAGCAAAATCAACGGCGATTCGGCGCTCATGGGGTTCTCTATTGTGCGCAAGCCGCGAGTCGGGCGGGGAGGGCCGCGTTAGTAGGCGGCCACGGCGCGGTGCAGCGCGTTGTGAACGATGCGATCCAGTTCGGCACGACTGAAGGGCGCGGCAACGAAGTCGAACGCTCCCAGCTTCATCGCCTCGAGGTACTCTTCGGGGTTATCGGTGCGCGAGGTGACCACGACCGGAACGTCACCGCGCGCGGCCTGCGCCACCGGCAACAGATCGCGGTAGCTGCCATCAATCAGGCAATCTTCGCAGACCACCAGGCCTATCGATTCGCTCGCCAGCACGGCGCGCGCTTCGCGCATCGTGGCGGCAAACACCGGCTCGAGATCATGCAGGGGAAGGACGTTGGACAACGCTCTCTGGCTGGCGGGATCTGCCAGCGCAACCAGGACACGCATGCGAGACATCATGACGACCTCCCCGTTCAGGGCGCTCCGATAGCATGGATTGTTGGCGGAGAGGGGAGAGTTCCGGCGCTCGAAGCAACGCCGGACGAAGCGTCGCCTGAACAGCGCCAACCTGAGTTCAGGCTAGACCTCCGCAGTGTGAGTGTCAATAGTACGAATCCCTTTTCCATTGGCGGATGGTACATCTTTGGTACGCCTTCGCCCCGCATTGATGCGGGAAGCAACCGCGGCGCAGTGGTCGCATGGGAATAGCTGTGCTATTCTTGATGATTGCCCGGCAAATTGATTGGGCGCCGGGTTTGCAGACGTCGGGGCGTAGCGCAGCCTGGCTAGCGCGCCTGCTTCGGGAGCAGGAGGCCGGTGGTTCAAATCCACTCGCCCCGACCAACCCTTTTCAATCTGCCTCGCGATCGAAGCGATCGGTGGTTCATCCCGATGGGTCGGGACCACTCGCCCCGACCAACCCTTTTCAATCTGCCTCGCGATCGAAGCGATCGGTGGTTCATCCCGATGGGTCGGGACGCCCTCGAACGGTTCGTATTTGCCCGTGGCCTCGTAGTAGGCGTGCTCGATGTTCATCGAGGCCACGTAGTAAGGCAGAAGCATGATTTCGTTGCAGTGGAGTTCCCGCGCGAATTTGTGCGGCAGCGCGGACTTCGAAATGTGGCGCATGATGTTGACAATGAAATTGCCCGTGCCGGTGAAGGGGTCAAGGATGTGAACTTCGCGGTCGGCGAGGGTCTTGCCGAATTCCTCCCTTAACACGTGCTCGACGCTGGCGACCATGAAGTTCACGAGCGGTTGCGGCGTGTAAACGATGCCATGCGTGTCGGCGACCTTGACGCAGAAACCTTGGAAGAAGCGTTCATATACCGTGTTGAGGAACGTCTGTTTCTCGTGAAAATCAGTGATGGTGGCGGCAGCATTTTCGATTGCGCCATAGAAATGCTCCAGGCTCTTGCTGAAATCATCGCGGCTGAAAGAACGGGAGTTGAGGGCCGTAATTACCGTTTCAATTTCCTGCGCGATGACGTTGCGTTGGATAAAATCAGCGACGTCGAAAATCTTCCGAAAAATACGCTCGGTGAGGATGTGCTGGATGATCATCTCCTCGACGGCTTCGACTGATATGTTCGGATTGAGCGTGCTGCGGCAGAGCGAATAGAAGCTTTCAAATGCAGCGATGAATTTCTTGTTGGTTTGACGCTCATTTTCGATGAGGACTTTTAGGCTCGCCCCAATCTGGGGGACTTTGTCGCGGAATTCTTCGACGGCCCTTTCCCATTCCGCGATGGCGGGGGGAGCGAAACCCAGAAAGAGTGAGAGGATGTGAACAAGGTCTTCAGCTTTCGTCAAATCAGCTTCATAAAATCGCTCGCCATTCCGGTAAAGCACTCCGCGGTCGGGTTGCCAGAAAAGGATGTTTTGCTTGGGATAACCGATGGCGAACTTAATCTTGATCTCTTTGTCGAGCTCGTCGTCAGAGTCCTTAGCTTCCCAGAGGCCGTGATTTAGGCCGTAGATGTCGAGCAACGCGCCGTCGACCTTGGCATCAGCCTTGCCCTTGCGCTTGATCGCATATTCAGGAACGAGCTTCCAATCGAACTGACGTGCGCAGTGTTCGAGTAGTTCCTGAAAAGCGGAGCGGACGGCCGTCTCGTGCTTCACGCCGAGTTTTTTAAACTGGGTGAGCGCATGGTAATAAGTGGAGACCGCTTTGTGCATCGGCTTAAGACTCAGGGCATTCGCGGGAGAACCGGCGGCTGTCATACTGGTGGAGTGTAATGGCGAAGGCGATTCCTCGACAAGCTCAGAATGACGGAATGGCGGGGCCAGCAAGCGCGGCTGCCGAACGCCCGTCAAATTAGGACACTACTGGGCAGCGGTATCCGCCTCCGTCCGCCATTAGGATTGGCGGACTCCAAGCAGCATCCCGAGTCTCGATCCCGAGGCATCGGGATTCGGGATCGGAACCACGCGCCTCGACCAACTTTCGAAATCCATTCCTTTTCCCCGGGCAAGTTTGACGCGTGGTGAACTTCTTGGAGGCCATTTTCCTCTTTGCCTTTTGACTTTCACGGACGTATCATCGCGCACAATCTTTGAACAATTAGGACGGGCTGGTGGAGATTACTTCTCACGATGTTCTTTTGGTGGGTGGCGGCGGCGCGGGCCTGCGCGCTGCCATTGCCGTTGCGGAAACAAATCCCAAGCTGAGCGTTGCGGTGGTTTCCAAGGTCTACCCCATGCGGAGCCATACCGTCTCGGCGGAAGGGGGCGCCGCCGGGGTCGCTCGTCCGGACGACAGCCTGGACGAGCACGCCTACGACACCATTTCGGGAGGTGACTGGCTCTGCGACCAGGACGCCGTGGAAGCTTTCGTGAAGGAAGCTCCTGAAGAGTTGTTGCGTCTGGAACGTTGGGGCTGCCCGTGGAGCCGGGAACCTGACGGGCACATCGCCGTGCGCTCGTTCGGCGGGATGAAAAAGCAGCGCACGTGGTTCGCCGCGGACAAGACCGGCTTCCACATGCTGCACACGTTGTTCCAGACTTCGCTCCAGTACCCGGCGGTCACGCGCTACGACGAGTCGTTTGTCACCCGTCTGCTGGTGGATGAGGGACGCGTGCAGGGCGTGGTGGCCATCGAACTCATGTCTGGAAAGATCCAGGCCATCACCGCCCGGGCCGTAATCCTGTGTACCGGCGGCTGCGGCCGCGTTTTTCCGTTCACGACGAATGCCAATATCAAGAACGGCGACGGCATGGCGCTCGCCCTTCGTGCAGGCGCCACGCTGAAGGACATGGAATTCATCCAGTATCACCCCACCGGCCTGCCGTTTACGGGAATCCTGATCACCGAGGCCACCCGCTCCGAAGGCGGCTACCTGCTTAACAAGGACGGCTACCGCTACTTGCAGGACTACAACCTCGGCACGCCACAGCCCCAGCCTGTGCTGCGCTCGATGGAACTGGGGCCGCGCGACCGCCTGTCACAAGCCTTTGTGCAGGAAATGGAAAAAGGCCGCACGCTTAAAGGCCCCTACGGCGACTACGTTCATCTGGACCTGCGCCACCTGGGAGAAAAACTCATCAACACGAAGCTGCCCTTCGTCCGCGAGCTGTGCTTGAAATACGAGAACATTGATCCGGTGAAGGAAATGATTCCCGTCCGGCCGGTGGCGCACTACATGATGGGCGGCGTGTCCACTGACATCCACGGTGCGACGCCTCTGAAAGGCCTGTACGCCGCGGGCGAAGTGGCCTGCGTCAGCATTAACGGCGCGAACCGCCTCGGCTCCAATTCCCTGCCGGAATTGCTCGTGTTTGGCGCACGCGCAGGCAAAGCCGCGGCACAGTTTGCATCCGAGCAGCCCGGGCCCACGGGCGCCGTGCTGGCGCAAGCGCGCGACGAACAAGGGCGGCTCGTACAGCAATTCCTGAACAAGACCGGCGGCAAAGAACGCCTCGCCACCATCCGCGAGGAGATGCAAAAAACGATGGAGAAGTGCGCCGGGATCTACCGCAATGGGAGTTCTCTCGCCGCAGGCGCGCAGAGACTTCACGAGCTGCAAGACCGCTATCCAAACATTGCGCTCGACGACCGCAGCCTCACCTTCAACACCGAACGGACCGCGGCGCTCGAGCTGGGCTTCATGCTGGACGTGGCCGAATCCATGGTGCAGTGTGCGCTGCATCGGACCGAATCCCGCGGCGCGCACCAGCGCACCGATTTTCCCAAGCGCGACGATGTGAAGTTCCTGGCGCATTCGATCGTTTCGCGAAATGCCGAAGGCTCCTCGCGCGTCGAGTATCTGCCCGTAAAAATCACGCGCTGGCCGCCCGGCGAGCGGGTCTATGGACAGCCGGCGCAACCCGCGCCAACGAGGTAGGACGGCATGGCGGAAATGATTCAGCTCGAAGTAGCGCGCTATTCACCGGAAAAGGATGCCGAGCCTTCTTTTCAAACCTACGAGGCCCCGCTGCGCAAGGACTGGGTGGTTCTCGACGCGCTGAACCACATCAAGGATCAGGTGGACGGCTCCCTCACCTTTCGCTGGTCGTGCCGCATGGGCATTTGCGGGAGCTGCGGGATGACCGTCAACGGCGAGCCCAAGCTGACCTGCGCCACGTTTCTTACCGATTACGCGCCCGGCCCGGTGCGCGTCGAGCCACTGAAAAATTTTCCCGTGGTTCGCGACCTGGTTGTGGAGATCACCGACTTCCTGGAGAAACTCCAGAAAGTGAAGCCGTGGCTGATCCGCAAGGACGACAAGCCGATGTCGGAAGGCGAGTTCCTGCAGACGCCCGAAGAAATGGACCGCTACAAGCAGTTCAGCATGTGCATCAACTGCCTGCTGTGCTACGCCGCGTGTCCGGTGTATGGGCTGGACCCGCTGTTCAGCGGCCCGGCGGCCATTGCCCTTGCGCAACGCTACAACATGGACTCGCGCGATCAGGGCGCGGGGGAACGCCTCGACCTCCTCTCACAAAGCGAAGGCATTTGGGGCTGCACGTTCGTCGGCGAATGCACCGAGGTCTGCCCCAAGCACGTGGACCCCGCCGGCGCCATTCAGCAATACAAGCTGACCGCAGCGATGGAATGGTTCAAGTCGTTCCTGCCGCCGGGTGGAAACCCATGAACGAACCGAGCCGGCACACGACTTTTCATCCTCGCTGGTATCGCGAGCGAATGTCCACGTACTGGTGGCTGTGGCGCTGGAAGTACCTGAGGTTCGTGCTGCGCGAAATGAGCAGTGTGTGCGTCGCGTGGTTCGTGATTTTCACGATGATGCAAGTCCGCGCGTTGCTGCGTGGGCAGGCCGACTACGCAGTTTTTCAGGAATGGCTGCGCTCGCCGCTGCTGCTTGTGCTGAACACCGTCAGTTTTTTCTTCGTGCTGTACCACGCGATTACATGGTTCAACCTGGCGCCGACAGCGATGGTGCTTCGCCTCGGCGGCAAGCGCGTTCCCGATTTTGCGATCGCCGGAGCCAACTACGCTGCGTGGATTTTCGCGACGGCGGTGGTGGCCTGGTTCATTCTGAGAGGTTGAATGGCTAAACGACCCAACGAGCCGTTTTTCTGGACACTGTTCAGCATGGGCGGCATTGTCGCTGCTTTTTTCATTCCCGTGCACCTGTTTCTATTTGGACTGGCGTTCCCGCTGGGCTGGTTGCAGGGGCCGAGCTACGTAAATCTACTGGCTCTGGTCAAGCTTCCGTTGACGCGGATTTACTTGTTCGTGCTTTGTTCGTTGCCGCTGTTCCACTGGGCGCACCGGTTCAAGTACACCCTTTACGACGGCCTGCAAATCAAACATCTGAACGAAGTGATCAACACGTTTTGTTACGGCGGAGCAATTGTCGGCACTGTTCTAGCGGCCTATCTGCTGTGGTAAAACTCGCGCTCCGGCGTCCCCGGCCCACGCGAGTTTCGGGATTTCGCGAAGGAGGGCGTCATGTTTGAACTGAAGCGCTTGCATAAGGAAGCCATTCCGGCGGCGCTGGCAAAGGTGGAGCGTTACCGCCTGCTCAACGAACCGGAGCAGGCGGAGAGCATCTGCCTGGATATCCTGTCCGCCGACCCGGACCACCAGCAGGCGTTGATCGCTTTGATCCTGTCGGTGTCCGACCAGTTCGCCAGCGGCACATCCGAACGCGTCCATGATGCCCAGGCATTGCTTCCCCGACTCCAGCGCGAATACGACCGGGCCTACTTTGCCGGAATCATCTGCGAGCGCCGCGCGCGTGCCCTGCTCGCTCTGGGCAGCCCGGGATCGAGTTTTGCCGCGTACGACTGGTTTCGCGGAGCCATGAGCTGGTTCGAAAAGGCGGAAACCATGAAGCGCCCCGAAAATGACGAAGCGGTGTTGCGCTGGAACTCCTGCGCGCGATTTCTGAACCACCATCCGCATCTGGCTCCCGGACCGGAGGAGAGAGGCGAACCTCTGCTTTTGGAATAGATGTCGGTTCACGCGCCAAAACGATTCACTCGCTAAAACAATGCGGATGCCCAGCCTCCTACGCCTCGCCCTCCACGTTTTTTCCCGTCCAATTGAAACCGCAAATCGGTTTCCCGCGTCCGACATCTTCTGGAGTGGCCGTGCTTCGTATAGAGTTTCCCCCTGCAATAGCGGTCAATCCAATCCTGACAAAGCGGAGGAACATCGTGCGCAAGAGACTCATGTCGTTGGTCATTGTTCTGGTGATGGCGCTGGCTCTGCCGGTGGCGTCCCAGATGCAGGAAGCGATCGATTACGACGCGCTCTACAAAATCAAAGCGGAAGGCCTCGGGCAAAGCTCACAGGTGATGGACACGTTCAGCTACCTCACCGACGTGCACGGCCCGCGGCTCACCGGTTCGCCCAACATCCGAACCGCCGCCGATTGGGCCATGAAGAGAATGACGGAGTACGGCCTGGTCAATGTGAAGCTGGAACCGTGGGGCCCGTTCGGGCGCGGCTGGGTGAACGAGCGCTTCAGCGCGAACGTCGTGTCGCCCACCACCTATCCGCTGATCGGCTACTCGATGGCGTGGACGCCCGGCACCAACGGCATGGCCACCGCCGAAGCGGTGATTGCCGTAATCAACTCCGAAGCGGACTTCGAGAAATTCAAGGGCAAGCTGAATGGCAAGTTTGTGCTGCCGATTGCGCCGCGCGAAGTCCTGCCGCACTTCGAGGGCGATGCCAAGCAATACACGGAAGCGCAGCTCGCCGACATCGCCAAACAGCAAATCTCCAATGCCGTGCCCGGCCAGCAACCGCAGATTCCTCCGCAGTTCGCCGCGCAGGTTGCGGATCGCCAATTCGCGCCCAAGCGCACGCAATTCTTTAAGGACGAAGGCGTGGCCGTGCTGCTGGAGCCCGGCCGCGGCGACGACGGCACCGTGTTTGTGGGAGGAGGCGGCTCGCGCAACCCCAGCGACCCGCCGTCACTTCCGCGCGTGATGCTGGCCGCCGAGCACTACGGCCGCATCTACCGCACGCTGCAGAGGGGCACGAGCGTTTCCATCGAACTCAACGTGCAGAACAAATTCATCGACGGCGACGGCATGGCCTTCAACGTAGTCGGCGAAATTCCCGGCACGGACAAGGCCACCGAGCTGGTGATGGTCGGCGCGCACTTTGACTCCTGGCACGGCGGCACCGGCGCCACGGACAACGCCGCCGGCTCCGCGGTGATGATGGAAGTGATGCGCATCCTCAAGGCCAGCGGCTTGAAGCTGCGCCGCACGGTGCGCATCGGACTGTGGAGCGGGGAAGAACAGGGCCTGCTCGGCTCGCGCGCGTACGTGAAAGACCATTTCGCCGACCGCGAAACGATGACGCTGAAGCCTGAGCACGCCAAACTTTCCGGCTACTTCAACATCGACAACGGCATCGGCGCCGTCCGCGGCGTCTATCTGCAGGGCAACGACGCCATCGCGCCAGTTTTCGCGCGCTGGATCGAGCCGCTGAAGAGCCTCGGCGTTACCACGCTCACGCCGCGCAATACCAGCGGCACCGACCACCTCTCCTACGACGCGGTGGGCCTGCCCGGCTTCCAGTTCATCCAGGAAGTGATGGACTACGACACGCGCACGCACCACTCCAACATGGACGTGTACGAGCGCGCGCAGCCGCAGGACATGAAGCAGATTGCCACGGTGGTGGCCTTCTTCGTCTATCAAGCTGCCAACCGCGACCAGATGCTGCCGCGCAAGCCGCTGCCCAAACCGCAACCCGCGCAGCAAGGGCCCGGCGGCGGCCCGCCGCGCATGTGAGTGCTATAGCCCGCCTCTTTCGCCCGTCATCGGCGGGTCCCGACGGTTTTTGTCGGGAAGAGGCGGGGAATTGGTGAATTTCAGAACCCCCGCGTCCCGAAGCCTCGGGAAAAGACGCGGGCTACAACATGCTTGGAAAAATGTAGGGGCGGTCCCGTTCTGCGGGATCGCCCCTAATTTTTTACCTCCGCGCGATTCCGTGCGGCCTGCAACACTTCGCGCACCGCTTGCGCGACCAGTTCCGGCTCGTCGAGCAGAATCCAGTGCGCGCTGTCCGCGGCGATGATGTGTTTGCTGTTGGAGGAAAGCCGCGCCAGCTCTTCCTGCTCGCGCGCGCGCGGCTCCGGATGATGACTGCCGGAAAGCACGACGAGCGGCAGCGCGCCGAGCCCGCCGAGCGAGGCCACCACCGCGGCGCTGGCCGGCAGCGAGCCGACGTAGGCGGCCATGGCGCGGTGGCAACGCGGCCGGCACCACACCGCGCGCACCTGCGGCAGGACCTCCGGCGGCAGCTTGCGCACTTCGCCGACAATGCGCCCTAAGAATTTTTCCGCGCTCGGCCCGAAGGCGCGCGCCGCCGCTTTGGGCGCGCCGGTGGCGCCGCGTTCGAGCCGCTCGAGCACAAAGCGCACGAAGCCCACGCGCGTCAGAAATTCTCCGATGCGGGAAAAAAGCACTGCGCCGCGGAGCATTCTGCGCTGGTGCGGCGTGATGTGCTCCCACTCCGCGGGATGCACGGAATCCACGAGCACCATGCCGGCCACTTCGTCGGGAAACTTGTGCGCGTAGGTGCGCACGCAGTAGCCGCCGAAGGAATGTCCGACGAGCACCAGCGGGCGCGGCACGCCAGCGCGGTCGAGCAGCGCGTGAAGTTCTTCGACGATGTGCGGCGGCGTGCGCGGACGCGGCGAGGCGTCGCTCCAGCCCAGTCCGGCGCGGTCGTAGCTCACCACGCGCGCAAACTGAGCCACGTCCGGAATCACTTTGCTCCAGCTCAGCGACGACGCGGCAATGCCCGCCTCGAGCAGCACCGTTGGCGTGCCCGGCGCGACGCCGTGCTCCGGCTCCGTCACGCGGATGTGCAAACGGTAGCCGCCGACGTCAATCATGCGCCCGGGTGCAGGGAAGCGCCGCGCATCGCGCGCCGTGCCGGCGGCTTGGTACACCACGCCCGCGAGCACCAGCAACGCCAACAGCCCGAGAAGGATTGTGAAAACGCTCAACGCCTGCCCCATGTACGCAGAAATCGCCCCGTCAAATTACATCAATTTCAGATGCGATGGATGGATGAATCGTTCAGGAGATAACTTTTTCGCGCGCCGCTAGAAGCGCGCCGCGTAGCGCAGCATTACGCCGCGGCCGGGCGCGTCCACGCCCCAGGAGATGCCGCGGTAGTTGCGGTCACCGATATTTTCGAAGTCCACGGTGAAGTCGTGCCGCTCGCCCAAGCGAAAGCCGCCGCGCACGTTGAAGGTGACGAAGCCCGGAATCGCGAGGAGCATCGGCGCGGAGTTCACGCTCACGCCGAGCACGCGGTCTTGTACCTGAAGAAGGGTTTCGCCAGTGGCCAGCAGCACATCGTCCACGGTGCCGAAAATTGTGTCCGGGCCGGCGCCGATTAGCCCGCGCACACGCGCGCCGCGCGAAAAGAAATTCGCAATATTCGTCCGCGAGCGCGCTGCGCCGGTGCGCCGGTCGGAGAGGTCGAGGCTCGAAAGACGGCTCTGCCGGGCGGCCGCGTGCATGTAGGGTTCGATCCAAAAGCGTCCCGAGGCCGGTGCGTAGCGCAGCTTCACCCAGCCGTCCGGAGCGGGCGTGCCGCCTTCGATGTTCGGCGGGAGATCGCTGCGGGTGTCGCGGGCGCGCGCGTAGCTGAACACGGTGCGCAGCGACCACGCCGCGGCGAGCTTCACTTCCATGTCGTGCTCCGCGCCCCAGATGCGCGCGTTGTCGAAATTCGTGCGCACCAGCACAGGACTGGTGGACGCGGCGACGAACACCACGCCATTGGCGCTCTGCGAAGTGATGGGCTGCCCGCCGAGTGAAATCCCCAGCGCGCCCGGCGGCAGAATCAGCGACTGCTTGGTGATGTTGTCGTAGATGTCGTTCACAAAAAACGCGAGGTCGCTCTCGAAGCGGCTGTTGCGCACGCGCGCGCTGAACTCGTAGCTCCAATTCGTTTCCGGTTGCACCTGCGTGACCGCGGTGCCCGTACTGACTGCGGTGCTGTCCGCGGTGGAGCCGACCGTGCCGCCCAGCCCGGCGATGTCCCGCGCGGCCACTTCGAAGCCCGCGCCGGTGAGCCCCAGCGTGCCGAGGTCGGTCATATGCGGCGCGCGATAGCCGCGGCTGATGTTGGCGGCCAGCGTCAGCAATTCCACCGGCGTGTAGCTCAGTCCGAAGCGCCCAGTCCAATCGCTCGCGCGCAGCGAATCGTCCGGCCACAGCGGCAGCCCGCCGACCAGCAGTGAATCCGCGGCGCGCGCGCGATAGCTGGCCGCCGAATAACGCACGTTGCCCACCAGGCGCAGCTTGCGCGGCACCAATTCCAGAATATTCTGCAGATAAATTCCGCCGCTCTTGTAGCGCGCGTTGTGGGGTACGCGCGGCCGGGTCAGAGCGATGGCGCTGGTCACCGGATTGAAAGCAAAAGCCGGCGCGCCGATGCGCTCGTGGTAGAACTCCGCGCCGAGCAGCGAGCTCCAGCGCGAGTTCCACTGCTTCATGGCCATGCCGCTGACGCCGTGGGCGCGCATGCGTTCGCGCTCATGGGTAATGGCGCCGTTCGGATTTCCGTTGCCGCCCTGGTTCACGCGCTCTTCGCGCTGCACGTTGAAGGAATAGGTGAAGACGAGATCGTCCAGCCAGCCGGCGCGCGCGCGGTCGAAGCGCACGTAGAAGAGGTCACTCATCAGGTTGCGCAGGTCGGCGACGAGGTTGCCGTCGCCGCCGAGCAACTGGTCGTAGCGCCGCCCGCCGTCCTGCTGCCCGCGGATGTAATTGGCCGTGAGGTTGGTGCCCGTCACCGGCGTCCAGTTCACGCGAAACATTCCGCCGTATTGCGTGAACGAGGTGCCCGGCAGCCGGCCGTCCACCAGCGCGGTGGAAGGCAGGCCGAGGAAGCGCGTCACCGCGGCGTGCGAATCGCGGCTTTGTCCGACGAGCAGCCCGTTCGCGCGCCGTCCGGCAACGTTCGCGAGCACGCCAAACTTTTTGGCCGCGTACGATGCGGTCAGGTTCGTGCCGAAGCCGGCATCGGCGCTGTTGAAGAATGTACTGGTGCGCGCATGAAAAGCCGGCGCGCCTGCGGAAAGCGCCGGCGCGCGCGTCAAGAACTGCACGCTGCCGCCCAGCGCGTCGCTGCCAAATTGCGCGCTGCTCGGCCCGCGCAGGATCTCCACCGATTCCAGGCTCGTCGGGTCGATCAAATTCAGAAAGGTGTTGATGCCGCCGCGCGCGGCGCTATTGGAGAAGCGCACGCCGTCCACAAACACATTCACCTTGTTGCCGGTGAGACCCCGCACGAAAATGCCGGAAATCGTGGAACTGGTGCGCTGCAGGTGCACCCCCGGCGAACCTTCCGCCGCCTGCGCGACCACGCTTTTCGCGCGCCGCTCGAGTTCGTCCGCGCCAATCACCACCACCGATTGCGCCGCTCCTTGCGTGGACTCGATGCGCCCCGGCGTGCCCATCACCGTCACTTCCTGGTGCAAGCCGCCGACGCCAAGCGTCACGTCCACAGCACCCTCGCCGGCCTGCACCGCGACGCGCCGCTCGGCCAGGCCCGGGGCCGTCACCACCAGCAGGTAACTCCCGCGCGCTACGTCCTCAAACTTGAAGCGCCCTTGCGCATCGGTCTGCGTGGTGGCCACGACGGCTTGCTGCGCGGTCCGCAGCGTCACATCGGCCGACACCACAATCCCGCCTTGCGCGTCGCGCACAGTGCCTTCAATGCGCGCGCCGCCGTCGGCGCGCACCGCTCCCGCCGCGCCAAGCAGCGCGCACAGGAGAGCCAGTTTTCTCAGTAGGGAATTTCGCATCGTCACTAGACTACTTGGACGAAGGGAGGAGGGCAAACGTTTCGCCTGCATGCCCTGTCCGGGGCTTACCTCAAACTGTGCTTCTGGTTACTTTGCGCCGACGCCCATTTTCCGCAGGATGGTCATCATCGGACACCAGTTGGTGAGCCCCGATTGCAGCAGGTTCAGCCCGACGAAGGCGGTGAACCAGTACCAGTTCGGATTTACCCACTTCCCCAGCGCCAGCGACGCCAGCACAAAGGCTCCTGCAATCAACCGCAGCGTTCTTTCGACCGTCATGATATTTCTCCTTCTTCCTTTTTCTCGCTCAAGTAAAACAAGACCGGCACGGCCAGGCGCGAAAGCAGCGTGCTGGCTACTTCGCCGGCCATCAGCGAAATCGCCAATCCTTGAAAAATGGGGTCAAACAATATTACACCCGCGCCGACGACCACCGCCGCCGCCGTCAGCAGCATCGGACGGAAGCGCACCGCGCCCGCATCGACGACGGCTTCTTCCAGCGACATGCCCTGCGCGCGGCGAAGCTGGATGAAATCCACGAGGATGATCGAGTTGCGCACAATAATCCCCGCGCCGGCGATGAAGCCGATCATGGACGTCGCCGTAAAGAACGCACCCATCAGCCAGTGCGCCGGCAGGATGCCCACCAGCGTCAGCGGAATCGGTGCCATGATGACCAGCGGCGTCTTGAACGACTGGAACCACCCGACGACCAGGACATAGATAAGGATGAGCACCGCGGCGAAGGCGATGCCCAGATCGCGGAAGACTTCGATGGTGATGTGCCACTCGCCGTCCCACTTCATGGCCAGCTTGCCGGTATTCGGCGGCTGAATGGCGTTGAACTGCTCCACGCGGTAGCCTTCCGGCAGCTTCAGCGCGTCGATCTTTTTTCCCAGCTCGCCAATGGCGTACACCGGGCTTTCCACGGCGCCGGCCACGTCGCCAATGACGTACACCACCGGGCGCAGATTTTTCCGGTAGATGTTTTTGTCGATCTGCGTTTCGCGGACGCGCACCAGCTCTCCCAGCGGCACCATCGTGCCGGAGGGCGCGCCTTCCCGCGCCGCGAGGTACAGCCCGCGCAACGCGTCGGCGTCCGAACGGCTTTCGCGCGCGAGCCGCACGCGAATGGGCACGTCCTCGCGCTCGCCTGGCTGGTGCATCAGCCCCACGTCCGCGCCACCCAGGGCGATTTCGAGCGACTGGGAAATGTCGGCGGTGGTGATCCCGCGCAGCGCGGCCTTGTCCTGTTCCACCGCGAAGTCGAGTTTCTTCTGTGCGTCTTCCACGTACCAGTCCACGTCCACCACGCCCGGGGTCTGATCGAAGATGTCGCGGATCTGTCGCGCTACTTCGATCTGCCGCGAATACTCCGGCCCGTAGATTTCCGCCACCAGCGTGGAGAGTACCGGCGGCCCAGGCGGCACCTCCGCCACTTTCACTCGCGCGTTCCACCGCCTGGCAATTTCCTGAATCGGCCCGCGCATCTCCTTGGCAATTTCGTGGCTCTGCTTCGAGCGCTCATCGACGCCGCGCAAATTGACCTGAATGTCCGCCACATTCGGCCCGCGCCGCAAAAAATAATGCCGCACCAGCCCATTGAAGTTGTAGGGCCCCGAAGTGCCCGCGTAAATCTGATAGTTCACCACTTCGCCGTGCCCGCGCAGGTAGCCGCCGATTTCTTCCGCCGCACCCAGAGTTTTTTCGAGCGGCGTGCCTTCGGGCATGTCGATGATCACCTGGAATTCGCTCTTGTTGTCGAACGGCAGCATCTTCACGCGCACGGCCTTCAGCGGCACCAGCACGCACGCGAGCAAGAGCAGACCTACAATGCTGCCCAAAAATATCCAGCGCTTGCGCGCGTTGGTGATCAGCGGCGTCATGATGCGGCGATAGAGCAGCGTGAGCCGGCCTTCCTTCTCGCCTTCCGCGTGATGCTCGCTGCTCGCGCGCCCGCGCAGCAGCCGCAGCGCCGCCCACGGCGACACCACAAACGCAATCGCCAGCGAAAACACCATGGCCGCCGACGCGCCCACCGGAATCGGCCGCATGTATGGCCCCATCAATCCGCTTACAAACGCCATGGGCAGGATGGCGGCGATTACCGCGGCGGTCGCCAGAATTGTCGGGTTGCCGACTTCGTCCACCGCTTCCACGGCGACGTCGCTCCACGCGCGGCCCTGGTTTTCCGGCAGGCGGAAATGGCGCACGATGTTTTCCACGACCACGATGGCGTCGTCCACCAGAATGCCGATGGAAAAAATCAGTGCGAAAAGCGTCACGCGGTTCAGCGTGTAGCCGTACAAATAGAAAATCGCGAGGGTCAGCGCCAGCGTCACCGGCACCGCCAGTAGCACCACGCCCGATTCGCGCCAGCCCAGCGCCAGCGCGACCAGCAGCGTCACGCTCAGCGTGGCCAGCAGCAGGTGCTTCAGCAGTTCGTTGGACTTGTGCTTGGCCGTTTCGCCGTAGTTGCGCGTCACGGTGATTTCGACGTCGCGCGGAATGGCCGTGCCGCGCAGCTGCTCCACCGTTTCAATTACGCGCTCGGCCACAATGGTCGCGTTGGTGCCCTTGCGCTTGGCCACCGTGAGCGTCACCGCGGGTGCTTCTCCGGTTTTTCTCTCTGAAGCTCCGCCTGCGCCAAACATCACGTAATTCACCGGCTCTTCCGGCCCGTCCTCCAGCGTGGCAACGTCGCCGAGATACACCGGCCGTCCGCTCGACACGCTGACTACCAGCCGCCGGGCGTCCTCCACACTGCCGACGAATCGCCCTGCCTCGACGGCAATTTCCTGATTGCTCTGCGCAAAGAATCCCGCTGCCGCGCGCCGGTTGGACGCCTGGAACACCTGCGCAATCGCCGCCGGGCTTGTGCGGTAGACCGCAAGCCGTTGCGGATCGAGCGTCACCTTCAACTGCCGCCGCTGCCCGCCGATGAGCGTCGTTTCGCTGACGTCGGCCACCTGCTTGACGGCCTGGTCCAGTTCGCCGGCGATGCGCCGCAGCGCAAACGCGTCGTAGTTTTTTCCGTGCAGTGTCAGCGCCAGGACCGGCACGTCGTCAATCGAGCGCACCTTGATGAGCGGCTGCGAAACGCCCGGCGGAATGCGGTCAAAGTTCGAGTACATCTTGTTGTAGGTGCGAACAATCGCGTCCTCTTCCTTGATGCCCACTTCGAACCGCACTACGGCCATCAACGCGCCTGGCGAGCTCGTCGAATAGAGATATTCCACGCCCGGTATTTCGCGGAGGAGCTTTTCCATGGGAATCGTCGCGCGCTGTTCCACCTCCGCTGCCGACGCGCCGGGCATGGCCACGAAAATGTCCAGCACCGGTACGATGATCTGCGGCTCTTCCTCGCGCGGCGTCATGGCCACGGCGAACAGCCCCAGCAGCAGCGATGCCACAATCACCAGCGGCGTCAGCCGCGAATCGATGAACGCATTAGCAATTTTCCCGGCCAGGCCCCGCATGTTTATTTCTCCACTTTCTTGCCGTCGAGATCGCGGTTAGCCGCGTCCATCACCACGCGCTCGCCTTCGCTCAGCCCGGAAAGAATTTCCATTTTGTCGCCAATGCTTTTCCCCAGCGTCACCATGCGCAGCCGCGCGATTCCTTCCGCATCCACCACGTACACGCCGTGCAGTTGCCCGCGGTGCAGAATCGCGGCCGGTGGCAATGCCATCGCTTTCTTCTCCCCGCGCGCGAACCACGCCCGCCCAAACAATCCCGAGCGAATCGCCGCGTCACGCGGCAATTCAATCCGCGCGCGCACCGTGTGCGACGCCGCGTCCGCACCGGCTTCCATCTCCACCACGCTGCCGGAAAAACTTTTTCCGGGCAGCGCGCCGAGTTCCACCCGCGCTTTCGATCCGCGCTGCACGCCGGCAGCGTCTGCGGCGTCAAACGTCACTTCGATGCGGTAGCGGGAGGTGTCCTCCACCACCACCAGCGGCACGCCCGGCGCGGCCATCGCTCCCGGCTCGACCATGCGCCGCACCACAACGCCGTTGAACGGCGCGGTGACGCGCGCGTAGCCGGCCACGGTTTCCATGGCGCGCGATTCCGCCGACGCGCGCTCGCCCATCGACGCCACTTGCTGCTGCTTGGCTTTCGCCGCGGCCAGGCCTTCCTGTGTGGCACGCCGTCTCGCATCCACTTCGTCGAACTCCTGCGGGCTGACGGATTTTTTGTCGCGCAGCATTGCGTAGCGCTCGTACGTTTTCTGCATGACGTCGGCCTGCGCCTGCGCTGCCGCCACGCCACGCGCGACTTCTTCTTTGGCGTGCGCGGATTCCTCCACCGCGGCCCGCGCCGCGCTGCGCCGCTCGGCCAGCTCGCGCTCGTCAAGCGTCAACAGCACCTGCCCGGCCTTCACCGCGTCGCCTTCGCGCACTAGAACGGATGTCACCGTGCCCATCACCCGCGCCGCCACTTGTGCGGTGGTTTCGCTGGCCACGGTTCCCGGCGCGACGATTTCGTCCGGCACGCTTTCCAACTTCACTGCTTCGACGCGCACGCCGCTCACACGCTCCGCTGCCGCCTGATTCGCTTGTTCTTTTTCGCCGCACCCCGTCAGCGCGAGCAGCGCCACCGGGACGAATATTCCTAAGATGAGAGATTTGGTTTTCATGGCGTTACTCCCCTGCGAATCAATTGCGAATCCGCCGTCAATTTTCCCGCGGCGCGTTCCAACTCCGCGCGCGCCACCTGCCAGTCGTGCAGCGCGGACAAATATCCCGTGCGCGCTTCGAGTTGCGCGGTCTGCGCGCGCAGCAAATCCGTCATCGTGGCCAGCCCCGCCTCGTATCGGTTTTGAATGATGCGCAAGCTTTCCCTAGCCTGCTCGACGGCGTCGCGCGCGGCCGCTGCTCGCTGTTCCGCCGCGCTCACTTCCAAAAATGCCTGGCGCACTTCCAGCCGCACGCCCGAACGGAAATATTCCACCTGGTTCGCCGCCTGCCGCTCGCGCGCGCGCGCTTCGTCCAGCCGCGCGCGGTCCGCGCCGCCGGCAAACAGGTTCACCTCGATGCGCGCCCCCGCCGTCCAGTTGGTGCCCGACGCCCCACCGCCGAGCGTTTCCGCGTCGCGCTCGAAATTCGCAAATACGCCGACCTTGGGCGCAAATTCCGCCTTGGCCACTTTCGTGCCGCTCGACGCCGCTTGCTGCTGCATCTCCGCCGCGCGCAACGCGGGCCGCTCGGCCAGCGCGATTTTTTCCCACTCGTCCATCGCGGTGATGGCTGCCACCGCGGGCTCGATCAGCGTGTCCTGCGGCTCTTTCAGCGCGATAGGGCCGAGTCCTAATTCGTGCCCCAGGGCCATGCGCGCGAGTGCAAGCTGGTTGGCCGCGCGGATTTCGCGCTCCTTCATCTGCGCACGGAACACCTGCGCGGAAAGCTTGTCCGAGGTCACCACCAGCCCGGCCTGTTCCATGTCGGTTACGCGCTGTGCGTTGGACTCCGCCGTGCGCAGGGCCTCGCGCGCCGCGGACACATTTTCCCGCGCCACAATCACGCCGTAGTAGGCGCGCACCACGCGCAGGATGAGGTCCTGCCGCGCCTGCTCGGTGGAAAAGTCCGCGGCCGTTTCCATGCGCCGCGCGCCGGCCACGCGGTAGTGCGTGCGCAGCGCGTCGAAGAGCATCATCTGCCCGTCCACGCGCGTCAGTGAATTGTTGAGCGGTGTGGGCGCGTTGAGGCCGGGCAAGCCGAAGTTGGCCGCGGTGAATTGGCGCTGCCGCAACAAGGTGCCGAAGACGTACACCGGATCGTTGCCGCGGAGAAAACTCTGCGAGAAATCCACGCGGGGAAGCCACGCCGCGCGCGCCTGCGCCGTCTGCGCACGGGCCACGCTGGATTCCTCCGCCTGCGCCTTCAGCGCAGGGTTTTTGGCGAGGGCCATCTGTACGGCTTTCTCCAGAGTCACAGGCTCTCCCGCATTTTCCTGCGCCCGCACCACTCCGGCTGCGCTCAAAAACATCGCGACGAGCAGCAGCCGTTGCACTGCCTGTTTGCTTGTTTTCATTTCGAGTCTCACTTTTCTGCTCTTGCCCTGACCCCTGTTCCCTGTTATCGCAGCGACCGCGCCAATTCCGAGCCGCGCTCCAGCCGCGCCGCGAGCACCGTGCGGATCATGCCGCAGGCGTCTTTGATTTCGCGGAAGGCCAGGCGGTGCAGCGCCGCGCGGCCCTCCGTGCGCGATTCCACCAGGCCGGCGTGCTTCATCAGTGTGAGGTGCTGCGAGAGGTTCATCTTGCTGATGCCCAGCTCGCGCTGCAGTTGCTGCGAGGATTTTTCCCCGGCGGCCAGCAGGTCGAGGATGTGCAGCCGGCGCGGGTGGGCCAGCACGCGGCAGATGCCGGCTTGCATGCGGTAGAGCATTTCGCGCTCTTTGGGAATTTTTGCGGTCCTCTCGGACGGGCGTGACCCGGAACTCGAGCGTGCGGCGTAAGCCATATTCTTCCTCTTTCTTGTTCCCGGGACAACCTGCAGCCTCGGGCGGGCGCGGTGCGTGCCCGCCACTCCCTCCAGTGTACATAGGTTGCTAAATATTGCAACTACTGTTTTCGGCCCGCCGAGGGCGGGGGTGCTGCGGGGTTGTTGGGGAGCTATTCGGTTTGCGATGGGCTAGCGCGCTGCTTTGTACACAACGGTTCCGTTTGAACTCCCCGCCAAATGCAACGCTTCGCGGTCCGCGCACGGCCTGTTCTTTCTTTCTGGCCGCACTCGTTGTAGAGTGGAGGCTGAATCAGGGCCGGGCTGGCGTGGGCGCCCGCAACCGCCGCCCGTCCAGAGAGTGGCGTAATGTCACCTGTCACTTCGGCGCCCGTCCCAACTTCCACCGAGGCGTCATCGATGAGCCAGAACACCCTCACCATTACGGACAATCGCACCGGCAAGAGCTACGAACTTCCCATCAAGAACGGCACCATCCGCGCGCTCGATCTGCGCCAGATCAAACTGGACGCGGACGACTTCGGGATGATGACCTACGACCCGGCATTCACCAACACGGCTTCGTGCATCAGCAAGATCACTTTCATCGACGGCGACCGCGGCATCCTGATGTACCGCGGCTATCCCATCGAAGAACTGGCCGAGAAGAGCACCTTTCTGGAAACCTCCTATCTCGTCCTGCACGGCGAGCTGCCCACGCGCGCCCAACTGGACGATTGGACCTGGCACATCACCCACCACACGTTCATCCACGAGTCCATCAAGAAATTCCTTGATGGCTTCCACTACGACGCCCATCCCATGGGCATGCTGATCTCCACCGTCGCGGCGCTTTCCACCTTTTATAAGGACGCCAAAGACATCTTCAACATCGAATCGCGACGCAAGCAGACCTTCCGGCTCATCGGCAAAATGCCCACGCTGGCGGCCTTCGCTTATCGCCACAGCCTGGGCATGCCGCTGGCCTATCCCGACAACGAACTTTCCTACGCCGGCAATTTTTTGAACATGCTGTTCAAGACCACGGAAGCCAAGTACAAGCCCAACCCGGTGCTGGAGCGCGCGCTGGACGTGCTCTTCATCCTGCACGCCGACCACGAGCAGAACTGCTCGGCCAACGCCATGCGTTCGGTGGGCAGCTCCCACGTGGATCCCTACTCGGCCATCGCCGCGGCGGCGGCGGCCCTCTATGGCCCGCTGCACGGCGGCGCCAATGAGGAAGTGCTGCTCATGCTGCGCGAGATCGGCTCGGTGAAGAACGTGCCCGACTACATCAAGCGCGTGAAGGCCAAGGAAAAGCTGCTGATGGGCTTCGGCCACCGCGTGTACAAAAACTACGACCCGCGCGCCAAGATCATCAAGAAAATTGCCTACGATGTCTTCGAAGTGATGGGCAAGAACCCGCTGATCGACATCGCCCTGGAATGCGAGCGCATCGCCCTCTCGGACGATTACTTCATCAGCCACAAACTCTATCCCAACGTGGACTTCTACTCCGGCCTGATCTACGAGGCGATGGGCTTCCCCGCGTCCATGTTCACGGCGCTCTTCGCCATCGGGCGCACTTCCGGATGGATCGCGCAGTGGCAGGAACTGCTGCTGGACCCCGAGCAGAAGATTTCCCGCCCACGGCAGGTCTATCTGGGTTACGAAAAGCGCGGCTACATCCCCATCGACCACCGCTAGCCACGGCACAGGCAGGGCCATCCTGCCTGCGTTCCCGTACTTCCGCAGGGGCGGGCTCCGCAGCCCGCCCCTTTTTTCTGGCCCCGCGTCCCAGCCTCTTTTCGTAAACCAAACCTTGTTCTGGGGCGTCTAAGAAGATAGCCTGAACCGCGAGTGAGGCCCGGTGTGGGCTGCTACACGGAAACTGGCTGAACCCCCATGAGCGATTCGAATTTGCAGCGCAGTGTCACCAAGCCGGAGGCGGCCTTCGCGCCGTCGCGCGGGCGGCTTTTGGCCGTGCTGGGCGGCGCTGCCGCGCTCGTGTTGATCCTCTGGGCGGCGTTCGCATTGCGCTCCGGCAGCTCAGCAACGCCGGCCAATGGCGCGTCTGCAGCGGGAAATTCCGGCGACTCTACGGCCACCATCAGCACGCGCGATTTTGTGCGCAATCTGCGCATTCACGGCACCGTGGAAGCCGTGCAGTTCCGCGCCGTGGCCGCTCCGCGCCTCAGCGGACCGGGCATGGGCACGATGATTATTACCAAGCTCGTGGCTCCCGGCGCTACGGTTAAGCCCGGCGCCGTGCTGGTGGAATTTGACCGCCAGAACCAGGAGAGAAATTTCCTCGACCGCCAGGCGGAGTTCCGCGACCTGGAAGAGCAGATCAAGAAACGCAGGGCCGACCAGGACGCCGCCTGCGCCCGCGACGACACCGAACTCAAGCAGAGTGAAAACGACGTCGCCGCCGCCGAGCTGGAGATCCGCAGGAATGAAGTGATCTCACGAATCGACGCGGAGAAGAACCAGCAGAACCTCGAAGAAGCCAAAGCGCGCTTCCAGCAACTGAAGGAAACCTACAACCTCAAGCGCACCGCCGCCGCGGCTGACTTGCGCATCCTGGAAATTCAGCGCGACCGCGCGCGCAACGCCATGCAGCACGCCCAGGAGAACGCCCAGAAACTGATTATCCGCTCGCCGCTGAGCGGCATTGTCGTCTTCACGCCCATCGGGCGCCCGGGCGGCATGGGCGAGGTGCAGGAAGGCGATGAGGTGCGGCCCGGCACGCCATTCCTGCAAGTGGTGGATCCCTCGGCCATGCAGGTGCGCGCGCGCGTCAATCAGGCGGACGTGCCGTTCCTGCGCCTCGGCCAGACTGCGCGGGTTCGCCTGGACGCGTATCCCGACCTGGTATTTTCCGGAAAGCTCGAACGGCTGGCGGCCATCGGCATCACCAGCTCGATGAACACCAAAGTGCGCACCTTTGCCACCACGTTTTCGATTGAGGGCACCGACCCGCGCCTGCTGCCGGACCTTTCCGCCGCCGTGGAGATCGAAATCGAGCGCCGCGCGGGCGTGCTGGTGGCTCCGCGGGACGCGCTGATTTCCGAAGACGGGCAGACCTTTTTGAACGTGAAACGAGGCCTGCGATTTGAAAAGGTGGCGGTGAAAGTGATCGCCCTGAGCGACGCCGAAGTGGTGATTGAATCCAGCGGGCGCAACGCCCTAGCCGCGGGCGTGCTCGTCGCGCGCCGCATGTAGGTTTTCGTCCCGAGGCTTCGGGATCGCTTTTCGAATATGAGAGGACCATGCTCGCTGCTCTAATCACTCTCTGGCAACGCCGCCGCTGGGTTGTACTCAGCGTCTCTGTTGTGGTGCTGGTAATTGCTGTCTTTGGCGCGGTGCGCCTGACCCGCGCGGCGGGCACCACGCTGCCCACGGCCGAGGTCAAGCTCGGGGAATTCGTGGACTACGTGCAGATTCGCGGCGAGGTGAAAGCGCTGAAGTCCGTGGTGCTCACCGCTCCCACCAGCGCCGGCGACATCTTGATTATCAAGCTCGCGAAAAGCGGCACGCAGGTGAAGAAAGGCGATCTCATCGCCCAATTCGACACCAGCCAGCTCCAGCGCACCCTCGAGCAGCGCCGCACCGACCTCAAGCAGGCCGATGCCGAGATCGAGCGCACCCGCGCCACCTGGCGCATGACGCAGGAGCAGAGCCTCACCGAGCTCACCAAGGCGTGCTACGACGTGGAGCGCGCGCGCCTGGAACTTTCCAAGGCGGAAATCCTCTCCAAAATCGAAGGCGAGAAAAACCGCCTGCTGCTGAACAATGCCGAGCAGAAGCTCAAGGAAGCGGAGCAGAAGCTGGTGTCCGACAAGACGGCGGAGGCCGCCGACGTGGAGAGCCGCAAGCAGCGCAGCGATAAAGCACTCTTCGAAGTTCAGGAGGCGGAGCGCCGGATTGTTGCGTTGACCCTGAAGGCGCCCTCGGACGGCATGGTTTCACTGCTGCCCAACTATCGCGCGCGCATGATGTTTGGTCCCGGGGCCGGCCCGCCCGACTTCCGCGAAGGCGACCGCGCCTGGCCGGGTGCCGCCATCGCCGAACTCCCCGACCTCTCCACCATTCGCGTCACCGGCCGCGTGGATGAAGCCGATCGCGGCCGCGTCAAACAGGACCAGACCGCCAGCGTGCGCGTGGACGCCGTCCCCGACAAAGAACTCCTCGGCCGCGTGGCCATCATCAGCGCGCTTGCCAAACTGGATTTTTCCGGATGGCCGCCCACGAAAAACTTCGACCTCGCCGTGCAGCTGGATAAGGGCGACCCGCGGCTCCGCCCGGGCATGAGCGCCACCGCGCGCGTGGCCGTGGACCGCATGGCCAACTCCATTCTGATTCCCGTAGAAGCGATTTTTCTGAAGAACGGCCGCACCGTGGCCTATGTGCTCTCCGGCGCGAAATTCGAGGAGCGCCTGGTGGAAATCGGCCGCCGCGGGCCCACACAGGCGATTGCGGCCAAGGGACTCCGCGCCGGCCAACGCGTTGCGCTGCAGGACCCCACGCTGCTGGAAGAAGGCGCCAAGAAATGACCGCGCGGAGAAAACTGCGACTCGCGCTGATTCTGGTGGTCGTGCTGGCCACCGTGGTTGGCGTCAGCTTTGCCTGGCAATCCGTTTCCGGCGCGCCCACCCGCGATTTTCCCACCGTGCGCGTGCAGCGCGGCAATATCGAGCAGAAGGTGTACACCGCCGGCGAATTGCGCCCGGCAAAAAGCGCCACGCTGATGGCGCCGCCGGTCAGCGGCACCCTGCAGATCGTGACCCTGCGCAAGACCGGCGAGCGCGTCAACGCCGGCGACGTGGTCATCGAGTTCGACCCCAGCGAGCAGGAGTACAACCTCGAGCAGGCCCGCTCCGAGCTGCTCCAGGCCGAGCAGGAAATCACCAAGATGAAGGCGGACTCCGCGGTGCAAACCGCGCAGGACAAGGTCGCGCTGCTGCAGGCCAAATTCGCCGTGCGCCGCGCCGAGCTGGAAGTGAGCCGCAACGAACTGGTGAGCGCCATCGACGGCAAGAAAAACCTGCTGAACCTCGACGAGGCCAAGCGCAAGCTCGCGCAACTCGAACACGACGCGCAATCCCGCCTGGCCACGCAGCAGGCCGGCCTCACCGTGGTCGAGGAGCGCCGCAACAAAACCCGGCTGAACATGCAGGTGGCGCAGAGCAACATCGACAACATGACGCTGAAGTCGCCGATTAGCGGCCTCATCGCGCTCAAGGAAAACCCCGACGCCAGCGGCGGCTTCTTCTTCACCGGCATGACCCTGCCGGAATTCCGCGCCGGCGACCTGGTCTTCCCCGGGCGTCCCATCGTGGACGTGCTCGAAGTGGAGCAGATGGAAATCCTCGGCAAGGTGAGTGAAAACGACCGCGGCAATATCAAGCCCGGCCAGGCGGTGGAAGTCCGCGTGGACGCGCTGCCCGGCCAAATGCTTTCCGGCAAGGTGAAGACCGTGGCGGGCATGGCCTCGCGCGGCGGGTGGTTTGGCTCTTCCGGCGCCGAGCGCAAGTTCGACGCCACTTTCGAGCTCGACAAGCTCACCGCGGAAATTCGCCCCGGCGTCACTGCGCAAGTCATCATCGTCGGCGACCAGGTGCGCGATGCTCTCTTTCTCCCGCGCCAGGCGATCTTTGAAAAAGAAGGCAAGCCCATCGCCTACGTGCGCGGCCGCGACGGATTTGCAGCGCACGATGTCAAAGTGCTGCACCGCACGGAAAGTCAGGTAGCCATCGAGGGACTCCAAGTAGGCGACGAGGTGGCCCTCGTCAATCCCGAAGCCAAAGGCAAGGCCGGCGCCGCTTCCGCTGCGCCCGCGGGCGGTCCCAGCCTGAAGGTGGGTGGCGCGAAGTGATTGGCGATCGCCACGCCGACGAAGTTCTGCGGCACCGTGCCTTGTCGCAGTACCTCCCTGATTTTCGTCTCGGCCTGCAAAATCTTCTCCTCCACAAATTGCGTTCGCTGCTCACCATGCTGGGCATGATCTTCGGCGTGGCCGCGGTGGTGGCCATGCTCTCCATCGGCGCCGGCGCGCAACAGCAGGTAATGGCCTTCATTGAACAGCTCGGCGTGCGCAACCTGATCGTCGAAGCCAAGGAATCCGTGGCCTGGGATGATTTGCAGAAGGTGCGCAAGATGTCCGCCGGGCTGAGCTTTCAGGACCATCGCGTGATCCGCGCCAACGTCGCCGGCATCGTCACGTCCACGGCGCGCAAGCGCTTCACGCCTTCGCGCATCATTCCCCGGCCACAGCGCGACATCCCCGTGGTGTACGGCGTGGATCCCGTGTACCAGCGCATTTCCAGCCTGCGCGTGGTGGCCGGCCGTTTCTTCGACGCCGATGAAAACGCCCGCGCCGCCGCCGTGTGCGTCCTCGGCGAAGCGGCCAAGGCCGGCCTCTTCCCGCAGGAAGACCCGCTGGGCAAAGCGGTGAAAGTGAACGACCAGTGGTTCCGCGTGATCGGCGTGGTCGCGCCGCAGGTCAGCCTGCAATCGGAAGTGGCCGGCGTGCCCGCGCAGGATCGCAACAACCTCATTTACGTGCCGCTCAACGCCGCTTACTTCCGGCTGGAAGACAACCGCAGCGAGATGAAGGATGAAATCGACGGTATCTATCTCCAGCTCGAGCCGGAGACCGACAGCATTCAGACGGCGGAGGTGGTCCGCGGCCTGCTGAACACCTCGCACCGCAACGCCGGCGACTTCAGCGTCATCGTCCCCGCGGAACTCCTCGCCGAGCAGAAGCGCACGCAGCGCATCTTCGACATGGTGATGGTGGCCATTGCTTCGATTTCGCTGCTGGTCGGCGGCATCGGCATCATGAACATCATGCTGGCCAGCATCCTCGAGCGCACCCGCGAGATTGGCGTGCGCCGCGCGGTGGGCGCGCGCCAGCGCGACATTGTGCGCCAGTTCCTGATCGAAGCGATTCTGATTTCGTTTGTCGGCGGCATGGTGGGCATCGGCTTCGGCTTCGGGATGTCCGGGCTGATCGCGAAACTTGCCGGCTGGACCACCATCGTCACGCCTGCATCGGTGGCGCTGGCGTTCATGGTGTCCGTGTCGGTGGGCCTCGTCTTCGGCATCTATCCGGCCACCAAGGCCGCGCGCCTCGACCCTGTCGAGGCCATCCGCTACGAGTAGCGCCGGCGCCTGCCGGCTGTTTGCATTGGCTGGAAAAATCACTCTCGGAGGTTGAGAATGAAAGCTACGCGGCTGTGCCTCATCCTGCTGGTACTTTTGAGCGCGAGTGTCTCGTTGTCCGCGCAGACTTTCCCCACGCCCAATTATTTCCGCCGCGTGGTGCTTCGCCCCGTGTCGCCCGCGCAGATTCCCGGGCCCGAAGGCCTGAAGGATTTCGTCGCCGGCGGCAAGCTGCGCCTCTCACTCGACGACACCATCCAGCTCACGCTCAAGAACAACACCGATGTGCGCATCAATCAGCTCAGCTACGAAAATTCCCAGTGGGCCGTCAAGCGCGCATACTCCCCCTTCGACCCGTTGTTCTCCACGAACTTCACCGCCAATCGCAACACTTCGCCCACCATTTCCCAGCTCGATGGCGCCCAGGTCTCTTCCAGTTTGAGCCAGTCCAGCCAATCCAGCTATTCGCAAACCTATCAGACCGGCACGCGTTACTCCGTCGGCTTCAACGCCAGCCGGTTCGCCAGTAACAGCACGTTTGCCACCGTCAACCCGTCGATCTCCTCCAGCATGGTCTTCAACGTCTCCCAGCCGCTGCTGCGCAACCGCGGCCTGTTCCCCAACCGCGCTCCGATTGTGATTGCCCAGCGCAGCCAGAAGCAGTCCCGCGCCAACTTCGAAGTCCAGGTGAGCGATTCAGTGCAGCGTGCCATCGACCAGTACTGGGGTGTGGTGCAGGCCCGCGACAACCTCATCGTGCTGCGCAAATCCCTCGACCTGGCCGAAGCCACCTACGCGCAAAACAAGCGCGCGCTCGAACTCGGTGCGCTGCCCCCACTGGACATTTACCGCTCGGAATCGCAGGTGGCCACGCGCCGCGTTTCCGTCATCCAGGCCGAATACAGCCTCAAGCAGCTCGAAGACGATTTCCGCCGCACCATCGGCGCCGACCTCGACCCCTACATCGGCGCGCTCGATCTCGACCTAGTGCAGCCCGCCGAGCCTTCCGGGGAGTTGCTCGTACTGGATTCGCAGGAAGCGCTGCAGCGCGCGCTGGCCAAGCGCCCGGAACTGGAATCGCTTCGCCTGCAGCTTCAAAACGACGACACCAGCGTCCGCCTTGCGCACAACTCTCTGCAGCCGGACCTGAACTTTTCCGCCTCCTACTCCTCCAGCGGCGTCGGTGGGAATCAAACCAACCCCACGCCGCCCCCGGCGATCCTGCGCGGCGGGTTTGGCGACGCGCTCGAGCAGCTTTCGGGCTTCGATTTTCCCGGCTACGGTTTCACCCTGCGGCTCAGCCTGCCCATCCGCAACCGCTCCGCGGAAGCCGAGATGGGCAGCGCCATGATTTCCAAGCGCCGCGATCTCTACACGATGCGCCAGCGCGAGCAGGCCATCACGCTGGAAGTGCGCAACGCCGTGCACCAGCTCGAACAGGCCAAACTCTCCATGGCCGCCGCCAAAATCGCCCGCGACCTCGCGCTGAAAAATCTCGAAGCCGAGCAGCGCAAGTACGAACTCGGCGTGCAGACGATTTTCTTCGTCCTTGACGCGCAGACGCAACTCGCCACCGCCGAGCAGAACCTGCTTCAGGCGCAGGTCAGCTACCAGCGCGCCGTTACCGCCGTGGAACGCGGCACCGGCAGCCTGCTCGACCGCTTCCGCATCCATCTGGCCGATAAATAATCGCCCGGCACTCCGAGGGGGATGAAATTCCCCTGGGCGGCGCTACACGCTCTGCAAGAAAAGGCTTCTTCGGCGGAGAGGAAGGCGGAGCGAGTGCGGGAGTTCAGAAGAAGCTACTTCGGCGAGGGGCTAGAGCTAGAAACTCTGCGTTGGGAGTGCTGGAGGAGGAGGCGAATCGGGTGATCGGGGTCCGCATAGGTCAACAAATGCTGCAACTCCGTTTCGATTTGCCGGGCGTCCTGCTCGCGTCCGAGTGCGCGGCAAAGCTGCGCACGGCGGGATTCGACGCGAAGCCACATGGGCCCCACGGGCGGGAAGGACGCCGCCAACCCCTTCAGCTCCCCAGCCCTGTCCAACAACTTCAGCGCGTTCGGTAAATCGCCCTGCTGCTGCAAAGTGCTGGCAAGCGATTCCGTTCCCAGAAAGTAGATTCGGCCGGCTGTATTGCGAACTGCCTCGAGGTTTTCGCGGAGCAGTGAAACGGCCTGCTTGCGGTCGCCTCGGGCCAACGCCAGCTGGCCCTGGACAATATTGATCACTGCATCGGGAATGCGGTGTTCCCGGAAGATGGAAATCCAGTGCGGAGCCTCAGCCAAGTTTCCGGCTTGAATCAGGAGCATGGCCTGGGGCGCTGAATTCACGCCTTTTGTTGCTTTCACCCAGGCGGGCAGGAGTTCGCGGAGGGTTTTTTCATCACCGCGGATCAGGGCGAGATCAACTAATGATTCGTAGCGCATGTCCTGCCGAATGGTTTGAAAGGTTTCTTCCGCTGCTCGCAGTTTGCCAAGAAGCAGATAGGCGTAACCAAGCTGGTGAAGAAGGGAATCGCGTTCCGCACCGCTAATAGAGTTTGTTGTCCGGGCAAACTGCTCCACTTCGTTCTCGGCGCCTTTCAGATCACCCTGGTACCAGTCACGGTGCGCGCGTAGAAGCTGAATCGCTGCGAGGCGGTAAGGCGCCCGCCCGTCCGCATTTTCACGGGCAATTTTCTCCGTTCGTTGCAGATAAATTTCGGCGGGTAGCAAATTCGAATTTGATCGCCGTGCAAATCTTCCGGCAGCGGCGAAATTGGCATCGAAGTTGTTGGGCCGCATGTCTGCGGCCCGCAAGGAAAGCACGCCGGCCTCGTCCAACCTACCCATGTGATTATATAAATTGGCCAATTCCGAAGTGGCCACGTAGTCGTCGGGATAAAGATGAAGCATCACCTCGTAAGCCTCGGCCGCTTTTTTCGCGTCGTGCAAAACCCCCCCGTCGTAGCTGGCCAGAATGAAGTAGCGCTCACGATCCGTCGTTTCGTCCACCAGTTCAAAAGCGCGCTTGTCTTGGCGCGTCGCTTCGTCAAACTTGCCTAAGTGGTTGTAACAAAGGGCCAGCAAGACGTGGGCAGAAGCAAAGCGCGCATCTTCATGGACGGCCTGCTCCAGCACCGCGGCTGCCCTTTCAAACTTGTTGTCCTCCACCAGCGGCTTAGCCTCGGAATAGAGTTGCAGAGCGCGCAAGGAGGGCGTGGTCACCTTTTCCAGCTTTTTATTGCTTTCCTGAATGCTGGCCATCTTTTCGCCGAGCGTATTGCGCAACCGGTCTGACAGGCGATGCACTGCGGCCAGAACCTCATGGGGATTGGCGGCTTCCTCGCTCACGCTGGCCAGCAGATTACCGCTTTGCGGGTCGACCACCGAGGTGCTGAGAAGATAGGTCGCGTCCAGTTTCTCGATGCGCCCGGTAAGCAAGATGGCGATGCCGCCGTCGCGCAGGCAGACCTCTCTTCCCAGCGCCGCATCTACCGGCGTCTCCGCAGGCTTCTTCATCAGAGCCAGGGCATCGCGGATGCGCTCGCGTGGCACCACGTTGGCGAACTGCGAATTGCTCAGCTCGCGTTCCAGGGCGTACTCGAGAGGACCGTCGTAAATAGCTTCCCCGGTACGATTTTCGAAGCGGGCGATGAGAACCCAATCGCGCTGCTGAAAGGCGATGCGCGGGCGCCACGGCTGCCACAGAGCTAGAGTTACAGTGAAGGCCAACACTACGAACGCCGCCGTGATCCAACCAATCCTCCGGGACGCCAGCGCGGGGGTTTGAGCTGCAATCTGGCCATGGGCTGCGGCCGGCGCCGCTCCAACGGGCGCAGCCGCAAGCTCGCGCACGGGAGCGATGAAGCGGTAGCCCATTCGCGGCAGCGTCTCGATGTAGCGCGGGGCCTCGGCATCGTCGCCCAGCACGGCGCGGATTTGTTTGATGCAGAAGTTCAGGCCCTGCTCGAAATCTACAAACGTTTCGCCACCCCAGATTTCCCGATGAATTTCTTCGCGGGTAACAATTTCTCCGGCGTGAGTGACCAGCAGCACAAGCACCCGCGCGGGTTGCGGCTGGAGTTTGAGCCGGTGGCCGGCCTTGCGCAATTCGCCGGTGCGGAGATGCAGTTCGAAGGAGCTAAACCCGAGGACGGGTGGCCGTGACGAAACTTCTTCTGAAGCATTCATGGGCTGGGAAAGACGCCCACGGATTATACACCTGCCGCCCGTCAGCGCCATCGGCATTCTGTATCGAATTAACTCCTTGGATTTCAAGCGGATGAATCCTCATAAGAATCTCCCGGCTTCCTCATTCCCCACCCATTGATTCGCCCGAATAGCCACTCTAGGATGCAGCCTGTTCCCATTTCAGGTTGACGCGCTGCTCAGGGATTCAAGGAAATCGAACTACACGTGCCGCGAGGTACTTGAGGTGCCGGGTCGAAACGCGCTGGCTCTTTGCGGGCGCCGCCTTCGCCGCAGGTGAAATAACCAATAAAGGAGAAAAGCCAATGACAAAGATACACATGAAAGCGATCCTAGCCTTGGTGGCGGGCATCTTGATTTTCCCTAGCCCCGCCTTAGCCCAGACACCTGACTGCGGGCTATCAGGCACTGACAAGAACTGCACAATTTTGTCAGCGATCACACTGTCGAAAACAACGCAAACGGGATACAGCCCCGGCATCAATTCGGCACAAGGCACTTGGACACTCGTGGTCCACGTCGCTGGCAAGGTCGGGACCTTTGGTTTCAACATTAAGGAATACAACCATGGGGCCTCGGATATTTGCTACCATGCGGGTCAGAACAATATCCCCCCTGGGCTAAATTTCTTCACCACTTCCGAGATTCCTGCGGCGACGGTCAACGCCTGCGCTGCCTCATCCAATAAATTCCCGGACCCGGACCCTCAACTCTACGTTTACGCGAATATCCAGACTGGAGACTCGAAAGCGAGCGTGGTTATCGACGTCACTTACCCAAACCCGAACTACGTACCGCCGTCCGCTCAATTGTACGGACCCAGCCTCCACGGGCCTGCCGTCACAGCTCTGGCTGACCGCTGGGCTGCACGGCGACGAACCTTTTCGTGGAACGATGGTGCCACACGCTGAAGCATTTCTTGCGCTTGCTGTACGAGCATTTTCGCGAAGTTGCTGACGTACTTCTTGGCGCTCGAACGCGGCACGAATCCCGATCACGAGCGCCAGGAATATTCCCAGCACGATCGACGTAGCGGCTCGTCGGACTCCGACGGCCAGGTCGTGAGTTATCCATGAAGCCTTGGCGACGGCGCGGGCCGTTATTTCGAATTTGATCTGGCGATCGAAAAGGTTCAGTGAATCGAGCGGAGAAGCCATTTTTCGCGGGAGTAGCACAGGCTTATAGCCTGTGCAGGTAGCCCCGGCACCTTTTCGCGGGATGTACGATCCCCTGCCCGCTCTTCAATGGCGGATGCTTTCCTGGTCCCTGATCCCCCATACTTCGAATTCCTTGCAAACCATCGCGGAATCTGGCACAAAGAGCCTCACCCTCTGCTCGGGTGCAGGCCGTAGCATGGGTGTGCGGCGGGCCGGCAAGCGCCGGGTTCCCGTCGGCGCGATGGTCCGGGTCAGCAGCAAAGGGAACCTGCGCGGGCACGGCGTTTTTCTGGCGGTGACATGGCCTTCTCCCTGAAACTCGAATTGCCGAGCCATCCGCAGGTGCTCAGCGTGGTGCGCAGCGCTGTTCAGCAGTTCGCTATCGTTGTCGGCTTTAATGAAGAGGAGTGCCGCAGTATCATTCTGGCCGTGGACGAGGCGTTGGCCAACATCATCCGCCACGCCTACGACAATCGTTATGATCAGACCATCGAGCTTACCTGCCGCCGCCTGGGCCCGGATTTGGGCACCGACCCCGGCACGCCGCTCGAGCAGGTCTGCGACGGCCTCGAGTTTGTCATCATGGATCACGGCCGCCCCGCGACCCCGGAGCAGATGAAGGGCCGCGATCTGGACGACGTACGCCCGGGCGGCCTCGGCATTCACCTGATGTGCCAGACCATGGATCAAGTCAGTTACGAGCCGCGTCCCGATTGCAATCAGCTTCGGCTGATCAAGTTATTGAAACGGAAAACCCAGTAAGGAGAGTGTGCCGTGCAAATCTCTACGCGCCAGTCGGGGACCTTCACCATTGTGGACGTCGTCGGCGACATTGACCTCTACAATTCACCGGAAATCCGCAAAGTCCTCCTCGAGCACATCCGCGATAAGAAGGTCCCGCGCATCATCATCAACCTCAAGGAGGTCCGCTATATCGACAGCTCCGGCGTCGCCTCGCTGGTGGAGGGCCTGAAGATCTCGCGCAACATGAGCAGCCGCTTCATGCTCTACGGCTTGAGCCCCGCCGCCCGCGAAGTGCTCGAGCTCTCCCGGCTCATTAAGGTGTTCGAAGTGTACGAGAACGAGGAGCAGGCCGTCGCCGCAAAGTAGTTTTTGTAGCGCCCGCCTTTAGGCGGGCATTTGTAGGGGCGCCGCTTGCTGCACCCCGCTTTTCCGATTTTCGTTTTTCTATTTTCTATTTTCGCTTTTCTATTTTCTGACTTCATGGCCACACTCGACACCATCGGCCGCGGCACCATCGAAACCTTGGCCTACGTCGGCGGGTTGGCGCGCCTGGCCGGGCGCGCCGCCTATTACGTCTTCGTCGCGCCCTTCCGGGGCCGCCCGCTGCGCATCGAACGCGCGCTGCACCAGGCCATGGCCGTCGGCGTGGAAGCGTTGCCCATCGTCTCGCTGATTACTTTTTTCGTCGGGCTCATCCTCGCGCTCAACGGCGCCTATGAGCTGCGCAAGTTCGGCGCGCTGCAATTCGTGGCCAGCGGCGTAGCCATCTCCATGACGCGCGAGCTCGGCCCGCTGATGACCGCCATCGTGGTCATCGGACGCTCCGGCTCAGCCTTCGCCGCCGAAATCGGCACCATGAAGGTGACCGAGGAAATTGACGCGCTGGAAACCATGGCGCTGCATCCCATTCAGTTCCTGGTCACACCGAAATTCCTGGCCATGCTCCTCATGATGCCTTGCCTCACTATCTGGGCGGACATGATGGGCATCCTCGGCGGCGCGGTCTTCGGCGTCTCCGGCGCCGACTTCACCGTCTCCGGCTACTTCAAGGCCACGATCGAGGCCCTCTACAAGCGCGACATCTTCACCGGCCTCATCAAGTCCGTCATGTTCGGCATCACCATCACCGCCGTGGGCTGCTACGAAGGCTTCTCCACCGGCGCCGGCGCCGAAGAGGTCGGCCGCTCCACCACCTCCGCCGTGGTCATGTCCATCTTCCTCGTCATCATCGTCGACGTCATCTTCACCGCGCTCTTCTACTTCACCGGCGCGTAAACAAATGGCAAAAACAAATTCCATGAGGATCCCAGGAAGGTGGCGCGAGGGATTCGCCCTCGACTATCAAACAATCAGTAGCACGTATATCGGAGATGATGAATTTGGTCATCCACTGTTTGACACGAGACGGACTGAACTCGGGGAACTTCTGTACCGCCTCAAGTACAAATCGGATGAATCGGCCGTGGAGGAGTTGGCGGACGCAGCGACAAGATTTGTCCGTTCTTGGAACTGGGAGCTGGCGCTCATTGTCCCTGTCCCCCCATCAAAATCAAACAGGCCATTTCAGCCGGTCATCGCTTTGGCAACGGCGTTGTCAGAACGACTGGCCATTCCCGTGAGAGCCGATTGTGTTGTTCGCGTCAAAGAGCTCCCAGAAATGAAGGACGTCTACGACTATGACACGCGACTTAAATTGTTGCAGGGAGCCCATCAGGTGGAGCAGACTTTGGTAGAGGCGAAGAAAGTACTTCTCTTCGACGATCTCTTTCGTTCAGGCGCAACGATGAACGCAATAACCAATGATCTTTACGAGACGGGCAAAGCAGCCGACGTTTTTGCGCTGACGATTACACGTACTCGGAGCAAGTCGTGACCAAAGTTTTCATCGGTGGCTCACGGAACCTGACGCGACTGAATGGGGCAATCAAGCAACGCCTTGATCGAATTGTTGAAATTGGGCACCTGATCTTGATTGGTGACGCGAACGGCGCCGATAAGGCAGTGCAGCAATTCATGCAGAATCGGTGCTACAAGAGAGTAGAGGTCTTCTGCACCAACGGTGTGTGTCGCAATAACTTGGGAGATTGGCCCATCCGAAAAGTGAAGGCCGCTCGGAACGCAAAAGGCTTCGAATTCTATGCAGTCAAAGATAGACTCATGGCCGAGGAATGTTCTGTTGGATTCATGCTCTGGGACGGAAAGAGCAAAGGTACGCAGGCAAACATCCTTCGCTTGCTTAGTAGTGAAAAAAAAGTCGTAGTATATGTTGCTCCGTCTAGAGGGTTTGTGACGCTCCGATCCAAGCGCGATTGGGAGCACTTCTTTTTACATCGCGACGCAACTCTATCGGGCAAAGACAAGAAATCCAATGCATCCGTCGAGCCAAAACTTTCGCATTCGGCGCAAGCGGCACTTTTCTGATTAAAGGTTCAGCTGATCGGGGGCCATGACCGACACGCACACGAACGACGCGATGATCTCCATCCGCGACTTGCGGGTGAGCTACGGCGCGCGCGAAATTCTCCACGGCATCAGCTTCGACATTCGCCGCGACGAGACCATGGTCATCCTCGGCGGCTCCGGCTCCGGCAAATCCACGCTGCTGCGCACGCTCGTGGGTCTGGAGAAAGCCAGCTCCGGCGAAATTTGGATTCGCGGCAAGAACATGGCCTCGGCCACCGCCGCGGACAAGGAAGAGTTGCGCAAGCGGCTGGGCATGTCGTTTCAGGGCGGCGCGCTATTCGGCTCGATGACCGTCGGCGAAAACGTGGCCCTCCCGCTCCGCGAGCACACCGCGCTCGACGACGACACCATCCGCATCATGGTCCGCCTCAAGCTCGACCAGGTGGGCCTTTCCGGCTTTGAGAACTACAAGCCCTCGCAGCTTTCCGGCGGCATGAAGAAGCGCGCCGCGGTGGCCCGCGCCATCGCCATGGACCCCGAAATCCTTTTTTTCGACGAGCCTTCCGCCGGCCTCGACCCGGTGATCGCCGCGGGCATCGACAACCTCATCGTCAAGCTGAAGCGCGCGTTCCGCATGACCATCGTCGTGGTCACCCACGAAATGGCCAGCGCCTTCATCATCGCCGACCGCATGGTGCTGGTGGACAAAGGCCACGTCGTCGCGCTGGGCGCGCCGCAGGAGCTTCGGGAATCCACACATCCCCGCGTCCGCCAGTTCATGGACCGCATCGCCGAGCCCGAAGTCCACAAGGAACTCGACTACCTCCAGATGCTCACCGAAGGCAACGAAGATTGACCCGATAAAGAGCACTCCCAGCGCATATCCCGCTTGACACTGCCCCTGCATTGGACGACCATAGTTTTACCCCCTTCCAAAGAATGTGCGCTTCGCGGATTTTTTTCTTTCATCCGCCTGGCCCGCCGAAGTGTCTCTTGCACTCGGCCCGCTCCAAGGACCCGATTGGAGGGCACGTGAACAATCGCATCCTCGTCGTAGAAGACAATTCGCTCAATGCGGAACTCCTCGCGCATTGGTTGGAGACGGAGGGCTACGAAGTTTTGAGCGCCACCGACCTGAACACGGCTTTCCACGCGGTCCAGCAGCTTCGGCCGCACGCGGTTTTGCTCGACGTGCAACTGGGCGACGAAAACGGGCTCTCCCTGGCCACCTGGATGCGCCAGCAGCCGGCTCTGCGCCACATTCCGGTCATCGCCGTCACGGCGCATGCGATGGTGAATGAACGCGATCGCATTCTCCTGGCCGGATGCACTGCCTATATTCCCAAACCAGTCGATTTCAACCTGCTCCGAGAAAATCTGGAACGCTGGCTGGCCCCTTCGGAAATTCAGAATGCCGGAGGCTAGGCCGCGGCTCAATCGTTTCCTGTGCTCGCTTGCTCCTATGTTATACTCCCGCTCCGCGCTGAGGCATGAAGCGCGCCGCGCCGTCGTCCCTCCCGAGGCTTCGGGAGGGCGCTCGGATGGACCCGCCGAGGTGAGGAATGGACGCCAAACGTGAACAGGCGCTGGTAGGACTTTTCGTGGTGGTGGCCGCCGGCCTGTTGTTGGCTACCGTTTTCGCCCTGAGCGGCGCCTTCACGCGCGCGACGAACACTTACCGCGCCTACTTCAAATATGCCGGTGGGCTCGAGCCCGGCAAAGGTGTGCGCTACGCCGGCGGCCTCAAAATCGGCCGCGTCGAAAATGTTCGCGTGGATCCCAACGACGCCAGCCGCATGGAAGTCACCTTTAGCGTGGCTGAGGGCACGCCTGTCAAGAAAGACACCACCGTCAAGATCGCCGCGCTCAGCGCGCTGGGCGAAAATTATCTGGAGCTCAAGCCCGGCAAGAAAGACGCCCCCGACGCCAAGCCCGGCGACGCACTGCCCTCCGTCGAATTCTTCAGCCTGAGCGATCTCGGCGACACTCTCAGCGACCTCAAGCCCAAGGTGACCGCGCTCCTCGATGAGATGAATGGACGCATCGTGGAGCTGCGCGAGACCATCGCACGCGTCAACGACCTCATCAACGAGCGCAACCGCGAAAACGTCGCCGCTTCACTCTCCAACGTCCGCGGCATGCTCGAGGAAAATCGCCCCAAAGTGAAAAACACACTGAGCAACCTCGACGCGACGTCGGCCAAGATGCCCGCGCTGGTGGACGACTTCAAAAAGACCGTCGCCGACGCCGACAAAGCGCTCAAGAACATCGACGACATGCTCGGTGAAAACCGCAAGGACGTCCGCGAGTCCATTCAGAAACTGCACGAGACGCTGAATTCCGCGAGCTCGCTCGTCAACCAGCTCGACCACACCATGGGCTACAACGCCGAAAACATCGACGAGCTGCTCGAAAACATGCGCATGACCACGGAGAATTTGAAGCAGTTCACCGATGCCATCAAGGTCCGGCCGTACACGCTCATTCGCTCTTCGAATCCCCCGGACCGCAAGCCCGGCGCTCCGCCGAAAAAGTAGCGGCGGGGATGGGATTCGATTTTCCTGTTTTCATTTTGGACGCTTCGCTGGAGGTCGCAAAAATGTTCCGCCGAGTTCTTCTTGCTTCGGGCTTGTCCCTCGCGCTTCTTGCCTTGAGCTCTTGCGGCGCGGCCCGCCCCAGCATGTTTTACCAGCTGGACATTCCCGAATCCTCCGCGCTCGCCTCCGCGCCGCGCGTTCAGACCGATCTACTCGTCGGCCGCATCATCGCTCCACATCTCTACCGCGACGACCGCATCGTCTATCGCCATGGCAGCACGCAGCTCGGCGCCTACGAATATCATCGCTGGGCCGAGCCGCCCGCCGACACCATCGAGGGCCTTCTCGTCCGCGCCTTGCGCTCCTCCGGCAATTACCGCTCCGTACAGAGCCTGCGCTCCAACGCGCGCGGCGACTACATTCTTCGCGGCCACCTGCACGAGCTCGGTGAGATCACCGGATCGAATCTCGCCGGCCGCGTGGATTTCGAAGTCGAGCTCTTCAGCCAGAAGAGCGGCACGGTGGTTTGGTCCAAGCACTACAACAACGACGAATCCGTCAGCGGCAAGAAAGTGCCCGACGTGGTGGACGCGCTCAACAAAAACCTTCAGCGCGGCATCGACTCGGTGGTCGCCGGCCTCGCCGACTACTTCGCCAAGAATCCGCCGCAGCAGTAGCGCCATGCGGTGAATTTTTTCTTCGCCGCTGCTGCACGTTTCCCGCGCGCGATTCTTCCCGTTGTATAATTCGCGCGTTCCGCCGCGCCATGTCCCACCCGCGTCCCAACACGCCCATCGCGTCCTGGATTCCGTTCGGCATCGGCCAGACCAAACCTCATCACTACTGGGAAATGCTGCGCGCGCTGTGGGAGAACCGCGGCAATCTCCTGTACGCCTGGCGCATCCTGCGCCACGGCGTGTGCGACGGCTGCTCGCTCGGCCCGCGCGGCCTCGCCGACGACGCCATGAAGGGCGTGCATCTGTGTCTCGTGCGCCTGAAAATGCTGCGCACCAGCACCATGCCCGCGCTCGACGTGCGCCGGCTCGCGGACATTTCCCGCATCGAAAAACTCGACAGCCGCGAGCTGCGCGAACTCGGCCGCTTGCCGTACCCCATGCTGCGCAAAAACGGGGAGCCCGGCTTTTCGCGCATCTCCTGGGATGAAGCTTTCCGTCTTCTCGGCGCGCGCCTGCGCGAGATTTCCACGCGCGACCCCGATCGCCTGGCCGTCTACACGACCTCGCGCGGGCTGACCAACGAGACCTACTACGTCGCGCAAAAGTTCGCGCGCCTGCTGGGCACAAACAATATTGATAACGCTGCGCGTCTCTGCCACGCCGCGTCCACTGTCGCGCTCAAGCACACTCTCGGCGTGGGCGCCTCCACCTGCTCCTACACCGACTGGATCGGCACCGACCTGCTCGTGCTGCTCGGCAGCCACGTGGCCAACAACCAGCCCGTGGCCATGAAATATTTCTACTACGCGAAAAAACGCGGCGCGCGCATTCTCGTCGTCAATCCCTACCGCGAGCCAGCTCTCGAGCGTTACTGGGTCCCGTCTATTCCCAAGTCCGCGCTCTTCGGCACGAAGATGGCCGACGAGTTTTTCCAGGTGCGCGTCGGCGGCGACATCGCATTCCTGAACGGCGTGCTCAAGTGGCTCATCCTAAAAAACTGGCTCGACAATGAATTCATCGCCGCGCACACCGCCGGCTTCGAGGAAATGAAAGCCGCTCTGGAAAAGCAGTCCTGGGAAGAACTCGAGGAATCTTCCGGCGTCATCCGCGATCACATGCTGCGCTTCGCCGAAATTTACGCCTCCGTGAAAAACGCCGTCTTCATCTGGAGCATGGGGCTTACCCAGCACCGCTTCGGCGTGGAAAACGTGAAGGCCGTGGTCAATCTCGCGCTGGCTCGCGGCATGATTGGCCGCGCCAACGCCGGCGTGGTGCCCATCCGCGGACACTCCGGCGTGCAGGGCGCCGCCGAATGCGGCTCCGTGCCCAACACCTTTCCCGGCGGCTTCGCCGTCAACGACGAAAACGCGCGCCGCTTCAGCGAATTGTGGGGCGCGCCGGTGCCCGCAACGCCCGGCCTCTCCGCTCCGGAAATGCTGGACGCCGCCGGCCGCGACGCGCTCGATCTGCTGTGGTGCGCGGGCGGAAATTTTCTGGACACCCTGCCCGAACCCGAGCGCATGCGCGACGCCCTGGCGCGCGTCCCCGTCCGCGTGCACCAGGATCTTTTTCTCAACTCCTCCATGTTCGTCGAACCGCGCGAGTGCGTGCTGCTGTTGCCCGGCCGCACGCGCTACGAGCAGACCGGCGGCGGCACGCTGACCTCCACCGAGCGCCGCATCCGTTTTTCTCCGGAAATCCACGGCCCGCGGATCGGCGAGGCTATGAGCGAGTGGGAAATCTTCATGCGCGCGGGCGAAGCTGCGCTGCCACCCGAAAAACGCCATCTTCTGCACTTCGATTCCGCCGATGCACTGCGAGCGGAAATGGAGCGCGCGATGCCGATGTACGCGGGCATCGCCTCGCTGCGCGCGGAAGGCGACTCTGTGCAGTACGGCGGGCAGTTGCTTTGTGCCGGCGGCGTTTGCGCCAACCTTCCCGGCGCCCGCGCCCGCTTCACGCCGCTGGCCCCGCCGGTTGACGACCCTGTCATGCTGAATGCGCCAAAGTCTGGCGAACTATCACGCTTCTACCTCACCACGCGCCGCGGCAAGCAATTCAACTCCATGCTGTGGTCCGCGAGCGACCCGGTGACCGGCTGCACCCGCCGCGACGCCATTTTCATCTCGCACGAAGACGCGCACCGCCTGGGCCTGCGCAACGGCGACCCTGTCCTTCTCCGCGGCGCAGGTGCGAATCCTACAACGCGCGAAATGCGTGGCACCTGCAAAATCGCCTCGCTCAAATCCGGCACCTTGCAGGCCTTTTGGCCCGAAGCCAACGTGCTCATCTCTTCGCGCCTCGACCCCGCCTCCCACGAACCCGACTACAACGCCTGGGTCACACTCGAAAAACTCTAAGATTCACCTTGTCCCGGCCCAAATCCTTGCGCTGGTTCGCTTCCCGCCGAATTCTGTTGACACGCCCTTAGGGCTATGTTATTCCGCTCATATCGCTTGTGGTGGTGGCTGCCTACAGGGGGGTGGAATCAAGAAGCAGCGAGTGAGTTGATGCTCCGCGAGGCGGAGTGCTAACGAGTTCTATCCAGCAACACCCCACCCCACCCCGGGAGCGTGAAAGGCCGCCAGGCTTTTTGCGCTCCCGTTTTTTTCTGTCTACACACACCCCCCAAGCTGGAATTCAACGGTTTGCAATGAAAGTCCCTTCGGAATAAAAAAAAAGCACCCCGGTTTCCCGGGGGCCTCCTTGCTCATTTCCATTTTCTGTCCCCTACGCTGACACCGCCGCCGACTCTGCCTTGCCTCTGCGTTTTGTCTCGTAGAGCGCCTGATCCGCGCGCTCCAGTAATTTTTCCGGCGGCTCGCCCGAATGGTAGCCCGACCATCCGGCGCAACAGCTCACGGCAATCTTCGCGCTCTGGAAGTTCACTTCCACCGTGCCGATGCGTTCCACCAGCCGCCCGGCCATATCGGGCGGGCAATCCACCAGCAGGATCATGAATTCGTCGCCGCCCAGGCGCACGGCCAGGTCGGAGACGCGCACCAGCGTCTTGAGCCGCTCGGCAAATCTTTTCAGCACCTCGTCGCCCGCCAGGTGCCCGTGCTTGTCGTTGACCTGCTTGAAGTCGTTCAAGTCCAGCATGACCACCGTAAGCGGATGCCCCGAGCGGTGCGAGCGGGCCACCTCCGACGCCAGCCGCTCCTCCGCAAAACGCCGGTTGTGCAGTCCGGTGAGGGCATCCAGCATGGCCATTTGGTGCATGGCCTCCGCGTACGTTTCCAGTTTGGCGGTCTCTTCGATCTGCTCCGCGAGTTTCAGGTGCAGCCGCTTGACGATGATTTGCTGGTAGATGGCGTACGTGTTGAACAGCAGCACGGCCGCCGTCAGCCCGCGCACGGCTTGGTCCAGATTGAACTCAAAGAAATTCGACGCTCCCTGGTAGAGCGCGGGCAGGGTGAACGAGCCGACTGCCAGCGTCAGCAGCAGCATCACGGTGACGCTGGACCACCATAGCATCCAGTCGCGCCGCTGGAGCTTTTTCAGCCGCAGGCGATAATCAGACATGTTTCTCCCCGTGCTCGTCATCCTCCTTCCTCGGCAACTCCTGTTCCAACTTGCGGCTGAATTGTCGTGAGAGTATCGGTGGGTTAACTCGCTGAGCTTGCCTGTCTTACGCGCGCAGGGTGCATGCGCCGGCTGCACGGCCGCAGCCGCTTGGCCCCGATTCAGCACACTATTCCCGTTTAGGACTGCCTTGCCGCTTCCACTGCTCCGCAAAATGATCCGCTTCTCGCGTCGGCTTGGGGATGCGGTAGCCATCACACACCGCCAGCACCAAGGCAATCGCGCTGGGGAGCGCCACGCGGTGTCCCGCGGAGACGTAGATGGGCTTCACGTTCGTCCGCGTGCGCACCACCGCGCCAATCGTCTCGCCCACGTCCTGCAGCGCCGCCCAGCTTCCTGCCGCCCGCCCCGGCTCGCGATGTTCCCCGATCAGCCGCGACTTCGCGCAACCCACTGAGGCCCGGTCCAGCAGCACGCCCAGATGGCATGCCAGTCCGAACCGCCGCGGGTGAGCGTAACCCTGCGCGTCGCAAAAAATAACGTCCGGCTCCGCGCGGAGTTTGGACATGGCCGCGAGCAGCGCCGGCAGCTCCCGAAAACTCAACAGGCCCGGCACGTAGGGGAACTCCAGCGGCCGCTCCGCGCACGCCCGCTCGATTTCGCGCAGCTCCGGAAACGAATACACGATCACTCCCGCCAACGCGCGCCCCTGGCTGGTTCCTTTTCCGCGGAATTCAAACGCCACATCTGCCCCGGCTACAAAGCGCACCGCGTCGAGCCTCTTCTTGCCTTTTTGTCCGGACAGGCGGTCCTGGAGTTCCACGCGCCCGCGCAGTTCTTCCTGAATCCGCCGCGCCTCTTCCGGCGTCACGTCCCAGCGATGCAGTTCCCGCACCTTCATCCGGCCTCGTTGATGCTTAACTCTTCAACCTTGAACTCTTTAACTGTTTTTCTTCTTTGACACTGCCTCCGCAGGAGTATAATGCGCCCCATCGAGCACGTGGGAGTTGTCTTGTTCCGGCAGGCACCCCCAGCGTTCGGCCAAGAAAGAGGCACATTGTGGGGCTGGAAATCACGATCCGCGAAGAAGGCGACGTGACCATTCTGGAGTTGAAGGGCCGCGCCACCATCGGCCTGGGCAACGATATGCTCAACGCCAAGTTGCGCCAGGTGGTGGAGAGCGGCGCCAAGAAACTGCTGATCAACCTCGCCGGCATGACGCAGATTGACTCCTCTGGCATCAGCAGCCTCGTGCGCACCTTCGTCACCCTCGAGCGCAACCAGGGCACCCTCAAGCTGCTCGGTCCGGTCGGCCGCGTCAAGGAAGTGCTCGCCGTCACTCGCTTGCTCGCTGCGATCCCTACGTTCGAAGTCGAATCCGCCGCCCTCGCCAGCTTCAAAGCCTGACACCGCACCTTGTTGTTCCGACTTCTCTGCGCTCTCTGTGATTCTCTGTTCCCTCTGCGATAATGCTTCGGTTTTGTTCTTAGTTTTCCTCTTGCCGCATCTGTGCTGATCTATGTTCATGTGCGGTTCCAAATGTCTGTCCCCAAAAACAAAAACGCCGCCATTTTGGCGGCGTCACTCGGCCACTCTTGTCTAGCTACTAGCCACTAATCGCTAGCCACCTTTTTTCAGCTCTGCCAGCACCAATTTCGCCACTTCTTTCAGCGTCTCGAAGATGCCCTGTCCGGTGATGGCCACAGCTTCCACTACGGGCTCGCCTTTCTGCTGAAGTTGTTTGGTCAAGTCTTCCACCGCCATCACGCCCGGCAGGTCGCGCTTGTTCAGTTGCAGGACGTAAGGAATGGTGTTGAAGTCCAGTCCGTGGTCTCTCAAATTCTCTTTCAGGTTGTCGACGGTCTCGTGGTTGGCGTCCAAGCGTTCTTCCTGCGAGTCCGCCACAAACACGATGCCGTCCGCGCCCTTCAGAATCAGCTTGCGGCTGGCTTCGTAGAACACTTGCCCGGGCACGGTGTAGAGATGGAAGCGCGTCTTGAAGCCGCGCACGGTGCCGAGGTCCAGCGGCAGGAAGTCGAAGAACAGCGTGCGGTCCGTCTCCGTCGCCAGAGAGATCATCTTCCCTTTTTGTCCCTGGCCGGTATTTTCGTAGATCCACTGCAGGTTGGCGGTCTTGCCCCCCAGCCCAGGCCCGTAGTAGACGAGCTTGCAATTGATCTCCCGCGCTGGAAAGTTGATAAACGACACGTTTTCCCTCAGAACACAGGGGTGCTACTTATAGCACAAGGCCCTTGGCCCGGCCAACTGTCAATTCGCAAAGGGGCTTTTCGTGCGCGGTCAGGGGCCAGGTCCGCTTTTTGAACTCCGCGGGAGCCTGTCCTTTCCCCGCTCCGCGCTTTCTCTGCCACTCTGCTACTCTGTTGCTCTGCCACTCTGCCACTTTTTCACGGTTTTAACGGATGAACATCTTTCTCCACCGGCTTTACTGCAAGCTAACGAATTTTAGCGCCATTTGACTTCCCTCAAACCCTTTGTTACTCTCCGCGCATGGCTCGCCGTGGCAAGGCCCCCAAGCGACGCAGCACGTCTCGCAGTCGAGGTGCTCGCTCCAAGTCCAAGCTACTGAAATCAAAGATGTTACATAAGGGAAACCACCGCCGCAAGACGGCCGAAGAATTGCTGGACCCCGCCGTCCAGGCGCAACTCAAGCTCTTTGACGACGCCGCGCGCTATTTCCAGCAGCAAAAGTTTCACCGGGCGCAGCAAGTCTACGAAAAAGTCCTCACCGGCCCCAGCCGGGAGCTGGCCGACCGCGCCGGCATGCATCTGCGCGTCTGCCAGCAGCGCATTGCCCGGCCGCCGGTGGCCACTCTGCGCTCGGCCGAAAGCCATTACCATCACGGCGTAGCCATGATGAACCTGGGTCACTGGGACGAGGCTCGCGAGCATCTCGAAAAAGCTAAAAAGCTTTCGCCCAAGTCCGACTTCATCCACTACGCCCTGGCCGCGCTGGATTGCCTGATCGGCGAGATCGATTCCGCCATGGCGCACTTGAAAGCGGCCATCGAGTTGCGCCCGGAAAACCGCTACCACGCGCGCAATGATGAAGACTTTGCCTCTCTGCAGGAAGATCCCCGCTTCACGGAACTCCTCTACCCCGAACGCGAGTTCCCGGCGTAAACTGGTGCGGAACTTCAACCGGCTATGAAACCCGCCGCAAAAAACATTCCCTCATCGGTTCGAATTGTCGCCGTGGGCGGCGGCACCGGCCTTGCCACGTTGCTGCGCGCGTTGAAGGAGCACGTTTCCCGGCGCAGGTCGGAGGACGAGCGCATGCCCATTGCCGACCTCGCCGCGGTGGTCACCGTCACCGACGACGGGGGCAGCTCCGGCCGCCTGCGCCGCGACTACGCCATGCTGCCGCCGGGCGACATCCGCAATTGCATGGTCGCGCTTTCCAAGGACGCCGCGCTGCTCAGCCGGCTTTTCCAGTACCGTTTTCCTGGGGCGGCGAGCGGGGGCGGCCTGCGCGGACACAGCTTCGGCAATCTCTTTCTCGCCGCGCTCACCCGCGTCACCGGAGACTTTCCCGAGGCCGTGCGCCTGTCCGGGCAGGTGCTGGCCATCCGCGGGCGCATTTTCCCCTCCACCGCGCAAAACGTCACGCTGGAAGCCGTGCTCGAAGGCGGCCGCGTGGTCCGCGGCGAAACGAAAATTTCGCGCTCGAAAAAACGCATCCGCCGCGTGCGCCTTTCACCGCGCAGCGTCCGCCCGCTGCCGCAGGCCCTCGACGCCATTCGCGACGCCGACCTCATTTTTTTCGGACCGGGGTCGCTCTTCACCAGCATCATTCCCAACCTGCTGGTGCGCGGCGTCGTGGACGCCATGCGCAAGTCCAAAGCCACGCGGATTTACGTGGCCAACTTGATGACCCAACCGGGCGAGACGCAGGGCTTCTCCGTTGCCGACCACGTCCGCGCCATCTACGACCACACCGGCCCGGGCCTGTTCGACTGGATCATCGTCAACAACGGCCGCGTTTCTCCGCGCCTGCTGCGCCGCTACCGCGCCGAAGGCGCCGAACAGGTCCGCGTGGACATGGACGAATTGCAGCAGCTCGGCTTGCGCGTGGTCCTCGACCATCTCGTCGAGGAAGATCGTGTCGCGCGTCACGACGTCGCCCGCCACGACGCGGCCCGCCTCACCAAACTTCTCCTCGAAGAATTCATCCACCCCCGCGCGTAGCGCAGCCACTCTTGGCTGCGCGCTTGCTTGCGCAGGCAGGAGTGCCTGCGCTACCTCCTCGAAGAATTCATCCACCGCCGCGTGTAGCACAGGCTTGTAGCCTGTGTGCTTTTGTCTTTCTCTGCTGTCTCTCCTCGCCACTCGCCACTTCTTTACATCTTCTCCGCCGCCGCGAGTTGCAGTTTCCGCAGCGCACGCACGCGTTCCTTGTACCGCTCGCGGCTCAACCGGTGCATCCGGTAGAGCATATACAAGTAGCGCGACGCATGAGCGGGTCCCTTTTCCCGGTTGCAGCGTTCGCAGCAAGCCACGGAATTCTCCATGCGCGTCGAACCCCCGGCGCTGATCGGTTCCAAGTGGTCCACATGCAGTTCGGTGATCTCCAGCCGCTTCCGGCAGTAGAAGCACCGGTCGCGGTCCCGTCGCAGCAGCGCCCGCCGCTTCGCCGGGTCCTTGTACGCCAGCAACGCTTCGTCGAGGTTCACCTTTTTGTAGCCCCCGCGATGCAGCCAATCCACAATCTCTTCCGGCAGGAACACCTCCAGCACCACGCCCCGCTGGTTGTGTCCCCGGAAAGCTACGCACCCTTTTCGAGCCAGCCGCCCGAGGTGCTCGTTTAAGTTAAATTCGCTCCGCTGGATGCCTTCCCCCAGCGTCTTCTTGAGGACCGTCACTAGCCGCGAACCGGCCAGGCGCGAGTGCCGCATCAGATAGAAATAAATTGCCTGCTCCGTCACCTTCAGCTTCAATAGCGGCACCAGGTAGTCCACCGCCTCCGCCCAAACCCTCTTCCAATTCACCTGCTCTTTCATCGCTGCACCTTGACTCCCCCCGCGCGTCATCCGCTGCTGACATTTTCATCGAGTAAACCTTACTTTTCTATATTAACTTATAGAAATAGCCTTGTCAAGGGTTATTCCCCGTCGCCGGCTGCCGCGCCATGAGTCTCGGCCCAATGAAGTGCGGTTTCAGCCGGCCTTGCTGGCCTGCAATTTGGGCAATTTGTGCCCACGATTGGCGTTGCCGAGGAAGTTTGGGAACTGGTCGTTGACGAGCTTGCAGCCGCGCAGGTTCATCCAGTGCACCCAGAAATCAATTCCGGCTGATTGCCATTAAAATAGTATTGACAAATTCATACGGACCTGCCATAGTCCCAGCATGGTAACCACTAACGCGTACAAGGTTACGATGTTCTTCCCGCTTCTGAATAATAACGACGAAGTGTACGGACCCGAAATATGGGATTGGTGGTACGACCAGATGAGGACCATTCTTGCAGGCTTTACGGACCTGGGACACGTGAAGGGCTTTTGGTTTGGACGTTCAGACGAGAACCGGTGGATCGTTGCAGTCGTGAAGAGCGAGCAAAAGGTGGAAGTTCTTCGGGAGTTCTTGGAAATGGCCGCGACGAAAAAGTATTTCGACCAGGAGAAGATGTATTTGGAATATCACCCGACATGCTACGAGGAGATTTCTCGTGCATAACCTTAGACTATTGCGAGGACGATGCGATGGAATATCGAAACTCGGACCTGAGAATCAATTTGGACAGCCTGAATGATGAAGAAAAGCGATTCTATCAGCGGGCACTCAAGAAGTTCCGGCAAAATGCGGGCTGGCTGGAGTTTGACGATTTTGTATTGGGTATGCGATCGCCGCTGTATTCCGGAAAACGCTCCCATCATGATGTATTGAAACATCCCTTGCACCTGGCACTGAAGGACATGTCCCTTCAGTTGGGGATCAGACAAGGGATGATCGCGAAGAGCAAGAGGGAGCACCAAGCCATTGCCTAGAGGCGGCAAGCGGACAGGGGCCGGGCGTCCACTGAAAAGCGGAACGCACAGGACGAGTGTCACTTGGCGCTTGCCCATTCATCTGCTCACGCGGATCTATAAGAATGCAGAATTTGAGGAAATCACTGTTACGGCGTGGGTGGAGCGGGCGTTGGAACGAGACCTGCGCCACCCAGTGATGCCAGGGCAACCCAATAGCGACTTGTGATCCGACTGCTCGGTGGGTGGTGAAGCGTGTGCCGCCCGCTGAGTCAAAGGGTGAAATGGCACAAGACGACATTGTGTTGATCATTGACCCTAAGCCATGATTTCCAATATGCGGTGCTTGCTTATAGCTGTGCTGTTCGCCGTCAGTCAGACACCTTCGCCAGTCCCGCGGAAGGCAGCCGATCATCCCGCTAGCGCAAGCCGTCCCACCAAGAGCCAAGCCCAAACTAAAAAGGAACCAGCCGCTCGCCCGATAGCCCCTATCAATACGGCAGAAACCCCAAAAAATAAGGACTCCAGTAAAGATGAAAGAAGCAAAGATACACAACAACCCATAAGAGTCCGCGAACTTCCCCCCGTGTCTGTAACGAAGGATTGGACTGACAGAGTCTATTGGGTTTTCAGTGGCCTTCTGGTCGTTGTGGGTGCTTTGCAATCGTGGCTTTTGTATCGGACGCGCAAAGTTATTAGAGAACAGGCTGACATCATGGAGCGGCAAACTAAAGCAACTGAAATTGCCGCCAATGCCGCCAAGAAAAGCGCGGATACCGCCGAACGTGCACTTATTCTGTCTGAACGAGCCGATATTTTGCTCGAAGGCGTGAATTTTGAACCACCTATTGGTGGCGGCACTATCATCGGATGGACACGGGTTGTTCTTGTCTTCAAGAATTTTGGGCGCACTAGAGCAAGAGATGTGTTTTTTCAGTGCCATTTCGTTTTGCCAAACGATAGTGAAGCAAAAACGGACCCTCCCGATGGGCCGCTCATAATGGGAGCTGGAGACCAACAAACCGTAGCCCTGCAAAAGTTCAAAGAGCGGATGAACGAAGACACCTACAACAAAATCATAACTGGACAGATTCAGCTCCGTTTCGAGGCGAAAGTCACCTACTCCGATGTCTTTGACCTTACACACAAGACCTGCTTCACTGGAGTTTTTAGCCATCTCCATCGTTGCTTTTTGGTAGAGCGCCAAGATGCTGATTAACACTGCGGCCACTCCGATAAGCGATATATAGCCAGCGAATTTGGCGGTATCCCTCAAATTAGAACACTACCCTGCATTCCCTCGCCTTGCGCCGCGTCCCCGGCGTCCTTATACTTATGCGCCGCCGCTGGAAAGCTTTCCGATATCGCGCGTTCCGGCCGCACTCATTCGCCATCCTACCGGGCAAGAGAGGACGCCATGGCTACCGTCACCGTCAAGAACGAGTTGAACGTTTACGAGTCCGCCGCCGCGCGTTTCGAGCTCGCCGCTCACAAACTCAGCCTCGAAGAAGGCCTCTACAAATACCTGCAATATCCCAACAAGGAAATCACCGTGTACATTCCGGTGGGCATGGACGACGGCCGCCTGGAAGTCTTCATCGGCTACCGCGTGCACCATTCCATCGTCCGCGGCCCCTGCAAGGGCGGCATCCGCTTCGACCCCGGCGTCACGCTAGACGAAATCCGCGCCCTCGCAGCCTGGATGACCTGGAAATGCGCCGTAGTGGACATCCCCTTCGGCGGCGCCAAGGGCGGCGTCATTTGCGATCCATCCAAACTTTCCCGCGGCGAACTCGAGCGCATCACCCGGCGCTACACCGCCGAGCTGATTGACTGGTTCGGGCCCGAGCGCGACGTCCCCGCTCCCGACGTGGGCACCAACGAGCAGGTCATGGCCTGGATCATGGACACTTACTCCATGCACATGCGCCACACCACCACCGCCGTGGTCACCGGCAAACCCTTCGACATCGGCGGCTCGCGCGGGCGCAAGCAGGCCACCGGGCGCGGCTGCATGATGGTTTGCGACAAAGCTCTCGAACATCTGAAAATGAAAAAGGAAGGCTGCCGCGTGATTGTGCAGGGCTTCGGCAACGTCGGCTCCTGGGCCGCGCGCCTGATGCACGAAGCCGGCTACAAAATCGTCGGCGTCGCCGATATCCACGGCGCGCTGTACAACGAAAACGGCCTCGACGCCACCAAGCTGATGGACTGGGTGCACGTGCAGCGCAAACCCCTGGCGGAATTTCCCCAGGGCGGCGCGAAAATGTCCAACACCGATATTCTTTTTCAGCCCTGCGACATCCTGCTTCCCGCGGCCACGGAAAATCAGCTCACCAGCAAAAACGCCCATCAGGTGCAGGCAAAAATTCTGTGCGAGGGCGCCAACGGCCCCACCACCGCTCCCGCCGATGAAATCCTCGAAAGCAAAGGCGTCTTCGTCATCCCCGACATCCTGGCCAACGCCGGCGGCGTCACGGTGAGCTACTTCGAATGGGTGCAGGACCGCATGGGGTTTTTCTGGCGCGAAAACGAGGTCAACGAGCGCTTGCAGGACGTCATGGACCGCAGCTTCAGCTACGTAGTGCGCTACGCCGGCGAGCACGGCGTGCCCAACCGCATCGCCGCCTACATGCTGGCCATCGACCGCGTGGCCACGGCACTGAAGATGCGCGGCATCTACGCATAATTCGGGGGCCAGGGATCAGGGACCAGGGGTTAGGGCCAGAGGAGAAGCATGATGGAATGCCTTTCCCCTCCTCGACTTTCTCTCATAAAATCAGTAATCTCTCCTCGGCTCCATTTCCCGATTTTCGTTTTTCGTCCCGAAGCTTCGGGATTCGAATTTCGATGCTGCCCGAAACCATTTCGCACGGCGCACTCAAGACTGAAGACGAGCACCGCCGCGATGTCTGCACCGTGGGCCGCTGGGTGCACGCCCGCGGCTACGTCGCCGCCACGGACGGCAACATCTCCGTCCGCCTCGACCACAAGCGCGTGCTCACGTCGCCCACGGCCATCAGCAAGGGCATGATGACTCCCGACGATCTGGTCGTCACCGATATGGACGGAAAAAGACTTTCCGGCCGCCGCAATGCCAGCTCGGAGCTGGCTATGCACCTGCTCGTCTACAAGCGCCGCCCGGACATTCATTCCGTGTGCCACGCGCATCCGCCGGTGGCCACCGGCTACGCCGCCGCGGGCATTGCGCTGAACAAAGCGCTGGTCAGCGAGGTGGTGCTCTCGCTCGGCTGCATCCCGGTGGCGAAATACGGCACGCCAGGCACGCCCGAACTCACCGAAGCGCTGGAGCCGCTGGTGCCCAGTTACGACGCCATTCTCATGGCCAATCACGGTGTGGTCACCTACGGCCCGGACCTGCTCAGCGCGTGGTTCCGCATGGAGACCACCGAGCACTTCGCCCGCGTTTCCCTGGTCACCGAGCTTCTTGGTAAACAAGTCTTGCTTTCCGGCGAGGATGTGGAAAAATTGCTCGCGGCGCGGGTCCGCTATGGTCTGAGCACCGCGGCCCAGGTCGGCCCGGCGTGCCCGGTCACGGCGGAGTCGGCTGCGCCGGATCGCGTCACGCTTTCGCGTGATGAGCTGGAAGCGCTGGTGGAAGACGCCGTCCGCCGCGATCGTGCGCATCGGTAAAGCAGGAAACAGGGATTAGGGTCCCGAGTTTCGATTTTCGTATTTCGATTTTCGGTTTTCTCCGGAGGAGACAGAATGGGTGAAGCACTGGGAATGATCGAGACGCGCGGCTTCGTGGCCATGATCGAGGCGTCCGACGCCATGGTCAAGGCCGCCAAGGTCACACTGGTCGGCTGGGAAAAAATCGGGTCCGGCTACGTCACCGCGATGGTGCGCGGCGACGTCGCCGCCGTCAAGGCCGCCACCGACGCCGGCGCAGCTGCCGCGCGCCGCGTGGGCGAGCTGATTGCCGTCCACGTCATCCCGCGGCCGCACCAGTCGCTCGAGGACGTGCTGCCCATCGGCAGGTCGATGGCCGCTTCCGCGAAGTAGTTTTCGCGGACGCTTTGTGGGGCGGGGTTGCAACCCCGCCGTACGCCAACACGCCACGAAGGGGCTTCAGCCCCTGAAGTACGCTTGTCATTCCGAGCGCGCCGCCGGCGTACGAGAAACCAATTCTGCCTTTTTCGAGTTTCGGTTTTGCTAGCCACTAGTCACTAACCACTAGCCTCTATGATCCTCGCCCGCATCGCCGGCACCGTTGTTTCCACGAAGAAAGACCCGCGCCTGGAAGGCAAGAAACTCCTCATCGTCAAACCCGTTTCGCCAGAAGGCGCCGACGAAGCCGGCTACCTGATCGCCGTGGACACCGTGGGCGCGGGCGCCGGGGAAACCGTGCTGGTGGTCTCCGGCAGCTCCGCGCGCATGGCCGCCGAGTGCAAGGACCGCCCGGTGGACGCCGCCATCGTCGGCATCGTGGACACCGTCAAGCTCGACGCGCTGCAAGAGGCGAGCGTTGTCGCCGGACGCAAGCGCTAGCGCGGGCAGATCTTTCGGGATTCGAGCTTCGTTCTTCTCATGCAACTCGGCCGCATCATCGGCACCGTCGTCTGCACCGTAAAAAACCCTTCGCTGGAAGGGAAGAAGCTCCTGCTCGTCCAGCCGCTTAACCGCCACGGAAAAGACAAAGGCAAGCCGCTGGTGGCCGTGGACTCCGTGGGCGCGGGCGCCGGGGAAACCATTTACTGGTGCAAGGGCCGCGAAGCCAGCTATCCCTTCGCTCCCAACGAAATCCCCACCGAAGCCACGATCGTCGGCATCGTGGATACAATCAACGTGCCCGCCGAGGGACCGAAATGACCAGGTTTTCGGTTTTCGATTTTCGCTTTTCGACGCCGCTATGTTAATTGCTCGCGTCATCGGCGACGTCGTCGCCACGCAAAAATCGCCCTCGCACGAGGGCCGCAAAATTCTTGTCGTCCAGCCGCTCAATCTCGACGGCTCCGACCGCGGTGACGCCGTCCTCGCGCTCGACGCGGTGCAAGCCGGCGTGGGCGACCGCGTGCTCCTCGCCACCGAGGGATGGGGCGCCATGACCGCCGTCGGCCGCCCCAACTCCCCCATCGACACCGCCGTCATCGGCATCATCGACGCCATCGATTTGCACGACAAACCATAATCCGCGGATTACACAGCCGGAAAATAGAAAAGAGGCTGCGAATTTGAGCGGTGTTCCTATTTTCTATTTTCTCTTTTCTATTTTCGTTTTTCAGCTCTTGGCCTTTTTCGTTCTCTCCGCTATCATCGAAGCACATGCGAACTCAGATGGCTTCCCCAGCGCCGTTGGACCGCTCCGCGCTCGAACGTTCCGTCGCTCCGTTCGGGTTCAGCCGCAATCTGCCCCAGGAGGCCTACACCTCCACCGCCGTGCTGAACTGGGAGCTGCACCATCTTTACGAGTCCGCCTGGGTGTGTGTGGGACGCGCCGACGACCTCGCCCGGCCCGGCGACTACCGCGCCATTCGCATTGGCGAAGACGGCATCATCCTCGGCCGCGACGACGGCGGCACGCTGCGCGGCTTCTACAACGTCTGCTCGCATCGCGCGCACGAGCTCATCGAGCCCGGCCAGTGCACCAGTTCGCGCCATCTCCGCTGCGCCTATCACGGCTGGACCTACAACCTCGACGGCTCGCTAAAGGCCGCGCCGCGCGCCAGCGATCTGCCCGGCTTCGACCCCGCCGTCTTCGGCCTGCCGCCCGCGCGCGTGGAGTCCTGGCACGGCTGGGTTTTCGTGAACGCGTCCGGCGACGCGCCGCCGCTGGCCGATTGGGTCGGCGACCTGGAAGAAATCGTTGCGCCCTACCAGCCCGAGCGCCTGCGGCTCGGCGTCGAGAAAACCTACGACGTGGCTACCAACTGGAAGCTCATCCACGAGAACTACCACGAGTGCTACCACTGTCCCACGATCCACCCGGAACTTTGCCGCGTCAGCCCGCCCAATAGCGGCGTCAACATTGATTGTTCCGGTGCGTGGATCGGCGGCAGGATGGCGCTCGCCGAGCACGCGGTCACCATGTCCATGGACGGCCAGAGCCACGGCGTAATGCTCCCCGGCCTCTCCGCCGAGCAGCGCCGCAAGCTCGAATACTATGCCGTGCTGCCCAATGTTTTTTTGAGTCTTCATCCCGACTACGTTCTGACCCACCGCATTGAGCCACTCGCGCCCGGCCGCACCAAAATCGAATGCCAGTGGCTTTTCCCTCCGGAAGCATTCGAGAAAGAAAATTTCTCGCCCGACTATGCCTTCGAGTTTTGGGACGTCACCAATCTGCAAGACTGGAAGGCTATCGAGTCCGTTTATCGCGGCGTGTCCTCGCGCGGCTACCGCCCGGGCCCGCTGGCGCCCAAGGAAGACGCCGTGTACGGCTTCGTCACGCGCATCGCCCGCGCCTACCTCGACGGCGGCTTCTCCCTCGCCGTCCCCGCCGCCGCTTCGCTGCGTTGACACCCGCGTTGCGCTCCTGAATAATCGCTCCCCATGATCGGCCATCTGCGCGGCACATTGATTGACAAGCGCCCCAACCAGGTCCTGCTGGACGTGGCCGGCGTGGGCTACCAGGTGCAAATCCCGCTCTCGACCTTTTATGCCATCGGCGAACTAAAGGACGAAGTCTCGCTGCTCATTCACACGCACGTCCGCGACGACGCGCTGCTTCTCTACGGCTTCCTCACCGCGCGCGAAAAGCATTTCTTCGAGCTGCTGATTTCCGCCTCCGGCGTCGGCCCGTCGCTGGCGCTGAAAATTCTCTCCGGCATGAGCGTGGACGACCTGATCCCCGCTATCCGCGCCGGCGACCTCCTCCAGCTCACGCGCATTCCCGGCGTGGGCAAGAAAACCGCCGAGCGCATCGTCGTCGAGTTGCGCGACAAGCTCGCGCAGATGGAAGCCGCCGGGCCCGCGGAGGAAAAGCCCGCTGCCCGTGGCGGTCTGGCCGCCGACGTGGTTTCCGCCCTGCTCAATCTTGGCTACGACCGCCGCACCGCGGAAAAAGCCGCCGAGGAAGCCCAGCGCAATGGAGGCAGCAATTCCTTCGAGGCGCTACTGCGGGCGTCCTTGCAATCGCTCAGCCGCCCTACCGCGCGTGGAACCGGCTGACCCTTGTAAGCGTCATTCCGAGCGAAGCGAGGAATCCCTCTGCGATCCATCGGTTTCTCCGCTCCCTCGTTTTTCGCTTTTCGCTTTTCGTCTTTCGGTCTTCTTGGGAGTTTTTCTTGATCGCCATTCTTTGGGAATACTCGGTCCCGCACGAAAACCTCGCCGAGTTCGAGCGTCACTACGACTCCTCGGGCACGTGGGTGATTTTTTTTCGTAAATCCGCCGCGTATCACGGCACCGTGCTTCTGCGCGACCCCGACACCCTCGGCCGCTACATGACACTCGACCACTGGGATTCCTTGGACGCCTACCAGTCCTTTTGCGTCGAGCACGAAGCCGAGTACCTCCGCATCGACGCCATGTGCGCCACGCTCACCGGCTCCGAGCGCCGCCTCGGCCTCTTCCAGGTCTTGTAACGCCGCTTTTCGTTTTTCGCTTTTCGATTTTCGTTCGTCTATACTCGTGCCTCGGCGGCACGCTGACAAATGACCAACCCTCCCCATCGCGTCGTTTCCGGCCAGGCGTTTGATGAGGACGCCCGCATCGAGGCCTCCGTCCGCCCGAAAAAGCTCGCCGACTTCACCGGCCAGGTGCGCCTGAAGGAGAACCTCGAAATCGCCATTCAGGCCGCGCGTTCCCGCGGCGATGCGCTCGACCACGTCCTGTTCTTCGGCCCGCCCGGCCTGGGCAAAACCACGCTGGCGCAAATTCTCGCCAACGAACTCGGCGTGGTCATCAAAACTTCCAGCGGCCCGCTGCTGGAGCGCAAGGGCGACCTCACCGCCGTGCTCACCTCGCTCGAAGCGCGCGAGGTTTTTTTCCTCGACGAAATCCACCGCTTGCTGCCCAGCATCGAGGAAATTCTTTATCCGGCGATGGAGGACTACCGCATCGACCTGATCATCGGCCAGGGCCCCGGCGCGCGCATCCATGCCTACAAGCTCAATAAGTTCACCCTGGTCGGCGCCACCACCCGCGCGGGACTGATCACCGCGCCGCTGCGCTCGCGCTTCGGCATCGTCCATCGCCTCGATTTCTACACGCCCGCGGACCTGCACGAAATCGTGCACCGCTCGGCAAAAATTCTTAGCATCCCCATTGACGACGAGGGCGCGCACGAAATCGCTCGCCGCGCGCGTGGCACTCCGCGTGTCGCTAATCGTCTGCTGCGCCGCGTCCGCGATTACGCGCAGGTGAAAGCCGACGGAAAGATCTGGCTCAACGTGGCTCGCGAAGCGCTGCAAATGCTCGGCGTGGACGACCACGGCCTCGACGACATGGACCGCCAACTCCTGCACACTATCATTCAGAAGTACAACGGCGGCCCCGTCGGATTGAACACGCTGGCCGCGTCGCTGAGCGAGGAAGAAGACGCCATCGAAGAACTCTGCGAGCCGGACCTCATGCAGATGGGCCTGCTCGACCGCCCCCCTCGCGGCCGCGTCGCCACGCCTCTCGCCTATTCCCACATGGGCATCTCCGACACCCGCCCCCAGCATCCGCTGTTCTGACGAAACTCGAAAAACGAAAATCGAAACTCGGCCTGCCATCATGTTTCGGGTACTTCCTTGCCGAGTTTCGAATTTCGAGTTTCGATTTTCTTTTATCCAAGCGGCGCAGCTACAATCCAGTCCGTGACCCACGCCAAGATCATCTACCTTTCGTTGGGCTCGAACTTAGGTGATCGCGCCGCGCACCTTGCTGCCGCGATCGACGCGCTCGCTCCCGCCGGCATCCGCGTCACCAAGCAATCGTCTTTATACGCCACCGAGCCGGTAGACTTGCCCTCGCAACAGTGGTTCCTGAATTGCTGCATCGAAGCAGAAACCGCGCTGATGCCCCGCCAGCTTCTGCACGCGCTGCGAGAAATCACCAAACACATTGGCGGGCGGAAAATTGTCCGCAAGGGCCCCCGTGCCATCGACATCGACATCCTTCTCTACGGCTCGAGCACCGTGCGCCTGCCGGAGCTGACCATCCCACACCCGCGCATGGCCGCGCGCCGTTTTGTGCTCGTGCCGCTCGCGGAAATTGCGCCGTCGCTACGCCACCCGCTGCTCAAGCGCACCATCGCCGAGCTTCTCGCCGCCTGCCCCGACACCGCCCGTGTTCGCTTGTGGTAGGATTCCGCGCAAAGGTGAAGTCATCCGCATCGATCTTGACAAAATCATAGAGCTAAGACACAGCGTGTTTGTGACCTTGACACGGCAGGTACCCAAGCGTAGCGTTGAGGCATAGAGAAAATCTGCTTTCTCTTTCGGCCGTACGCTTGGGCCTTTCAACGCGCCCAGCCCCAGGAGAACCACGTTCACACTAGGAGGGAAGATGCAGCGGACCCTCATGGTCATGGTTCTTTCGTGTCTAGTCGTGTCCCCCGCGTTGGGTCAAGACAAGAGTCAGTGGTCGGCAAAATATATGGCAGGGGCAAGAAAGTCAGCGGTTGGCGCCAAGGTGACCCTGAGTGTTTCGCCGCAGGGTGTACTTTGCAAAAAGGGAAAGAATGTCGTTCTCCAGTTCCCGATTGAAAGCGTTGAACAGGTTGGATACGACACGAAAGCACACAGCAAAGGTTGGGCCTTTCTACGTGTCGCCGGCAACGCCCAAGGCGACTGGGGGCTGGTGTCGGTGCCAAGCTTGATCGGAGCGGCGATCGCGGCGCCTTTTAAGACAACCCGGCACTTCATCCGCATCTTATGGCAGCAAGACGGGGAGCCGCAGGAAGCGCTCCTCGAAGTCGGCAAGGGTGATTACAGCGCCGTCCTCGCCCGGCTCCAGGCTGTCACTGGCAAACCCTGGCAAAACCTGCCGGAAGCGCGGAAAAAGCTTCGGATGGAGTTAGAGGAAGCCAAAGTCCGGAAATCGCCGATTCAGATTGAGCGCGCCGCGCTGGTGAACGAGGTGGAACTAGAGCCTGGTTTTTATCAAATCATCCTGCTCAATCGGGCCGAAGGCCGCGGCGAGGTTTATTTCTTCAAGGGGCAGGATGTGGATACTGGTCGAATAGCGGCCCAGGCTGTAGTCAACGTCAAAGCGCCAGAAGATCCGTCGCTCTCCGAGGCGGTCAGCTACGCGACCCTGGAAGGAGTTAGGACGATCTCCTCGATCCGCTTGCCGGAAAAAACGCTGAGTTTCATCGCGGGCCGGCTTGCCGTCCGCGTCGAGAAGTCGGCGCACAGTTCTTACGCGGGAAGCGGGAAATGGGCGGTGGTCACCTCGGCAGAGTATCGGGGTGAGCCAGCCTTCCTTTTTCACGTTGTGTATTTGCAATTTCTGCGAGTATGCGAGGGTCAGTTGTTTGTGACACGCACCCATGTGGCGCTTGAACTGGCGCCCAGCAATTCCGCTCCGCACTGCGATACCTTCAGCGCGCTGCGCTCCGAGGTCAAAGCCAGCCTGAAGAAAGGGAAGTGGACGAACAATTTTTTCTCCCTCAGTGTAGCCGGCAAATCGCGCAGCTTCCAGCCCGTCCTTGAGGGACCGACCAAATCGAACCGACTCGCTCAATTGGGCAAGAGTCGGGACGCCGCGCGAGAGTATGCCGCCTTTTTTGTCAGGGCGGTATCCGATTTCGATGCCGTGCAGCTTGAATCCCGGCCTCCGGCACCGCCGCAACTATGACTACGATCGCTTCTGGGTGGCCTTTCCTCTCAAAGATGCTTCCGGAGAACCGCTGATGTCCCTCGACGGCGATATCGAGCTGGTGGTGCGCATCTTCGACAAGGAAGGCCGCGTCCGCTGGCACGTCCCCGACTCCATCCGCCAGCGCCTCGCTTCCCGAGCCCCAGCGAAATAGTAGCGGCCTGAGGCAGCAGCGTGCGTTGCTCGCGGACGCAAGGCGAAAATAGAAAAGGGAAAATAGAAAAGAGGCTGCCAACTTGGATGGGCGGCCTCTTTTCCATTTTCTATTTTCTGTTTCTGTCAACTGGTTTTCAGAATCTTCACCCAGTGCAGCAGCAGGTTCTTCGGCGCCAGCGATTCCAGTTCGATGGCCGCGTACCTGCCTTCACTGGTCTGCCGCCAGCGGTACACGCCCGGCTCGCTTTCTTCGTTCACGCGCCCGCGCAGCGGCTCGAGGAACGCGCGCGCATCTTCCACCGAGGCGCGCTCCTGCGTGCGCGGCCGCGCCAGCGCTTCCACCACGTAACTCTTCAGCAGCTTCGGCCAGTACACCCGGAAGAGCGCTTCCGACGCGAACGCGTCGCTCCACGCCACTTCGCCGCCGTAAGCCACCACCACGCCGATTACGCGCTCGCCTTTCAGTCCCGCGGTCGCTTTTTCAAATCGCCTTGAAATCTCCGCCGCAAACGTCTCCACCGACTGTCCCACGCGCGATTTGTTGTAAATCTTGTCGTACGATTCGGTCCGCGCTTCCACGACGGCTGTCTCCAGCGCCTCGCGCGAAAGCGCCGGCGCGGAAGCCGCTCTTCCAGCAATCCCGCCGCCTGCGCCGCCGCCGGAGGCGGTTGGAGTAGAGGTCGTCCCGCTGCGCACCGCGGCCCACACTTCGTCCTGCTTCTGGTCCACCGCGGCTTTTTCGCGCACGCTGGGGTGCACCATGAACTTCGACGCGTTGAACTGATCGGACGCGCCCGTCCACCGCCCGTGTTCCACACAGAACACGTCCAGCGGCAGCGGCTCCGCGCCCGGCGGCACGATGCGGTCCTTGGCGATCACGCGGTCCTGCTTTCCGCCGGAGACCACCTCGCCCGCCAGCAGAACCAGCGGACGCTTCCCGCGGTTAATCAGCACCAGTTGATTTACCTGCGGCCCGCTGGAGTATTGCACCGGCCGCCCATCGCGCGACCTTCGAATGATCTGGCCGCCGCTTTCGCTGACCACGGCATCGCCCGACGCCAGCGCCTCATCCAGCGTCGCAAAACCGCCCGTGTTCGCTTCGGCGCGCGACACCACCGGAAACACCGTCAGGTTTTCGTAGCTCACTCCTCCCAGCACTTCCCACTCCGGTACGACCGGCTTTCCGGCCGGTCCACTTCTACCGCCGCCCGTTTTCACCGGGTACAACACGCGTTCCTGCGCGTCGCCGCAAGCGCATGTGTCGATTACCGCTCCGCCGACCAGCGCGGCTGCTGCCAGCAACCCTGCCGCCAGCGTCAGCACAAACGCCGTTGCTCCTGCTCGTGAACTTCTGAGTGCTTTGAAGCTCTTGATGCCCATGATTTCCTCCTGCGTGTCCGAGAATTCCACTCGCGAGGTTGCCCCTCATCCTTCGAACGCCCCCGCCCAATTTTCTTGCACGCTTTCTCGGAAAACTGACCCTTGCTCCCGGGTCCCTGCTTTCCTCTGTGTGCATCTGCGTCCATCTGCGGTTACAATCCTCTTTCCTAATGACGGTGCTGCCATGAAAATTCGCTTATTCTTTGCGCTGCCGCTCCTGCTGCTCGCGTCTCTTCTCGCGTTCGCACAAGCACCCGCGCGCAACGTAAATCCATCGCGTCTCTGGTCCACGCTGGAAAAACTTTCTGAGTTCGGCCGCCCCGCGGGCGCCGGGTTCGAAGACGGCGTCACCCGCGTGGGCTTTTCCGAGGCCGACCTTGCAGCGCGCGCCTGGCTGATGCAGCTCATGCGCGACGCGGGACTCACCGTCCGCGTGGACCCCGCCGGCAATATCTTTGGAAAGCGCCCTTCGGCAAGCTCAGGGCAAGCTGCCGGCGCGGAAAATCTCCCCACGATTCTCTTCGGCTCGCACATTGATTCCGTCCCTCGCGGCGGAAATTTCGATGGCGACGTGGGCTCGCTGGGCGCGCTGGAAGTGATGCGCGCGCTCAACGACAAAAAAGTCTCCACGCGCCATCCGCTGGAAATGGTGATTTGGACGAACGAGGAAGGGCATCACTTCGGCCGCGGCCTGCTCGGCTCCAGCGCCCCCCCCCGGCCTCCTTCCGGCCCCCGGCCGGGGATCCGTCCGCTTCCGGAACCTCATTGCCCGCAAGCGCGGCCTCTCCCACAAGACGATCGTCGTCATGGCGCACCGCGACGACGCCGGCACAGGCCCGGGAGCGAACGACAACGCCTCCGGGACGGCTGCCCTCGTCGAGCTCGCGCGGACGTACGCACCCGCCGCGGGGAGAGCGCCGATCCCGCTCCCGTACACGCTGCTCTTCCTCTCGACCGACGGCGCCGGAGACGGCTCGATCGGAGCGGAGGAGTTCGCAGCCCACTCGCCGGAGCGCCAGGACGTGATCGCGGTGGTGAACCTCGACGCGATCGCGGGCAAGAGCCGGCCGCGCCTCCTCCTCGCCGGCGACACGGCCCACTCGCCCGCTGCGGGCCTCGTCGAGACCGTCCGCAGCGAGCTCGGCCGGGAGCTCGGCTTCGAGCCTGGGCGCGCCAGCGCGGCCCGCCAGCTCCTCGATCTCGCCTTCCCCTTCAGCCTCTACGAGCAGGCTCCGTTCGTCGCGCGCGGGATCCCGGCCGTGACGATCACGACCGCGGCCGACCGGCCGGCCGCCGGATTCGGGGACACCCCCGAGCGGATGAGCCTGACCCGGCTCCGCCAGGGCGGGCGCGCGGCGCCAAACAAGCCCCCCCCCGCCGGGCAGGGGGGCGCTCCCGCCCCCCGGGCCGCCCGGCCC